>Ga0182021_10003343_pt1 | contig 18852 bp, 14 predicted proteins | sample 612E3MmetaG_FD_120493 | JGI IMG/M metagenome (GOLD analysis project Ga0182021, IMG submission 120493) | Permafrost microbial communities from Stordalen Mire, Sweden - 612E3M metaG (Illumina Assembly) | ecosystem: Environmental > Terrestrial > Soil > Wetlands > Permafrost | place: Sweden... | reverse complement strand
TTCGACGTGGCCCCCATCTACAAGGTGATCCAGGAGCAGTTCGCGCCGCTGCGCAAATCCATTGAGTGGGGATACAACGATATTTATGGGATTTCCGGCCAGCTCAACCAACACCCCCGCGACGCCATGAAATGGCGCTCGGAAAAGGAAAAGCAGGAGAACTGCTTCGACTTCTACGAGTACTGCACCCGTCAGGACCTGGGCCCGATTGAGTAATCGCTCCCCCGACTAGTGCTCACGGGGTCCGTGGCACGGGCATCTTGCCCGTGCACCGTCTTCTCGGTCGCCAAGAGCACGGGCAAGATGCCCGTGCCACACTTACAAACAGCGTTTCGCAATGAAATCGGACAAATGGACGGCTTTTACAGTTGACTTCGCCCGTTTCAGGCCGAATCTCAATTGCAACAGGCATGAGCCCGCCGACGTGACGACGACCTCGGCCCCCGTCGAGACGACGCAGGCCGTCTTCCGGTCCAGAACCGCCCTCGACAAATCGGGCTGACGAAAGCACGCCGTTCCCCCCCCGCCGCAGCATTGGTCGGCCTCAGGTAACTCCACAAATTCCACCCCCGGCAGGGACTTCATGACTTTTCTCGGCGCAGCGATCAGCTTCTGGGCGAAACGCGCCTTGCACGGGTCGTGGTACGTCGCCTTGACGGGCGGCGCGCCCGGCGATTGAGGCGCCGGAAGGTCAGCCAGCCATTCCGACACGTCCTTCACCCGCGCGGCGACGGCCCGCGCGCGTGGAAGCCACGCCGGGTCGTCCTCGAACAAGGACGGATAGTCCTTCATCGTCGCCGCGCAGGAGGAATCGTCCGCCAAAACGACCGCTTGGGAATATTTCTCCAAGGCGGAGATGTTGGCGCGGGCCAACTCGCGCGCGGCGTCCCAATCGCCCAGGCTCAAGGCCGGCAAACCACAACAGACCGTCCGGGCGCAACCGTGCCTGATTCCCGCTCGGTCCAGGAGGGCCGCCGTTGAACGGGCGGCTTCGGGAACCAAATAGTGCGTCCCGCAAGAAACGAACCGAACGACCTGGGCGTCCGACGGGGCCGGCGTCCGGGCCGAGAACCGGATGGGCAGACGTCCGGCAATCTCTTCCGCGGCCGCCAGGGCCGGACTCACCAACCCGAGCAGACCCAGCCGATTCATTAAGCGCGGAACCCCCAAGTTCCTCAAGAGAAAGAGAGGCCGGAAAACCCATTCCATCAGCCGGGGCCGCGGGAGGAGGAAGCGCAGGACGAGGCGCTGAAAAAGCGGCCAGCCGTGGACTTCCGCGACTTTTCTCCGAGCCGTCCCCATCAGCTTGGCCGTCGGCACCTCGGCGAAGCAGACCGACGCGCAGGCGCCGCATTGCAGGCAGGTGTCGAAGGCCCGGGACGCGTCCGCGGGGTCCTTGAGCCAGCCTTCGTAGAAGGCCCGGAGAGATTGGTTCCGGCCGCGGGGAGAAAGCGTTTCATCCCCCGTCGCCAAATAGGTCGGACAGGCCGATGTGCAGAAGCCGCAACGGTTGCAATGAAGGGTGTCCTCGTATCGCCACCGGTCCGAGCGGGCCAACTCCCCCTCGGGCGCGCGGGACCGGAGGTCCGAACGATCACTCACGGGATCGCCCCCGCACGAAAATGCCCGCCGGGTCGAAAGCTCTCTTTACCAGGCGAGCCGCAGGACCCTCGAAAGCCGCCTCTCCGCGGGCGGCGCGGCGCGGCGAGAGCTCGATCGGGGCCGGAAGCGTTCGAAGCGTCACCTCCACCATCGCGCCCAACGTCCCCCACGCGCCGATAAAGAGCTTGGCCAGGTCGTAGCCCGCCACGCTCTTGAACACGGGGGCCCCGACGGTCACCAGCTCCCCCGTCGAAAGCACGGCGCGCACCTGCATCAGGTGGTTTCGCAGGCGCGCTCCGGCGATCCCCTCGGAAGAGATCAAACCTCCCACTGTTCCCCCTCCGGCCAGGGCCGCGAACCGTCCGTTCTCGGCCAGAACACGTTCCAAGGTCTGAACCGGCGTCCCCGCCTGAACGGCGACGGTGAAATTTTCGACGTCGTGCCCGCTGATTTGGTTCAGCGCGTGAAGTTCCAGGACGTCAGCATCGTCGGGCGCCCGCAGACCCCGAGTGCCCAGCCCTTGAATGAAAAGGGGCCGCCCCTTCGCCGCGGCCGCGCGAACGAACGCTTGGACTTCCGATACGTTCCTCGGCGCAGTCTCCCCTCGGGCCGGCGGCTCCGATAAGGAAGCCGATTCGTCCACCGAGGGGATCAGTTTATCCGGATTGCACAGGTTGCCGGGGTCGAACACGGCCTTGACCCGACGGAATAGCCGCAACGTCTCGGGCGTGAAGAGCCAGCGCATGGCCTCCCGCTTGTCCATTCCGATTCCGTGCTCGCCCGAGATGGACCCCCCCAGCTCGACGCAAATCCGCATCATCTCGTGGCCCGCCGCCGAGACCTTGTCCCGCGCCGCGCCGTCCCTTTCGTCGAAAGCGATGTTGGGGTGCAGGTTCCCGTCCCCGGCGTGCGCGATCAAACCCATCGTCAAATTGTCCCGCTCCGCCACGGCGCGGATTTTCCGGACGGCTTCTGGCAACTTCGTCCGGGGCACGACGCCGTCCTCCACCAGGACGTTCGGCGCGATTTGGGCCAAAGCCGCGTAGGCGCCCCGCCGACCCTCCCACAAGCGTTCTCGATCGGCCTCGTCCACGGCCATGCGCGGATCCCGCCCGTCGTTTTTCAGGCAGAGCGCGCGCGAACGCTCCATTTCCTCGGCGACTTGGGGACCCGCCCCGTCCGTCTCAACCAAAAGGACGCCGTCGGCGTCCGTTGGATAACCTGCGTGAACGAACTTTTCCACCGTCCGCAGCGTCAGCCGGTCCATGAATTCCAGCGTAGCCGGGACGATCCCGGCCGTCGTGATGTCCGTCACGGTTTGGGCCGCAGATTCCAAGGAAGGGAAAGACACCAACAGGGTTCGCGTTTCCTGGGGAATGGGCGTCAGGACGGCCTCCAAGGCGACGACGATCCCCAACGTCCCCTCCGAGCCGACGAACAGAGCCGTCAGGTCGTAACCGGCCGCGTCAACGGACGTCCTCAAGAGCGATCCGTCGGGCAGAACCAAATCGAGTCCAGCGATGTGGTGGGTGGTGACGCCGTATTTCAGGCAGCGGGGCCCGCCGGCGTTGGTACCGACGTTGCCGCCAAGGGTGCAGGCCCGCCAACTGGCCGGGTCGGGGGCGTAGAGGAGGCCGAGAGGCGCCAAAGCGCGGTTGAAATACAAATTAACGACGCCGGGTTCGACCCAGGCTCGGCGACGAGCCGGGTCAATGGACAAGATGCGGTTCAACCGGGAGAGGTGGATGACGAGCCCGTCCTCCGCCGGCACCGAAGCCCCGCACAAGTTCGTCCCCGCCCCGCGCGCCACGTAGGGAACACCCGCGTCCCGCGCCAAGCGCACGCAATCCGCCACTTGGCCCGCGTCGGCCGGCAGGGCGACGGCTCCCGGGAGCCGTCGTTCGACGGCGCCGTCGTAGGCGTACAGAAACCGCGACGCCTCGTCCGCCAGGACGTGGGACTTCCCGATCGCACTCCTAAGTTTCTCGACGAAAGGCGGCCGCATCCATTTATTTTACCGTTTTCAAAAGCCTTACCGGAAAAATCGTAGCCCCCTTCCCGAGTTCCGGGGACACCATACTTAATTCAATAAGTGGAGATAAGTATGTTGTACCCCGAATCCCTCCCCCCCGCCAACGGTCGCAACTTTTGCCTAACGCCTTCCCGTCCATGCGAGAATCACTATTGCGAGTGACATACCGGAAGCTGACCCACAAATGGCGGCGAGCAGAGGGGGGCCCATGTCTCCTACGTTCCCATGGGACTCATAAATACGATTGATGATGAATACCGCGAGTCCGCAAAGGCAAATTGGCAACGCCAAGCGCAGGCCGAAGCTGATTAGTCCGCTCATCCAACCGTGTTGAATAAGCGCCAGAACCGGCCCGACGATAAGATAGGCCAAACATCCGAAAATGATGATTTTAAAATCTTTGGGGTTGATTCCACCCTTTTCAAGAATGACGCCGAGCCCGATGACGAGGATTGTCAGAATATCGGCCAACAATGTATAGGTATAGGGGACGTTGCTTACTAATAGATTTATTCTCATGGAAGATTCCCTTTAATCCCTTTCCCCCTTCCACCCATGTCCGTTCCCGTGGACAGGCGCGGCTGATCCCCCCAATGGTTCGAGAGAATATTTTAACAAATACCTCTCCTGCGCCTTTAACTGGTTCTAAAGATCTTTGGTCAACTGAAGGCCTTTTTCCACCCACCTCTTCATTTTGTATAAAAGCGGTATGGCACATTATCTCCTGACCGCCGCCGGGCCGGACCGTCCGGGCTTGGTGGCGGATGTTTCGAAGCTCCTTTTCGGCGCGGGGTGCAACTTGGAGGATTCCTCCATGACGCGGCTCCAAGGGGAGTTCGCCATGCTCGTCATTTTTTCCGCGCCTCCCGCCGCCAAGTCGCGCGCGCTGGCCGCGAAATTCAAGGCCTTGGAGAAGCGCGGCATCCGAGTCACGCTCAAATCCCTGGCCGCCCGGGAGAGGAAGACGCCCGACTCCGCCGGGAAAACGCGGCTCGTCACCGTTTACGGCGGGGACCAGCCCGGGATCGTGTTCCACGTGACCCGCGCTCTGGCCGGCCTCGACTTCAACGTAACCGACCTGACCACCCACCGCACCGAGGGAGACGGGGCGGGCTATATCCTTTACATCGAGGGCGAGGCGCCCGTCAGCGTCACCGACGAAGCCATCGCCGCCGCCCTCGAAGAGGAAACGTCCGGCCTGGGCCTGACGGCAAGCGTAAAACCCGTGGAGTCCTCGCCCCTTTGACCGTTCGAAACATTTACCAGTTTCCCCATCCGATACTTAAAACCACGAGCATCTCCGTCACCAAGTTCGGCGAGGAGACTCGGGACTTGTTCCAGGACCTGACGGACACCTTGTATGCCTCGCCGGGAGTCGGTCTGGCGGCCCCCCAGATCGGCGTGTCCCTCCGGGTGGCCGCCGTGGACGTCACGCGCCGCCCGCCCTCCGGCCGCCCCCCAGCCCCGGGTCACGGACTGCTTCTCCTCGTCAATCCCAGGATCGTCGCGGCCGAAGGCGAGCAAAGGTTCCGCGAGGGATGCCTTTCCGTTCCGGATTTTTTAGCGGACATACGGCGGTCGGCCCGCGTGAAGGTGGAAGCGATGGACGCCCAAGGGAAACCCGTCGTGGTCGAAGCCAATGGTTTCGAGGCCGTGGCCCTGCAACACGAATTGGATCACCTGGATGGAATCCTTTTCTTGGACCGGGTGGCCGACGTCAAGACGGATCTTTTTAGGAGAAAGAAACCCCCGGCTCCTCCCACAGAAAAGGCCTGACCGGCACCCGGTCAATCTTCCCCCCGCCGCCCAAAGTTGGTAGGGTGTCGGCGTGAACGAACCCCAAAAGTCCGATGGTTTCGTGCGCGGTTTGGGCGTGTGGGACGCCTCGGCCATCGTCGTCGGATGCATCATCGGGGCCGGGATATTCCGGCTGTCCGACACGGTGGCCCAGCGGACGGCGACACCCTGGCTTTTCATGGCGGCGTGGGGCTTAGGGGGCTTGGTGTCCCTCTCGGGCGCCCTCTGCTACGCCGAACTGGCGACCCGGTTCCCCAAGACGGGCGGCGACTACGTCTTCCTCACCCAATGCTACGGCCGTTTTTGGGGCTTCCTCTTCGGATGGACGAAGCTTTTCGTCGAGCGGACGGGCACCGTGGCGATCCTCTCCGTCGTGTTCGCCCGGCATATGGAAGTCGTCCTGGGCCTGCACGCCAACTCTGCGGTCCGGCTCGTCGCCACCGCGGCCATCATCCTCCTGACCGCGGCGAATACTTGGGGCCTCCGATACGGAAAAGGGATTCAAAACGTCTTTACTTGCCTCAAGGTCGCGGCCCTATTCCTCATCATCGGGGCGGGGTTCATCCTCGGCAAAGGATCGGCGGCGAATTTCGCCTCGACCCAGCCGGTCGGGGGATTCCTTCCCGCGACGACGGGACTGGGACTGGCCCTCATCCCCGTTCTGTGGGCCTTCGGCGGCTGGACGGAAGCCGCCTACGTGGCCGAGGAAGTTCGCGACCCCCGGCGGAACCTTCCGCGCGCGATCATCGGGGGGCTCTTGGGCGCGACGGCGCTGTACCTGGCCGTGAACGCCGTTTATCTCTACTACCTGCCGCTGCCGGAAATGAGGACGACCGACCTCGTTGCCGCGGCGACGATGAAGAAGATGTTCGGGTCGGGGGGCGAGCGGCTCGTCGCGGCCATGGTGATGGCCTCGACTTTCGGGGCTCTGAACGGCTACCTGCTCACCGGGGGTCGGATCCTCTTCGCGTTGGGGCGGGACCACGAGCTTTTCGCGAGGATGGGGCGGTTGTCGGAAAAAGGCCGCACGCCGGCCCTGGCCTTGGCGGCGACGGGCGGGCTGGCGATCCTATTGGTGTGGACGGGAACTTTGGACCAACTGGTGACCTACTCGAGCGTGGTCGTGCTGATGTTCTACGCGATGTCGGGGTTGTCGGTGATCTTGTTCCGGCGACGGGCCGACGCGCCGCCCGCCTCTTATCGCGTGTGGGGCGGCGCGGCGACGGCGATCCTGTTCGTTCTCCTCAACGTGGCCTTGGCGGCCAACTCGATCTGGAAGGAGACGACGGTGACACTCCTGGGCTTCGCCGTGGCCTCGCTCGGCGTGCCCCTGTACCTTATTTCCCGGCGCCTGGGCGGGCCGCCGGCCGCCTCGATTTGACGTAATCCTTCAAGCCCCGCCGCATCGCCTCCGCGCAATCCGCTTGAAACTCGGGCCGGCGAAGGGCCCAGTCCTCCGGCGGGTAAATCATGTAGGCGGACTCCGTCAGGACCGCCGGCATTTGGGGCGTCCTCGGCAGGGCCAGGTTTCCCCAGTGAAGCCCGTCGTCCTTCATGACCATTTTCAGGGTGTTCTTGCCCGTTAGGAACAATTCTTGATAGGCGCCGTGGATCGCCCGGGCGAGCGGAAGGGCTTGGGGCTGAAAATAATATACGCCGAACCCGTTCTTCTCAAACGGGTTTTCATTATCCCCCAGCGCGTTGTTGTGGATGGAAATAAGGATGTCCGCCCGTGCCGCCCAGGCCTTCCTCGGACGGTCGTAGAGAGGGACGTGCTCGTTTCCCTCACGGATCATGACGACCGCGGCCCGATCCGCCTCCAGTTTTTCTTTCAAAACTTTCGCGATGGCGATGTTAACATCCTTTTCCGGCACCCCCGTCACGCCGACCGCCCCCGTATCCAGGGAATGGCCCGCGTCCACGGCGATCGTCAGGCCCTCCAGGGGACGGCGCGGGTCGGTCAATGGCGGCGGCCGCCGAAGCTGCAGAACGAACGCATCTCCCTCGTAACGCGCGTCGTACCCCCATGCGCCGATTTCATCCGTTTCAACGGACAGCCGGAAAACCTCCGATGTATCCTGGGACCAGGTGACCCGGCGGATCCAGGGCACCTCCTCCTTCAAATGGACCCAATCGGTGTTCGAGTAGGTTTGGAAGAACCGTACCTCGACTCGGCGCATGTCCTCGTCGGCCTCCACTTCGAAAGGGGCCTTTTGCGATATCGCCAAGCGGACGTCGCCGTCCTTCCCGTCCGGCTGAACGGCCGCCGAACCCGTCACCGCCTGGGGAGGCGGGGTCGCGGGCGGCAGGTCCTGGATCTGGTTCCGCGCGATCCAAAGCTCCCGGTCGCGCATCAGCCTGACGCGCACCTCGTCGCCGCGGAACCCCGTCGCGCGAAAGCGGACGCCGGAAGGCGGAAACATCACGTAGCCGGCGGTGTCTTTGGGCCCCAACCCCGGACCGGCTTTAAGGACGGCGATTTCCGTTGAAACCTCGACAACCCAAACGCGCGCCGGGTCCAGCACCGTGAGGCGTCCCGGGACCTCCTTGGCCACGCCCCGGCGCGACGGACCCCAATAATGGATTTGTATTCGGGCTTGCTTGATGAAGATACCCTCGCGGGCGGAGAAGAAACCGCGGTACGTGCCGTCCGCCCACTCCATCGGAAACTTACCCCGAGCGCCCGCGACCGTGAAAAACGCCCTCCCGCCCGGCGGCCCCCGGAACGACACCGTGACGGTCTCTCCCGGCATGACGCCCACGTCCCGATCGGGCTTGATCGTCTCCACGCCCGTCGGCGCGGAAAATCCCACCGTGACCGAACGATCCACGGAGACCGACATGCCCGTCTTTTCGTAGGCGACGTGGAGGGTGTTCGGGCCCGGCGCGTAGTCCACCATCGTCAGCCACCCGCCGTCCGTATACAGATCTACCGATTGGCCGTTGACGGTGAGTTTCCCCCCCGGCTCGGCCCAACCGTAAACAAACGACCTCCTGAGAAGAGGAAGGTTGGCGCCTTCGGCCGGATGAACGACGCGAACCGGGAACGACGCCGCGGTTCCCGAAGACGCCTCCCCAGCGGAGAAGGCCTCTGGAAAGAGCGTGTCCACGTTTTCGGCTGCGGCGCAGGCCGCGAGAAACAATGTCACCGGAAAAAGGATTCGTTTCATTTCATCACCCATCGGCACAGAATCGCCGTCAAAAGTCCTACATAGGTTCCCACGGCATTCGCCCCCACGGCCAGGAGCAACCCCACGGCGGCCAGCGCGGGCCGGTAAACGGCGGCCACCATCGGCGTGGACACCACGCCCCCCACGCACGCCTGGGACACCGTCGCGGCCAACGCCAACGGCGCCCGAAGAATCCGCGCCGCGGCGACGAGGATCGCGCCGTGGACCGCCAGAACGATGAGCCCCGCGATCAGGAACACCGGCGAATGCGTTGCCGCCTGGATCGTCGCGCGCGCCCCTAGTGAAGCGACCAATATCAATAATAGGAAATTACCGGTCTTCTCCACCGTTTTCGGAACCCGCCGCCCCGCGCGAACGAGGATCCCGGCGGCGGCCAAAGCGCCCGTCGTGGCCAGGATCACGGACCAGGTCGGTGGCATGAGAGCTCCATTGAAAGTCGGCAGGAAGGGAGATGCCGCCACAGCCGCCGCGGCCCCGGCTGCGCCCACGACCAAATATACGAGAGCGTCCCGCGGGCGGCCGTCGCCGCTCGAATGGGCCGCCGTTCCACCATCTACAAAAGCCGGAGCGCCCGCCCACGCGTCGAACCGGGTTTGGCGCGCCGCCAAGAGAATCAGGAATGACATCCACGCGTACGTGAACAAGCCGTCCGTCATCACGATGGGCGCGAAGACGGCATCCGGGACCGCCAGCGCCTCCTTGACGGCGATCATGTTGGCGCTGCCCCCCGTCCAGGTGGCGGCGAGGGCACCCAAGGCTTTCCAAGATTCCGGGGGCATCCAAGGGGAAAGGACCTTCGCGGACAGAACAATCCCTCCAACGATTCCGACAAATCCCGCGGCCATCAGAAATGCCGCCGGCCGCCCCACCGCCAAGAGAGAGCGCACATCCACGCCCAGGAGCAGCCAGGCCAGGCAGACGGGGAGACACCATTTGGACAAGAACCAGTACAGGGGAGATTCGGGCGGCGTCAGCCCCGCCGTCGTGGCCAGCATGGGAAGCATGTAGCACCAAAAGGGAACCGGCAGGATATCCAGCAACCGGTTCCACGGGCGGCGCTTCGAAAGGGATTTCAAACCCAGCACCAGAAGCGCGAGCCCCGCCAGTAATATGATCGGAGATCGTATCACAGGGAAACTCCCAATCCCGGGACGGGTCTTTCGGGAAGGATCAGCCACGGCCCCCGCCGAACGTATCCTCCGGGAATATTCATAGGCTTCAAGAGAAGGTCCGAGTCCAAGTCCGCATAATCGAAGATACCCAACCCCATGGCGAACTGGGCCGCCGCCGCTAAACCAATTTTGGATTCAGCCATACAACCGATCATAAAGAGGGCGGAAGGCTTGAAGGCGCCGACGATCTCTCGCGAACGTCCCAAACCGCTCTTGGCGAGTTTCACGTTCACTCCGTCGGCAAAGCCGCGCCGCGCCACGAACCTCGCGTCCGCCGGCGTTTGGATGGATTCATCGAGGATGAGGGGGATGCTCCGGCCCCGTCGGAAAGTCTTGAGCGCCCGCCAGTCCCGCTTCAAGAATGGCTCCTCGACCAAGTCCACTAAGATGTCGTCTTTTCGGAGGCGATCCAGGAGTTCTCGCAGGGTATCCGGCCGGTAGCTCTGGTTGGGGTCCAGGAAAAGGCGCGCCTTTGGAGCCGACCGACGTGCGGCGCGGACGCGCCCAATGTTTAGTTCCAAAGGCTCGCGACCGTTCAACTTCAGCTTGAAACCGTCGAATCCGCGCCGACGACCGTCGCGCACCCTCTCGCCGACCTTATCCGCGGAAACCGCCGACACGCTCATGAGCGTCTTGAGGTCCCGCCGGGCCCCGCCGAACCATTTAAAGAACGGGATACCCTCCCGACGGCACAAGGCATCCGTGACGGCGCACTCGAACGCTCCGACGGCGGCGGCCGTTTCCGGCTCCAGCCGCCAGGCCCCGGAAACGATCCTTCCCAAGTCCCGCGCGTCGTGTCCGAGGAACCTCCGCCCGAGCCGCCGCAGGGCGGCCGCCATTTTCGGGCCCGTTTGTTTCGGATTGGCGAGAGAAGAAGAGGCCTCGCCCCATCCCTCGGCCCCGCCCGCCAACCGGACCCGGACCAGTACATTGTCGGAAAAGGTCTTACGTCCCAGGGCCGTCACGAAAGGCCGCACCAGCGGCCACCGATCGGGAACGGCGCGGATCCGGACAATCGTGTTTCCGTTATTCACAATTCACCTTATGGATTCGCAGCTTGGATGCTTCGGGAACGTGGTTCCCTATTCCGCCGGTTCCGGCAGGAGGCGGCCGAAATAGACGAGGCGGCCGCCGACGGGGGTCATGACGGCCAAATCTTTGAGGAATGTTCCCAGTTTGTCCTTGACGGCGGTCTGGCGGACGGTGTTCTGCTCCTGGACGGCTTCGATGACGTCGTCCCCTCCGGCGTAAATCATGACGTGGGTGATTTTGGCGGGGTCCTTTGTCCAAGAAAGGAAGATCAGGTCGCCCGGCTTCAAATCCGCCGGGGAAGAGAGGGGTTTGGATTTCATGTACTGCTCGTGGGCGTCCCGGGGAACATCAACACCCGCCGCCCGATAGGCGACGCTCACCAAACCCGAGCAGTCGACGCCGGAAGGCGATTCCACGTCGCCCTCCCGGTGGCCGGCGCGACCGCCCCAATAGTACGGTTCTCCCAAGAAGAGCCTCGCGGCCGATAAAAGGACCTCCCGCCGAGCGGAATCCGTCGCCGGTCTTTTGGCATCGGGGCGGAGATCGTCCCGGCTCATCCAACCGTCGCCGCCCGAAGGCTTGGCGACACGGGCCCATTCGCCCTTCTCGAAGGTCACCTTGACGCGCGCGCCCAAAGGCAACATGACGCCGGCCGCCCGTCGGGAAGGCCCCTCCGCCATTTTGGCGTACCGGGACGCGACCACGGCGTTTGCCGCCTCGCCCTCCGGCGCCAATTCCTCCTTCCGCACCCATCCGGGATATCCTTCCCACGCGTCGTGGCGCCTGAATTCAAGTTGCTCGACGGCCTCAACACGCGCCCAGCCGCCCTTTTCCTCAAGGACTTTCACGCGCTCGCCGAAAAGAAGCTGGGACTCCTCCAAAGGGTCGGCGTCATACGGGATCTTGAGAACCGCCGCGCCGTCTACGCGCTTGGGTTCGGCGCGCAGATCCGCGACGGGAACGGATACGACGAACACCGGCGTCCCGGCCGTCCGCGTGGCGGTCGAAACCTCCTCCGCGCCGACCGCCGAAGCCCAGGCGCAAACAAACAATGCAAATAAGGAGCGCAGGACTTTTCCCATCACCAGCCTCCTTCGATAAGCACCTGGACCCATCGGTCGAAGAAATCGAGCGTTTGATCTCCCAAAACGGAGAACTTTCCGATGGCGATGAGGAATCCCACCGCGACGAGAAAAGCTCCGGCGGCCGATTCGATCCACGCGGCCGCCCGCCGGCCCGACGCGCGGACGACGGCCCCGCCCAACGCCGCCCCGCCGAGCAGGAGAGGGATTCCGAACCCCAGCCCATGCACAAGAAGGAGCGGGATTCCCAGGTCGGACGTTTGCGGCGAGCCGGCGGCGATCACGATGGCCCCCAGAACGGGACCACCGCAGGGGGGCCAAACGAAAGCGATCAAAGCCCCGATTCCGGCGAAGGCCGCCCTATCGAGGATCCTTCCGATGAGAAGCTCCCTCGAAGTCCGGCGCGGGAGCCGGGGAACGAGCCCCGTGAGGAAAACGCCTCGGATGATCGTCAGAAGGCCCCCCACGACCGTCAGGGGCCCCTGTCCCAAAAGGAGAAAACGCCCGACGACCGTCTGCGAGGCCGCCAGCCCGACAAGGACAACCAGGAACCCGGCGAGAAACACGCCCAAGTGGATCAAGAGCTCAACCCTTAATTTCCAGCCCGCCGTGGGGACCGGGACGTCCGTTCGAGGAGGCAAGGTGGAACCGGCCGCCCACAAAAGCACGAGCGGACCGAGGAAGAGGGCGCAAGGGCTCACCGACGTGAGGAGGCCCGAATGGAACGCCTGGGCGATGGTTGGAACGGAGGAGAAGTCTTCCATCATAACGCTATGTTTTCCTCCCAAAGGACCCGCAAGACTTCGGCCACGCTCCACGCCTGGGCGGGGCAGCCGCCGAACCGGTGGGGCTCGTCGCCGTCCATGACCTCGGGCAGCGTCCCCAGACCCAAGCCCAACACTCGGTCCCTCAAGGGGTTCAGGATCGCCGCAACGCGCTCCTTCGTCTCTTCCGAAGACCCCAGGGCCTTGGACATGGCCGAGCAGAAGGGCCCCAAGAGCCACAACCACGCCGTTCCCTGGTGGTAGGCCCGGTCGCGTTCCGACGGGGAGCCCGCGTGGCGGCCCAAATACGCCGGCGCCGACGGTGACAAAGTCCTTAGGCCCCCGGGCACCAACAGGTCCCGTTCGGCCCTCTCCACCACCGCCCGGAACCGGCCCGCGTCCAGGATCTCGTAGGGCAGGCTCAAGGCCAAAAGGGCGTTGGGCCGGATGGACGGGTCCTTTTCGCGCCCGTCCAGGCGATCGTAAAGATATCCCTCCCGCTCGTTCCAGAACTTCTCGTTGAAGCTCGTCCGCGCGATGGCGGCCAACTTCTCATAACCGCGGCTGCCGTCCTTGAGCTTCAAATCCAGCTCCGCCAGGAATTCCAAAGCATTGTACCAAAGCGCTTGAATCTCGACCGGCTTGCCGGACCGAGGCGTCACGGGAACATCCCCGACCCGGGCGTCCATCCAGGTGAGACTCGCGGCCTCAGGCGGCAGGAACACGAGACCGTCCCGATCCATGTGGACGCCGTGGCGCTCGCCCTTCTCGATCGCGTCCGCGATTCCCCGAAGGGCGGGCGCCCATCTTTTCAAAGCTTTCACGTCCTTCGTCGCCTTGAGGTACTGCTGGGCGGCCCAAACCAGCCACAGCCCCGCGTCCGGGGCGAAAACGTCGGGGGCCGCCCCGTCCTCGGGGAATCGGTTCGGCGTCCGGCCGCCGTCGGAGGCCTCCGACCAAACGTCCAGGATCTTCTCCGCGTCCTCGGGACGACCGGTGGCGAGAGCGAGGCCGGGGAGCGAGATCATCGCGTCCCGTCCCCAATCCTCGAACCAGGGATACCCCGCGACCACGGTCACCCCCTGCCCGCGGGCGACTAAGAACTGGTCCGCCGCCAGGGTGAGCGTCCGGCCCAGGGGCCCCTTGAGATGAGTCTTCGTCAGCAACTCCGAGCGCAGACGGCGTTCCTGTTCGGCCCAGCCCGGCGCTTCCGAGGCCGGACGGTCCCCAGTCGTCATGATGAGGGCGGCCCATTCCCCCGGACCCAAGGGCAGGCGGAAAGCCCCGGGAGAGAAAACGTCCTCCAGGAAATCGAGGCCTCGGCGCTCTTCCCATTCGTAGGACTGACGTCGGTACCAAAGAGGATGGGGGACGAATTCACCGCAGGAGGAAAGAAGCCGGAAGACCGGCGCGCCGGGCGGGGAAACCTCCACGCCGCCCGGAAGGGACCGCCAGCGCCCGTCGAAGCGCCCGTCCTCGCGGCCCAGGAGGTGGTGGCCGCGCACCGACAGAAGAGGGCGCGCCTCCACGGCCGCCGCCGGACCCGCGACATGCTCGTAGAGGACGACGGCGGTGGCTTCGCCGTAGCGGAGGAAGAAAGACTTTTTGATCCGCGACCCTCCCGCCTCCAAGATCCAAACGGGAAAAGGATCGAGTCGGAATTCGCGAAGTTGACGGAAACCGTCCGGGTGGACGGCGCCGGGATAACGCTGGCAAGACAAGGCGTGCCGTCCGCCGGACGAAAGGAGGACTTCCTCCAGGCGATTGACGAGCTGGATCCGCGCGACCGGCGGCCGGGCCGCCGCCGTGAGCAGGCCGTGATAACGCCGCGTGTTGGCCCCGGCCACGGTCCCCAGCGCGTAGCCGCCCAAACCGTCCGTCTCCAGCCATTCCAGGGCCGAAGCTTGAGAATATGACCTGACGACGTCGGGGCCGTAAGCGATCATGCGCGATAGCGATTGGGGTCAGGTCTTGCAATCATACATTGGATAATTTTGCCCCCCGATTACCCATCTCTGCTTGAGAAGAATGTTGCATTGCAAGACCTGACCCCATTTCCATTTTAATTGTTTAGTTTGGTACGTTCCCCACCTGCGGCCCCGCCCGGAATTCCCTTATCTCTTGCTCTTGGAATATTGCTGCATCAATTCCTGCTCGCGGCGGCTGAGGCTGCCGGCGCCCTCTTTCAAAACCTTGTCAAGGATCCTGTCCACCTCTTCCTCCAGACTCACGAAATTCACACGCCGGCTTTCGGCCTTTCGGCTCTCACGCCACCTCTGCAACGTTGCGGCCCAGTCGGTGTCCAGGACCCGGCCCCGAACCATCGCGAATCCCGTTCCCATCCCGGCCAGTTGGGCCAGGGCCTCCACCCACGGCACCATCCGCGCCACGGCGAGGAGAGTCTGCAAGACGACCACCAGCCACACGAGTTGGATGGCCGTCATGGGCAGGAAATAGAACACGATCTGGGCCTGCGGGGCGATCGCCGCGAACGCGGCCAGGAGCCCCAAGAGCACAGTCGCCGAGCCCAGCATCATTCCCGGCGCCCAATGCCCCAAAACCATCGCGACGGCGGCCCCGGCCAGGCCGCAGGCCAGGTAATAGGCGGTGAATCCGACCGGTCCCCAGCGGCGCTCGAAATCCGCCCCCAGCATGGCCAGGATATACATGTGAATGAGGAAAAAGAAAAACCCGATGATGCCGATCGTGTGCAGGAAGATGTAGGTGAAGGGCTGCCACAGACACAGCCGACCGACGACGAGCGCGGGGGTCAGGGCCAGGGCGCCCGTGACCGGTCCCCAGGCGAACCATTGGGCCAGATAAACCGCCGTATGGACGGCCAGAAGAGCTTTGACCGCCGGGGGCAACCTTTGAAAGGAAAGAGGTTCAAACGACATCAGAATTTCTCCATCTCCGCCCAGTTTACACCCTTTTTGAGATCGGCCACAACGGGCACGTCGAGGGCGACCGCCGTCTCCATGACCTTCTTGATCGCCGGGGCGACGTCGTCCAACTCCTCCGTGGGGACTTCGAAAAGAAGGTCGTCGTGGATTTGCAGAAGCATCCGCGTCTTCCAGCCCTTCTCCTCGATAAGCCGCGCCGCGTCGCGCATGGCCACCTTGATGATGTCGGCGCTCGTCCCCTGGATGGGGGTATTCACCGCCGTCCGCTCGGCGAAACCGCGCACGGCCGGGTTGGCGGCATGGATTTCGGGCAGGTACCGCCGCCTCTGGAGAAGCGTGGTCACATACCCTTCTTTCCGGGCCCGGTCCACGGTATCCTCGATCCAACGCGTCACGCCGGGGTACCGGGCCATGTAGGCGTCGATGAACGCCTTGGCCTCCGCCGGCGGGATGCCCAACTGCTGGGAAAGGCCGTAGGGCGTCTGGCCGTAAATGATGCCGAAGTTGACGGTCTTGGCGATTCGGCGCCGGTCCTCCGGAACGGGTTCGCCGGGCTTCAGGCCGAAGATGTCTCGGGCGGTCGCCGCGTGCACGTCCTCTCCTTTATGAAAAGCCTCGCGCAAGGCCTTGTCCCCGCACATGTGGGCGAGGACCCGCAGATCGATCTGGGAGTAGTCCGCGGCGAAGAACACGCTGCCTTTCGCGGGCACGAAGGCCCGGCGGATGCTCCGGCCGTGCTCGGTGCGGATGGGGATGTTCTGCAAGTTGGGATCCGAGGAGGACAGCCGGCCCGTCGCCGTCACGGCCTGGTTGAAGCGGCAATGGACGCGGCCCGTCGATGGGTTCACGCTCGCCAGGAGCCCCTCCACGTAGGTGGAGACGAGTTTGGCCAGCCCGCGGTATTCCAGCAATTTCGCCGGGAACGGATGCCGGGCCGAAAGCTTCTGCAAAACGTCCTCGTCCGTCGAGAACCCCGTCTTGGTCTTCTTGACCGTCGGGAGGCCGAGCTTCTGAAACAATAAAATCGCGAGTTGCTTGGGGGAGTTGAGGTTCACGTCCGATCCCGCCAGGGCGTGGAGTTCCTTTTCCAGCGCCGCCAGTTCCCGGCGGAACCGCCCGCGCAGGTCCTCGAGGGTGGGCCGGTCCAGGGCGATCCCGACCTTCTCCATCCCGGCCAGGACCCGGACGAGGGGCATCTCCACGTCGTGAAACAGCCGTTCCATGCCCTTTTCTTTCAGCTCCGGCGCCATCCGGTCCGCCAAGCGGAAAGCCGTCTCGGCGTCGGCCGCGGCGTAGTCCGCGGCGGCCGACAGAGGAACTTGGTCCATCGTGATTTGCGACTTGCCCGAACCGATCAGCGCCTCGATGGGCGTCATGTCCTCGCCCAGGATGTCCCGGGCCAGGACTTTGAGGCCGTGGCTCAGGCGGGAAGGATTCAGGCAATAGGAGGCCACCAGGGTATCGAAGGCGATGCCGCCCACGGGCATGCCGTGGCGTTCGAGAACTTGAAGGTCAAACTTTAGGTTTTGCCCGCGCTTGGGCAGCTTGTCGTCGGCCAAAAACGGCCCCAGCGCCCCCCGAACCGTCTCCAACGAAAGCTGCGCGGGCTCGCCCAGCCCCCGATGGCCCAGGGGCACATACCACCCCTCGCCGGCCTTGGCGGAGAATGCGATCCCGACCAAGGCGCAGGAGAGGGAATCGGTCCCCGTGGTTTCCACGTCCACCGATAGGGCGTCGGCGCCTTTGAGCGCTTGCGCTAAGGATGACAAGTCATCTTCGGTGAGAACCGTACGGACGACCCGCTTATCTCTTCCGGCGGCCTCGGGCCGGGAGGCCTCTGCGGGGTCATTCTTCATGGGCAAAGCGTCGCCGCCCGAGACGGCCCCCTTTGAAAGATCGGAAATAAGGGAACCGAATTCGAACCGGCGGAGGAAATCGACCAATCGGGGACTTGGAGGGCCGACGACGCAGGCTTCCGGGTCCAGACCGACGGGGGCCTTCCGGTCGAGAGTCACCAGCTCCCGGCTCAAATAGGCGTCGTCCCGCCGCGCGGCCAGGCGGTCTTTTAAACTCGGCTTGAGCTTCTCGAGCTCATGGTAGAGATTGTCCAGAGAGCCGTGCTCTTTGAGGAGCGCCAACGCTCCCTTCTCACCCACGCCTTCCACCCCCGGAACGTTGTCCGAGGCGTCCCCGACAAGGGCGAAGTAATCGACGAGTTGGGCGGGCTTCAGGCCGTATTTCTTCTCCACCTCGGCGGCGTCGTAGACAATCCCTTTGGACTCATTGAGAACCTTGACCCGGTCGTCCACCAGTTGAAGGACGTCTTTGTCGCCGGACACGACCAGCACGTCCATGCCTTCCTCCGCCCCCCGGGCGGCCAGCGAGGCGACGATGTCATCCGCCTCCCATCCCTCCAGCCGGACGGTGGGCAGGCCCCAAAGCGAGGACATCTCAAAAGCGAAAGGGAGTTGGAACTTGAGAGCATCGTCAATTTCTTTGCGGTGGGCCTTGTACTCCTTGTATTTGGCGTGGCGGAAGGTGGGCTTACGGGTATCGAAGCAGACGGCGATACGGTCGGGGCGACGCTCCTTCAGGACCTTGAGGAGCATCCGGGCGAAACCAAAGAGAGCCCCCACCGGTTCGCCCCGCGAATTCGTCAGCGGCGGCAGGGCGTGGAAGGCCCGGTGAATGTACCCGTCGGCATCGATGAGGCAGAGGATTCGCCTGTCGGTCACTGCGCTAACTCAGCCTCCAGGGACCGGCGCCAACGGGCCTCGTAGGAAGGGTCGAAACCCATCCAGCCTTGGGCCACCCGCCCCTTCTTGTCGATCAGGAGAAAAGACGGAAGGGCACTGACGCCGTAATGGGCGTCCACGCCGCTGTCGCCCACCAACAGGATGGGATAGGTGACTCCCATCCGGGCCACGAATTCCGCGACCCCGGAGGCGTCTTCGTCCTCGTTCAAACCCAAAACTTGGACACCGCGGTCGGCGTATTCCCGGTGGAGCTTTTGGACCGCCGGCATGGACATCCGGCAGGGCGGACACCAGGTCGCCCAGAAGTCCAGGAAAACCACCTGACCCCGGAACTGGGACAGAGAAACAGCGCCGCCTTTCAAATCGCGGAGGGTAAACTCCGGAGCTGCGGGCCTCTTCGAAGGGGGCCGCGGCCCCGAAGGAGGCTCCCCGCCCGAGCAAGCGGCGAGCCCGCAGAAAAAAACGACCGCGACAGCCGCCGCCGCCTTGCGACGCATTCCGGGGAGGACGGCGGTCACTTC
>Ga0182021_10003342_pt1 | contig 18853 bp, 17 predicted proteins | sample 612E3MmetaG_FD_120493 | JGI IMG/M metagenome (GOLD analysis project Ga0182021, IMG submission 120493) | Permafrost microbial communities from Stordalen Mire, Sweden - 612E3M metaG (Illumina Assembly) | ecosystem: Environmental > Terrestrial > Soil > Wetlands > Permafrost | place: Sweden... | reverse complement strand
TGAGTTATGAGCGTCCAGCACGGCGATAGAGAAACTTTGGTCGCCGCCGGTGTCGCCGAAGGGGTTAAAGCGGACAATCGATATTTTTTGCGAAGCCAGGCTGGCTAGAACGGCCAGTTTTTCGTGGGCGTCATAGAGTCTGTCGAGGCGCTGTGAGTTTTCGCGGGCCAATCCGAAGTAACTCGACAGCGCGGTTTCGAGCGATTCGGGGTCTTTACCGCCGAGGGCGGAGTTGAGTCGCGCGGCCAGTTTAAGGTACAGCCATATACAAACCGAGGCCGTGACTAGTGACGCCGTCGAAACGACCGCCAAAAATATTTCCATGACTCCTCCTCTCTTCAGTTTTTAGTATATCCGTCGGCGGGGCTATGAGCAAGATTGTCGGTGTGTTAGATTAGATTCATGGCAAAGAAGGCAAAGAACCCCAAGAAGCATCAACTTAAGTATTCCAGCCCCACCGGCTCCGCTGAAAACCGGGCTACGACCGTAGCTCAGTCTAAAGAGGCGATCCTGTCCGGGCGTGATTTTAGTTACGTATCCGGCGACGTGAAGCGTTTGGCGCTGATGGCCGGCTCGTTGCTGGCTATCGAGTTCGCCCTATGGTACGCCATGGGCCACACCGGCCTAGGCAACGCCGTTTACAACTTGATTAAGCTGTAGTTCATTTTCGGCCTCGGTATTGAAGCGCTTCGCTGAAGTGCGCGAACAAAATAGTTTCCGAGCAATCAAGGTCCGCGATAGTTCGCGCGACCTTGATTGCTTTGGTGTAGGATCTGGCGGTCAGGCCGAGCGCGGCGATGGCGTGTCTGGCGACAGCTTTGGTGTCAGCGTCTAATGCGCAGTAAGTTTTGAGATCATCGGTTCCCATGTTGTTATTTAGACAACCCGGACGGCTCTCGAAGCGTTTCGCCTGTATTTTGCGCGCGGATTTAACTCTGGCCGCGACGGCCGCGCTCGGTTCGGCATCCCGCCGCTCGGTGATGTCGGCGCGGTCGACCGGCTGGACCTCAATGATGAGATCAATGCGGTCCAGCAACGGCCCCGACAGCCGCTTGGCGTATTGCGCGATAGTGTAGGTCGTGCAGTCACAGCGACCGGTGTCGCTGCCCGCGAAACCGCACGGGCACGGGTTGCGCGTCGCCACCAGCATGAAGTTGGCCGGAAACCGCGTCGACCGCGAGGCGCGCGAGATGGTGATGTGGCCGTCCTCGAGCGGCTGGCGCAGAACCTCCAGCACCTGCCGCGGAAACTCCGGCACTTCGTCGAGAAACAAAATGCCGTTATGGCTGAGGCTGATCTCGCCGGGGCGGGGGACTGAGCCGCCGCCGATGAGCGACACGCTCGAGGCGGTATGATGCGGCGCGCGAAACGGCCGCGCGGTGATGATTTTATGGTTGTTCGCGCCGGTCAGGCTGTGGATTTTGGTGGTCTCGAGCATTTCTTCGTAGGTGGGCGGCGGAATAACGCCCGACAGAGCCTTGGACAACAGGGTTTTGCCCGAGCCGGGCGGCCCGGAGAACAAAATGTTGTGGCCGCCCGCCGCCGCGATCTCCAGAGCGCGTTTGGCGTAGCTCTGGCCGTAGACGTCCTTGAGGTCAACCTCGGCGGCCGCCGGCTCCTCGGAGGCGTCTAGGCGGGTCGCGGGCGCCGCAGACAGCGGATGGATGCCGGTCAGGTGATAATAAAGCTCGGCTAAACAGCGGACCGGCATGATCTTGATGTTTGGAATCAACGCCGCCTCCTCGGCGTTGCCCGCCGGCAGGTAAACGCACCGAAACTCGCGCCGGCGGGCGGCCTCCGCGGCCAGGATGGCGCCTTTGACCGGCCGCAACGTGCCGTCTAGCGCCAGCTCGCCCAAAAACAGGCAGTCGCGCGTGGCCTCGGCCTCTATTTGGCCGCTGGCGCACAGAACGGCGACCGCCATGCCGAGGTCGTAGCCGGTGCCGTCTTTGGGGATGTCAGCCGGCGCCAGGTTGAGAGTGATGCGCTTTTGTGGCAACATCAGCTTGCTGTTTTTGACCGCGCTACGGACGCGTTCGCGCGCCTCGTCGACGGCTTTATCGGCCAGACCCACCATGACGAAGCCGGGGAGGCCGCTCGACAGGTCGCATTCTATTTCTATTAGTTCTTCGTCCAAGCTGGATAGCGCCGGGGCGTATATTCGTGAAAGCATAGCTCGTATCTCGTTATATATTGAGAATACCGAACAACTACCGAAAATGCAAGCGGATTTTTTTGCGCGAACCAAAGGGTAACTAATAACAGAATACCCAACTAAGTTTCAAACAAAGTTGGGTATTCTGTATAAGTAGTGTCCGGGTTTTTTAGTCGTGATAGAGAGGGTGTTGGGGTCGTGTAGCGGGGTGGGCCTAGGTGGTCGAGGGGGTGTGACTTACTAAGCCTTACCCTGGTACCACTTCGCCGCATACTCCGGCGGCACGGGGTTTATTATCACCCCCGTGCCCAGCTCGGCGCCGGCGTATTTGAACAGGCGGGGTTCTATCTTCAAGACAAAGTGATTGTCCAAGTGCGGTATGGATTCCTGCAAGAAATAATTGAAACTGATACTGGCCGCGTCCAACTTAGTACAGGCTTCTTTGAGCATCACGGCCAACGAACGCAGCTCAGTGGCCGTCAAATCGGTAAACAGGCGCTTATGGCGGCGCGGTATGATCCACAACCCGAAGCCGGCCGAGGCGGCGTAGGGCGCCACCGCCACCATGTTCTTGTCGGCCCAGACCACGCGCACTTTTTGGTTCTCTTCCCAGGCGATAATGTCGCAATAAGCGCAATTGCCGTGGTCTTCTTGGTAGTGAACAAGCGCGTTACTCTCGGATTCGATGTGAGGCGGGATCATCGGCAGGGCTATTACCTGACTGTGCGCGTGGGAGATGCTGGCTCCGGCCATGGGGCCGTCGTTTTTGAACACCAGAACGTAACGAATACCGGGAATTTTTTTCAAATTGATCAAACGATGACGAAAAGCTGTGAACACGTCCATAATGTCGGCCACGGGCAAGTCGGAGAACTCATTGTCGTGGTCGGGGGTCTCGATTATCACTTCCTGAACGCCGAAAGCCTTAGTATTCAAGATGGTCAGCGCCGGAAAGGCGTTGGGAACCACTCTGACCTTCCAATTTTTGCGGTCGGGAATGGCCACTAGCACAGTCTCGTGCGAGCCGCAGAAAGGGCAGTCCATGTCCGGTACGCAGTGCGGTTCGGTCTCGTGTGAAAAGGTATTCGGGCGCAAGTTGCGCTTGGGCGAGATAATAACGTAGTTTTCGCGGTAGTAATCCTTACGGATTTCCGACGCGGCGGCCCCGGCGACTTTAGTTGGCTTTTTTGCTGGCATGATAAACCATCGCTTTCTCATATAAGCGTACCAGTTTTGCCGCCTGGACGCCAGAAGTGAAGCCGGCCGCGAGCTCCTTGCTGACTTTGCCCATGGCGGCGGCTTTTTTGCTGTCTTCGAGCACCATGAGGATTTTATTGGCGAGGTCGCGGGCGGTGTTTTTGGCGACGTACCCGTTTTGGCCGCGCTTGACCACTTCGGTAATGTCTTTATCGATGAGAACGATGGGCAAACCCGCCTGGGCGGCTTCGTTTATGACTAAACCTTGGGTGTCGGCAATGGACGGAAAGGCGAAAACGTCGGCCAGAGCGTAAATGCTGCCCAGCTGGTCGTGCGGAATGGCGCCGGTGAGCACCACGCGCTCGTCGTAGCCGGTACCCGCGGCCTGCTCCTTGAACATCTCGACGTCATCGCCGGTACCCACCAGCAACAGCTTAGCTTTACTATGCTTGTGAACGACGTGCGGGAAGGCGTCTATGAGCATGCCGATGTTCTTTTCCGTGCCAATGCGTCCGACGAACAAAATAACTTCGTCGGAGGCTTCAATGCCGAACTGAACAGCGAACTTTTTACGCAGCTTGGCGTCCTTCTTGAGCTCATTAATGCCGGTGGGCAAAATGGCGATGGGCGCCGTCGTTTTCCAGTGTTTGAGCTTGGTTTCAATCTTGCGCGAGGGGGCTATAACCAGGTCGCAGCGGTTGTGCATGACGGTCAGGCCGCGTTGAACCAGTTTCTGGTTCCATTTGTCGACGTTGCGCTCGGGCTTTATGGAGGCGATGCCGGCGCGAAAGTCCGCGAGGCCGCCGCCGGTGATCAGCGGGGTCAGCAAGGACAGGGCTATTGAACCCGGCAAAACGGCGGGGTAGTGCTTGACGTATTCGTACAAATCGGTGTGGTAGGTGGTCACCAGAGGGATGTCATTGTGTAAAGCGTAGTAAACGCCCATTAGGCCGACTTGTCCCGGGGTGTGGAAGTGGATGAGGTCCAAGTCCAGCTTGTCTATCTTACGGGCTACCTGGGGCGGGAAGAATAACGTTGTTAAATAATCATCAAAGAACAGCCCTTTGATGCTTGGGAAGCGAAAAACGTTGGGCGCTTCTTCTTTGTAGCGGAAGCCCGGCTTGGGCGCGAAGATAAACACCTCATGGCCCATGCGCTCCAGTTCAATGCGGAAGCTCTCTATGGAGTAGGTGACGCCGTCAATGAGCGGCAGGTAGCGGTCGCTAAAGAGTCCGATGCGCATTAGGCTTTACCCTTGTGCTTGGCGGCGACTATTCCCAAAGCCTTGCCGTAGGCGGCTTCGTATTTCTCGAAGGTGATTTCGGTCGAGTGCTTAGTCCGGACAATGTTCAAACTCTCGTCGCCGAACTTCTTACCCAGAGCCGGCATGGAGATGATAGTTTCTATTTTCTGAGCCAGGGTCATGAAGTCGTCGGCGGGGAACAAGAAGCCGTTTTCGTCATCGTGGCAGAGCTCGCTCAGAGCGGCGATGTCCACGGCGATGATGGGCTTGGCGGTCGCCATGGCTTCCAGGGTCACGATGCTCTGTAACTCGGCGGGCGAGGCTATCACGAACACGCTGCAGGCGTTGTACAAGTTAGGTTTCAGCGCCTCGTCCAAGTAGCCGGTAAAGACGACGTCCTTGTCGACGCCCAGCTCGACGGCCAGTTTCTTCAACGAATCCATCCACTTGCCGAAACCGGCCAAAACGAGCTGCGCCGGTTGCTTTTTCAAGACTTCGGCGAAGGCTTTGACGATGAGATCCACTCGCTTTTCGCCGTCCAAACGGCCGACGTACAAGATAACGGGCACATCGGTGCGCACGCCGTACTTCGAAACGAGTTCGCTAGTATCCAGACCGGGTTTAAAAATAGACAAATCTATGCCGTTCGAAATGGCCTCGCTCGGCGGCTTCAACCCCCGACTCACAATGATCTCCAAGGCGGTCGGCGTCGGCGTGGTCACGTAGTCGGCCTTATTTAGAGCCCAAATGATTTCTTTCCAAGCTATCTTATTGGCCAGATCAAACAAGGGCTTACCAAGGCCGCCGTTGAGCCACTTGAGGTTCATAGTAGCGTTCTCGGCCATGAAGTGGTTGGTCGACAAGACGGGAATGCCCATCCGCTTGGCCCAAAATATTATAGAAAAGCCGAGCAAATACATATTGTGGACGTGCACGACGTCGGGTTTGACCTCCAGCAGCAACTTGCGAGCGTGCCAGAACGGCCAGAAGCTCACTTTGTACTTGCGGTTGGCCAAAAAGGTGACAGCCCGCTCGCGATGAATGGTATAAGGGCCGTCTTGCTCCAGATAGCTCTTAAACCCGGTAGCGGGCGCCCAAACGACGACCTCGTTGCCTCGACCGATTAATCCCAACGCTAACCGACGCTCAAACAGGGCGCCGCCGTCGGCATTGGGCCAATAGCTCTCGGAGACCAACAAAACTTTCATACAAATTATTATAGCCAAACCCGATTAAAAATGCTATCATATAAGGGTGACTAAGGGGCTGATCAGCTTCGACGTTGGGATCTTTACACTCTAAGCGCGCAGGTCGCAGGCATGCGTTAAAATCCACAAGTTACCTCAACTGGCAACTTTTTCTCGCGTGTACAGGCTGCCTTCAAGGCTCCTGTGCTCGCACCCGCTTTTGCTTAATCGCTAAAGCCATCGGCACCTGATACCAGGTAGGGGTTCGCCGGTGCCAAATCATCTGGTTGCTCTAACCGTCTGGCCTCGGACGGTTAGCTAAGCTCACGAGGCTGCTCTGATTGAAGGTTTGTCCGTTCATAGCAATCAGCTAAGATCCAAAACGAACTAAACCTGTAGTGCGCTAGACTGTAACTCGACGGACCGGGGTGCGATTCCCCGCAGCTCCACCAAAAGGGCATCTCTACACAATAGAGGTGCTTTTTTGGTCTTATCGACTGATTTTCTAGTCAGCGAGTTGGACATGCATAGACTACCGACGACAGATATCTATATTTGGTATATAATGCGATGACTAATATGACTAAAATACTAAATTTCCTAAACAACATTTTTGCGACCCTAGCTCGGCTCATAAACAATATCTTTGGGCGTAAAACGGCTATCTTCTCGATAGACAGTATCAAGTTGGCTGCATCGTATGTTGAACAGGATCTTTATGATGATTTTTGGCCCGATATATTTAATTACAAAGATTATCTACAAAGGCCAGATCTCATAGGTAAAATAAATTTTACCAAATATTCTCCAAAGCCAATTTCAGCCATAGATGTTCCAAAACCTACGTATGTGTTGAGACCCGGACACTTTATTAGTTTTGTTGATCGTGTGTACTATCAACTGCTCATAGGTGGCTTCGCAAAGTCTCTCGATGACCAACTTGCTAGTAGGGGGGTGAGCTTTGGTTACAGAACGTCGAGAAAGAAAAAGTATTTTATTGATAACAATATAGAAAACTGGAAAAAATTCATTGGCAGGGACGAGCAAAATTTTCACGACAAACCCGATGGCAAATTATTGGTAACTGATTTAAGCGCATTTTTTGAACACATAAGATTTGAGCATATCTTGGAACGGTTGAATTTATACGAAGTTGACTCGAATATTGTATCGAGATTACGGAAGCTATTATTATTTTGGAATCCTAGCGGTATCGGCATACCACAAGGTAATAATTGCTCTTCGTTTTTAGCGAATGTTTATTTAGACGAGATTGATAAAGCAATGTTGGATGACGGTTATAATTACTACCGTTTTGTTGACGACATCAGAATATTTGCGGATGATGAGCGTACCTTAAGGATGGCGGCCGCTAGGCTCACCGAGCTACTAAGGCCACTGAATCTACATCTTAACGGTGGTAAAACGGAGCTACGAGACCTAGCCAAGCATCAAAGCAGAAAAAATGAATTTGCCGACGAGATGGCGGCAATAGAATACGGCATAGAAACCGGGGTAGTGGGTTTTATGGATGGCACAGAGAACAAATTAAAAGAGCTCTGGGCCGCAACTGTTTCTTCGTCTCACTTAGACAAGACCAAATTTAAATACTGTGTTAACAGGTTTAGAAAAATTGGCTCCGATTTTCTACGCCGATAAGGAGCTAGACGAAAAACGAACTTATGCAAAATTTGCACAAGTTCAAACAGAGGGAGGTCGAGAGGTCAGGCGCGAGGTTGAGCATTACAACCTCGACGTGGTAAAACAATCAGCGCCCCAGGGGGCGCCTCAAGAGTTCATCATACACATGGTATGTGAATGAAAAGAGAGCCTTAGGCAATTAACCGTTCGGGGCTCTTTTCGTCTTAACACTGTGATTGGGTATGGATCAGTTACTAGGCTGATTCGGTTGGCGGTTAGGGCCGCAGGACGTCGATGTAAACCGTCCAGGTGCTGCCGTTTTTGAGCTCACCGACCTTGAAACCGGTCTTGGCCGAGAGGCCGAGCGCTACCGAGGCGTACCCTTCAAAATCGCCGTTCAACACGTAGGACTGCAACTCGGGGAAGCCGACATTCACGAGGTTGACGGCCGAGGGGCTCAAAGTGCCGTTGCCGCTGTTATCGTGGGCCGCGGCGGGATTAAACACCAGTTGCAGGTAGTAATTGCCGGTCATACTGACCGCCGCGCCGGAACCGTCGCGGGTAACATTATTGACATATTTGACCGTGTAACCAGGATCGGCGCCCGTGAAGTCCAGGGCTATCCGGTCGTAATTACCCTCGGGGTGGGCGCCCGTACGGATAGCTACCAGTGTGGCGGTGGTGGCTGACGGTCCGGAATACGACTTTGAATAGTCGCTCATAGGCCAGAGCGTGGCCGTCGGAGTGGGGGTCGGAGTGGGAGCGGGCGTTGCCGACGGGGAAGGCGAGACTGCCGGTGTCGAGGAAGTCGACGGGCTAGGTGAAGCCGACGTAGCGGGCGTCGGCGACGGGGAGGCCGCGGGGTGCTTGGCGGACATGGAAACCAGCAACACGACGGCTACTATCAGCAGTGTCGTGGTGGCTCCCACGGCCGACCACAACCAGATGTTGCCGCGGAACTTAGGTTTAATGACAATGGGGGCCGTTTCTTGGTTCATATTCCCATTTAAGCACAAGTTGTTTAAAGGGTCAAAATGTGTCCGAGTTGCGGCGCGGGTAATGCTGGTATAGTTGAAGTATGAAGCGACGAGTTAAGCTAAACGCGGTTCGTGTTACCCACGCGGTAGTCTTCGCGGTGATGGTCGGGGCGGATATTTATCTGTTGTATGACGTGTGGGCAAAGGTTTACGACTTTAGCTTTTACGCGGCGTTAGTTTTGTTGGTAGGTGAGTCGGCCGCTTTTGTTTTAGGAGGGTATAAATGCCCGCTGAGCGCTTTGGCGGTCAAATACGGGGCTCGCCGCGGTTACGCTTTTGACGCGTTTTTGTCGGAAAAATTCTCGCGGTATAGTTTTAGATTCTTTGGCGGTCTTTTTGCCGTCAGTTTAGTTATTTTGTTTTTGAATTTGGTCGGGTTGAGATAAGCGCGTTTAATTAGTGACCGCTAGGTAAGCCGTTTTGCCGGCTGTCTGACGGGAGGCGGAGCAGGTGACGGTGACCGGCCAGCTGCCGACGGCGGAGCCGACCTTCCAGGTCCAGGATTTGTGGCCGGAGGCGTTGGCGTTGCCCGAGGCTAGCGCGTTGCCGTTGCCCGAGGATTTGGAGCTCGTGACAATGGAACAATAGGCGTTGGCGGCGGTGGCGATTACGACCGTAGCGGTTGAACTCCTGGCGACCGAGCCCGGACCGGATATGAAAGTAACCGATAGGCTGGGAGTGGGGGTCGGAGTGGGCGTGCGGACGGGTGTCGGCGTTGGTGTCGGCGCGGCGGTCGGGCGCGGAGTAGCGGTGGGTGCGGGAGTGGGCGCGGCCGTTATTTTGGCGGTTGGGGCGGGTGTTTTAAGTGTGGCCGGCGCCGAGGTTCCGGCGGGAGCGGGCGTAGGCGTTGTATTTTGCGCTACGGTTACGTTATTTGGCGCCGAAGTCGACGTATTTTTGGCCACGGGGAGCGGCGTGGCCTTGGAATTCGGGCCGGCGGTCGCGCTATACGAGGCGTTGGTCGTAAACGTGTCGGCCCAAGCTACGGTCGTGGCCGAATTGATAAAGACCGCGAAAAACCAGATTATCACCACCAGCGTCAGCGCCGTCGTTTTGTTGTTGACGTATTCTCGGGTTAGCCTCGATAAGTAAAGGCCGAGTAAAATTGGGCCGAGAAATAAGATACCTATCGTCCAACAGGTGAATGACAGCCAGCGTCGGGAGGTCTGTTTGGACTGTAAGAAGGGGATAGGGTACTGTTTAGCTAATATTTTGTCCAACATTATGTGGACATTATAGCATTGCTGGCCGATAATGGCCTGACAGCCCTTTGACATGGAATAGAGGTGAGTGAGGTGGACTATCGCGAGATAATGGAGATCATCGGAACGCGCATTGTCGGGCAGCCTGACGCTCTGAAGGAGATTCGGCGGTACCTGAAGATCGCTCAAGCCGGCCTTCGCGGTCAGCGTCCCCTGTGCGTCGTTATGTTGGCCGGGCCCACCGGCACCGGCAAGTCGGAGCTGGCCAAGGCGCTGGCGTCCGCCATCCACGGCGACGAGAATCTGCTGTGCCGGGTCAACTGCAATCAGCTCAAGGAGCACCATTCGACCGCCAGCCTGACGGGATCGCCGCCCGGCTACATCGGTTCCGCTAGCGGCGACTCCATCTTGGACAAGAAATTGATTGAAGGCGAAGACGGATTCCCCGGCATTTTGGTGCTCGAGGAGTACGAGAAGGCTCATGAGGACGTCTGGGAGACTCTGCTCGGTGTCTTTACCGAGGGTGTGTTACAGCTCAACAACGGTAAGGGGAAGATCGATTTCACTAATACGATCATCCTCATGACCTCGAACGTGGGCGCGCGCGACCTCAACGACGCCACTCGGAGCGGCATGGGCTTCTCCGCTTCGGGTCGGCCGGCCGGCTACGAGCTGTCCGGTGACCGCGGCAACAGGATCGTTCTCGAAGAGATCGAGCGGGTTTTCGCGCCGGAGCAAGTCGGCCGGTGGGACTCCGTGGTAGTGTTCGGATGGCTGACACCGGATGACATCGAGCACATCACTCGGCGCAACGTCGGCGATCTCGGTCGTCGGCTCAAACCGCAGGGTCACAAGCTCGTGGTGAGTCTGCCGGCTGTTAAGTTCATCGCGGAGCGCGGGTACGACCCGCGCAAGGGCGCTCGCTACCTCAACTGGGCCATTGAGCGGTGGCTGGTGGAGCCTCTGTCCGAGGCCATCGTCGACGGCTTGCCGTTTGACTCTTGCACGATCTACGTGCTGGTCAAGGATGGCGGCACCGGCCTCTTTTTGAAGTATAGGGAGAGGGTCGCGGCGCGGCCACGGCCATGACGCCGGAGCGGTTCGGAGTCGGGGTAACACCCGGTTCCGAACCTTTTTATTTTTATGAGGTATAATCTACTAATGGATTTCGATTTGTCCGAAGCCGAAGAAGCCGACAGGGTTAAAAACTGTCTGGGAAAGATGACCTGGGCCACCAAAGAGTTGGCCGCGGCCGCTTCTTCGTATGCCCAATGGCAATACGGCGGCAACTCCGGCCGAATTAAGCCTTACCGTTGCAAATATTGCGACAAATGGCATCTCGCCAGCGCCTAAAGGCCGCTAAAATCCGGAGTATAATAAACTTATGCGACCCGATCCCTACGCCAACCAACCGGAGCGACCCGAGAGACCCAAGTGGCCTAAGCTGGTTTTGAAGGTGTTTTTACTGTTATTATTGGCGGTTTTGGTGGTTGTAGGCGTCTATGCCAAGCTTATTGTCGACGATTTATCGAAAATGACCGCTCATCCGTTTAGTCTGGCCGGTTTGTCGGCGGATGTCTCGGGGCGAACCAACATTTTAATATTGGGCAAGGGCGACGCCGGCCATGCTGGGGAGAACTTGACCGATACCATCATGGTGCTTAGCTACGACCGCGCGACCAAACGAGTGGCGCAGATCAGTATTCCGCGCGACATTCGGATGAATATTCCCGGTTACGGCTATGCTAAGGTCAACGCCGCCAACGCCGACGGCGGTCCCGAACTGGCCGCGCAGACTATTAGCGACACCTTGGGCATACCGATCGATTATTATGTATTGGTCGACTTTACCGGCTTTAAGCAACTGGTGGACGCGGTCGGCGGCGTCGATGTTGACGTTAAAACAGCGCTCATCGACAGTTCTTATCCCTGTGACAACAATCAGTACGCGGTTTGCGGCCTCGACATTGAACCCGGCTGGCAGCATATGGACGGCACAAGGGCGCTGCAGTATACCCGTTGCCGCAAAGGCACGTGCGGAAACGATTTCGGCCGCGCCGCCCGCCAGCAGGAAGTGTTGGGGTTGGTCCGCGATAAGGCCGTACGACTGCAGACTTTGCTTAATCTTACCGAGCTCAAGGCTATTACGGACGCCATCGGCAATAGCGTTCAGACGGATATGAGCGCCCGACAGATGCTGGAGTTCGCTTTCGATTGGCAGGGCGCGCAGAAAAATAATCCTGTAAGGTTGGTGTTAAACGAAACCAATTATCTGGTGGGCGACCCGGCCGGTTCCAGCGATTTACTGCCGGCCGACGGCACTTTCGCCGCTATTCAAGATAGAGTCCAAAATATTTTCACCGAGCCGACGGCCGCCAGCGACTTGCCGCAGTAAGCCCTCTTAGCCGCCGACCTGAGTGTTAACTTCCTCGAAGGTAACCTTGCCCTCAAGCACCTTGCGCAGACCGTCTTGGAGTAGGGTGGCCATACCTTCGGAAACGGCCGCCTGCTGGATAGCTTGGGTGGTTGTGGCGGCGGTCGCCTGACCGATGAGCGCCTGGAGTTTAACGGACATCTCCATGAGTTCGATGATGGCGATGCGGCCGTCGTAGCCGAAGTGGTGGCAGGCCTCGCAACCGACCGCTTTGTACAGTTTGACGCCCTCTGTCTTGGGGCGGTCGGCCTCGGCCATGTCGTGGAAGGCCGCTTTGATGGCCAATAGTTCCTCACGAGAGGGCTCGTAGGGCTTTTTGCAGACATTACACAATAAGCGGACTAGTCTTTGAGCGATAATCAGCCGAGTAGAGGAAGCCAGCAGCGGGTTTTGTCCTATCATGTCCACGAGGCGCGTGACGGCCGCGGCGCTAGAGGAGGCGTGGAAGGTCGAAAGGACCAAATGGCCCGTTAGAGAGGCTTGCAGAGCGGTTTTAGCGGTATCTGTGTCGCGGATCTCGCCGATCATGACCACATTGGGGTCTTCACGCATGACGGCGCGCAATTCGTCCATGAACAACTGCTGCTGGTCGGAGCGTACCGGCACCTGAGAAATGCCTTCCAGCTCATACTCGACGGGGTCTTCCAGGGTGACAATCTTTATTTCGTCATTGTTGAGGTAGTTCATAATGGCGTAGAGAGTCGAAGTTTTACCGGAACCGGTCGGTCCGACGGTCAATACCAACCCTTGCGGGTGGCTGATGGCCTTGATGATGGTCTGCTGTTGCTCTTTGTAGAGCTGCATATTGTCGAAGCTGAGGTATTTGGCGCTCATATTGAAGATACGAATAACCACGTCCTGGCCGTGCAGGCTGGGAACGGTTTCCAGGCGCATATTGAGGTTGATCTGTTCGCCGTCGGGGTTGATGGCCTTGACGCTGACGCGGCCGCCCTGGGGTATGTCGGCGCCCCATTTGACGTTGGCGCGGATCTGGAGATCCGAGGTTAAGAGTTCGTAACGTTCTTTGGTCAGCTCGATGATCGGGTGGAGGGTGCCGTCGATGCGGAAACGGACGCGGGCGGTATCTTCGCCGGGCTCGATGTGAATGTCCGAAGAATCCAGCTGGTAGGCGAGCTGGGCCAGCGGTTCAAGCATAAACTTCGGTTCGATGTTGTCGAGCTTGCGGCTAATGGCCGAGAAATCGCCTTTTTCCAGCAGGTCGGAACTTTCGGCGATGGAATAGCGGTTAAACAGTTGCGTCCAGCCGTCTTTGGAAATAAAGACGAACTTAGAGTCATAGCCACTTTCGCTGAGCCGTTTGGATAGCGCGGGCAGAGTGTCGCGCTTGGTATCTTCGCTGACGCCGAAGGTCAGGTGTTTGTCTTTAACCACCAGCGGCACGACATTGTAGGCTCGCATGCCCTCGAGGGTGACAATATCGGACAGGTTGGTAATGTCGAGCTTCGGCTGGGTATCAAAATACTCAAAACCGATTTGAGCGGCAAAATTTTTAGCGGCCAGCTCATTTTGCTCTCGTTGTTTGTCTTGAGTGGGATTAATCATAGTGGCTTTATTTTAGCATGAGCGCTCCGGGATAGCCTAGCGCCAAGTGGTTAGCCACACGTGTGACTGCAAACCGGCGGGCGACAGCGGTAAACCGTAGGCCAGAGGCATAAAGTAGGCGAAGCCGATGAGCATGACGGCGGCCACGACTCCGAAGAAAATCTTCTGGGTGCGCTGGGACAGGCGCGTTTCTTCGTCGCGGATGAGGCTGTCCCAGAGAACCGCGGCGAAAATGATGCTATAAACGAAGGCGAAGAAGTAGTGGTAGATGAACATAACGCGCGGCACCGGAATGAACGGCAGGTAGTTCATCAGATAAGCGGCGATGATGGCCAGCAATACGTGGGAGCGGCCCTTCGCGAACTTAACTCGTCGCTTGTAGGCGTAGAAAACACCGAGAGCGATGGTCACCAGCACGCCCCACCAGATCATCGGGTTGCCCAATAGATAGATGTTACCTTGGGCGCCATCTTTAAGAGTCGGTCCCTGCCAGTAGTAAACGGGGCGGATGTCGAGCGGCCAGGTGTACCATTTCGATCCGTACGGGTGGGTGGCGGTCAGGGTGCGGTTGGCCTGGTACATCTCGTTGTTGAGCTCAAAGAATTTGCTCCAGAAGCCCATTTTGGTGTTGGCGTCGTAAATGGGCCCGCCTTGGAGGGTTTGTTGGAATTTACTGCTCATGAAAGCGTCGCCGTCACCGGATTTCGGCAGTAAGGCGAAGTGCAACCAGAATGAACCCACGTAAACCAGGGTGGGTACCAATATGATGACCAGAGCTTGTTTGACGCGGTTGGTCCAGTCCAGGGCGCGAGCGTCGTATAACCAGATGAGGGCGATGAGCGCGATGGAGGTCAAACCGGTCCATTTGATACTGGCGGCGGCGCCGGCCGAAAGGACGGCCAGCGTTAAGAAGAACAGGCGCTTGGTAGTGTGGGTGTCGCGGGCTACCAAGTAGAAATAAACTCCGGCCATGCCGAAGAGCATCAGGGTCGAGTCCATCAGAATGAACTTGGATTCGACTAAAAGAGCGGTGTCGAGCAAGACGGCGGAGGCGCCGAGGAAGGCGATCCAGCGGTTGACGCGAAGTCGGCGCAGAATGCCCCAGACCACCGGCGCCAGTAGCGCGCCGGCCAGAGCCGGCATAATGCGGAGCTGAACCGCGGTGGTGTTGAGCATGGTGTTGGCGTTCATGCCGAACAACGTGCCTTGTAGAGCCAGCATCAGCTTGGCTAGCGGGGGATGGATGTCGAAGTAATAGCGGTGATCCAGATAATGAGCCGCGAACATCTTGAAGTAAACTTCATCGAAAACCACTGAATTGGGGGAAAAAAGATTCCAAAACCGCGTGAAGAAAGATACGAGTACGAGCCCCACGAGTTCGGGGCGCCATTTGCTAATTTTGAGTTTGATAGTTAGATCATGCCACATGGAATAATTATACAGCTTGGCAGAAGATTTAACAGAGTGTAAAATTGAATAAGTATGGCAGTATCACGCAGAAGACGAATAGTATTATTTTTTGAGATAGCGTTTCTGATTTCGTTAGCGATGCTTATTTTGTATTATCGGGTTCTTCTTGATTTCTATACGCTGTCCAATTACAAACCGGACCCGACGGTAGCGAGTATTACCGCTCGGTTTGATCCGACAGATGAGGGCAAGGCCATCTATTACGGGGCCGACCCTCATATAAATAATAAGACCGACTTCAATAAGAATTGCTCAACCGGTACGGTCAGCCTGGAGTTGGGCTGCTACATTCACGGGAAGATTTTTATTTTGCAAATAAGCAATAAGGATTTGGCTTCCGAGATGGTCACGGTGTCGGCTCATGAGATGCTACACGCCGCGTGGTCCAGGCTAGGCGAGAGCCAGCAGACCGACCTGAGCAGCCAGCTGGAGGCTTTTTATAAGAGTCTAAATGACAAGGATCTTGAAGCGCGGCTGGCCGGATATGATAAAGTCGAGCCGGGTCAGCGCGACAACGAACTGCATTCCATAGCGGCCACCGAATACGCCAAGCTACCGGACAAGCTGGAAAAATACTATAGCCAATATTTCAAAGACCGCCAAAAAGTGGTGGCGGAGCACGCCGTATTCGAAAAAGTTTTTAGCGATCAGCGCGACGCTTTGGCCAAACAGCTGGACGAAATTCGCAACTTGAAGGCTGATTTAAATGTCATTAACGACCAATTGGACACTTTCAAAAATGCCGGCGATTACGCGCACTATAATGACTTGGTGCCGACCCAAAACAACCTGGTCAACAAAATAAATGGACTGGTCGCGATCTATAGTAAGAGTGTTGATGAATATAACGCGTTGTCGAAGTCTCTAAACTCGCAACAGATCACCTCAACCGAGAAAGCTGTTAAGTAACAAAAAAGGCTCCTTTGCAGAGCCTTTTTTGCTGATGGAGTTTGTTTTTTATTTTGAGTACTTTTTTTGTGCAGGTACCTATATATAGATTATTACCGCTTGAACTCCGCGTCAATACCTTTTATGCATAAAAGTTAAAGTTTTGTGGAACGAGACAGTTCGCGGACTAGGTCACGCTGCTTTATAGCCTCACGTTTGTCGTAACGCTTCTTGCCGCGGCCGACCCCGATCTCGATTTTGACGAAGTTGCGCTCCAAAAGCAACGCTGTCGGCACGACACTGAGTCCGGCTTGTTTTTGTTTGATTAAATCGTCAAGCTGGCGGCGGTGCAAAAGTAGTTTGCGATTGCGCATGGGGTCGTAGTCTTTGATTGGCGCCGACGAGTAGGGCGTGACTTGGGCGTTGGTGAGGTAGGCCTCGCCGCCGCGCAAAGCGATGAACGAACCGCGCAGACTGGTGTGACCGGCTTTGATGCTTTTGACTTCGGCGCCGGTCAACTGCAAACCGGCCACCAGCCGCTCGTCCAGCTGATAGTCGAAAGTCGCCCGCTTGTTTTTGGCCAGTAGCTTCATAGGTAGATTATATGCCATATTCGCGGTTTTCGGCTATCTTTGCCTTATAAGATGGCTCGTTATATAATATGGGTCATGATTTATGAGGAACTGGCCGAGGTAGTACGCTTGGCTGTCAAAAACCAATATCAGCTGGACGTCGAGACGCCTAAGATTGAGCGGCCGGAGCGCGGCTTCGGCGACTTTACGACCAACGTGGCGTTTAGGCTGGCCGGGCAGTTAAAGCTGCCGCCGCAGCGGGTAGCCGAAGAGTTGGCGGCCGGCTTGGTCGGCGGCTTGGTGGAGCGAGCCGAAGCGGCCGGCGCCGGTTTCATTAACCTATGGCTGAGCAACGAGTACTGGTGCGCGCGGCTGGCCGAGTTTAACACCGGCTACGGCGCCAGCGAGTTCGGCGCGGGCCGCAAGCTGCAAGTTGAGTTCATCTCGGCTAACCCGACCGGCCCGCTGACCATTGGCAACGCGCGCGGCGGGTTTATTGGCGATGTGCTAACGCGAGTGCTAAAACGAGTCGGTTACGACGCCCGCAGCGAGTATTACTTCAACGACGCCGGTACTCAGGTGGGGAAGCTGCTGGAGAGTGTCAAAATGGAAGCGGGGATTGTCCCCGAGACTGAGGAGCGCCAGTATCGAGGCGACTACATTAAGGCTCTGGCCGAGAAGTTCGCAGACGACTTGAAAACCAAGTCGGATGACGAACTTAAACCGTTGCTGACCGGAGAGGTGGTCGCCACCTACATTAAGCCGGCCGTCGCCAAGATGGGCATTGAGTTTGACGTCTGGTTTAATGAAACCGAAATTATCAATGACGGCACTTTTGACAAGGTGATGGCCAAACTCAAGGACCTCGGCCTAATTTTCGAGCGTGACGGCGCCGTTTGGCTGAAGACCGCCGACCTCGGTGACGAGCGCGGCGAGCGGGTGATCGTGAAAAGTAACGGCGATCCGACTTACCTGGCGCCGGACATCGCTTATCACGAAAATATCTTCGGCAAGCGCGGTTTCGACGGCGCCATCAAGGTTTTGGGGCCGGATCACATTGCCCAGTTCCCGAGCGTTTACGCCGCCGTGCACGCCCTGCATCCCGACAAAGAGTTCAAAATGGTCAGCTACCAGTGGCTAAGGGTCATCCGTGACGGCGTAGAGGTCAAAGTTTCCAAGCGCCTCGGTCAGTTTATTACCATTTCCGACCTCATCGACCAAGTCGGTATGCCGATAGCGCGCTTTCTGACGCTGATGCGCTCGGCCGACTCGCACATGGACTTCGACCTCGACCTCGCGCGCGAGCAGTCGGCCAAGAATCCTTATTACTACGTTATGTACTCTTATGCCCGGGCCAACTCGGTGCTGGAAAAAGCCGCCGAGGCGGGCCTAAAAGCGGCCGCCGGAGAGTTCAAACTGAACGAGCCGCAGCGAGAGTTGGTCATGCTGGCTAACTCTTTGCCGACTTTACTGGAGGAGATGGCCGTCAGCTACGAAGTGCATAAGCTAATCTTCTTCGGCCTGGAAATGTCCAAACTATTCACCGAATACTACGAATCGACGCGCATCATCGGTTTGCCCAAAGAACAGGCGGAAAAGGAACTGTTTTTTGTGGCCCGCTTCATTGACGTCATGGACGTCTACTGGCAACTTCTCGGCATTGAGCCGCAGAAGCAGATGCGCTAGACAAGTTATTGTTGTGTTTATAACATCAAAAAAAATGGGCAGCGAAGACTGTTAGTCTTTGCTGCCCGTAAGCGGCCTTATTGCCCGCAGTTGCGCGCCAACTGCGCGAGGAAGAGCGCCTTGGTGAGCTCAGGGTGGCTCTTGCTGGCCAAGGCATTGGCGGCGCCGGTAGCGATCTCGTCGCTCGTACTCGCTTGGCAGGCCTGGTTCATGCCGATGTCGCTCTTATGGAGCAGGATACCGAGGAGGTCATTGGCGGCGGCTTCTTTGCCGACCGTCTGTCCGGCGTTGGCTGCGCAGATGTTGTCCAGACCGGCTAGAGCTTCGTTCTTAGTCACCCTGAAGTCGGCCAAGGCGACGACGAACTTGTCGCGATTGATGGCCGCGCAGGTCTTGTCGATCGAGCCGTTGAAGGTCGTGTACGCCGTGAACGCCACCATGCCGCTCGCGGCCACCGCGCCGGAGACCTTGCGGTCCGCGGCAGTCGGCGAGGCCGAGCTGGTCGTTGGTGAGCTGCCACTACCGCCGACGGACACCGATGCCGAACAGCCACCGAGAATGCCGGTCAGTAATGCCAC
>Ga0182021_10003341_pt1 | contig 18854 bp, 15 predicted proteins | sample 612E3MmetaG_FD_120493 | JGI IMG/M metagenome (GOLD analysis project Ga0182021, IMG submission 120493) | Permafrost microbial communities from Stordalen Mire, Sweden - 612E3M metaG (Illumina Assembly) | ecosystem: Environmental > Terrestrial > Soil > Wetlands > Permafrost | place: Sweden... | reverse complement strand
CCGATGGAACATGGGGCTTCAAAGACACGGGCGCTGTGTTTGTCGAGGTAAACCCTGCTGGACAAGTTGTAAAAACTTTCACTTTTCCAGCTGGCTGGTGGGTGTACAGAGTTGAAACACTAACAAACCCAGCCAGCATCAGCTTCGCCCCAACATCCGTCACCGTGACAACGCCCACTCCAACAGTTAATCCAGGCCCCGTAGCTGGTGGAACTAATTCAATCCGGCCAACCCCAACGCCGCCCACACCAACCCCATCTCTGCACAACCCAACCCCCACCCCAAGTTCAACTCTAGCATCCGCTATCCCAAGTTCAACTCCTCTAACTCACACCACAGCTGGTTCACAGGCAAACTCCATCATCATAATTTCATCGGTTGTTATCGCCATCGCCGCCGTAGCGTTAGCGGTCCTATACTCCATGCGAAAAAGAATAAACCCCCAAAAGGCAAATTTGCCATAGCCTCAAATTACTTGGCATTTTTTTCAAAAATGATCTTTCCATGCTGGCGGGTATTGGTCGGCGAAAGTTACGGCGACCATGCCGTGTATATGACTCCAAACATGGAAAGTCGCAACTTTGTTATTTTCAGCCAAAAAGAAAGAAACTTTACTCGTCAAATCATCCTGAATCGCAGTAGAAACTCCTTTAGTTGAAATGACGCGCTCGAGAGAAAAAAGAGGGGTTTGGTGCGTGAAATCACGAGCTGTTAGGGTTCAATTCCAGTCTCCGCCTTCAATCTTCCACATATAGATTTTCCTATAGACCTTTTACAGAAAGTTGAAACCGTTGCCCATGTGGAACAATCCGCTCCAAAACAAGTATGTGATAAAGAGTCCCAACCTTTTCTCATGGCTATATTACCCAGCCTTGTTTTGATTTCAGCTTCTAAAAAATACCGGAAAAATAAAGTCTAATTTGGTTAATTCTATTTCCAATAATACCTGGCAATTATTTGAAAATACAAAAACTGCCTTTATATTTTTATTAAGCTAATAGTATCTGACATATGTTTAGGTTAATGAAAAGAGTTTTGGTTTTCCTGTTTTTGCTATTATTTTTTACAGTTACACCCAATTTGATACGAGTCAATGCGCAATCTACAACGGGTCAGTCTGGCATGATTAACGGAGTATTAGCCCACGAGATGACCTCTCAAGAAGCTCAAACTCTCTCAAAGTCTAATATTACTTGGGTCAGTTGTGATGTAACATTTGATCGCTCCGACTCTAGTAATTGGTATCAGATTTACAATTTGGCAAAACAGAATCATCTATTTTTGCTTGGTATTCTTGACCAGCATCTTATGAATTACAGTCAAACTTTTCAATTAAACGATTGGAGTAACGCTGTAAATCAAGCAGTAAAGGAGTTTGGCGATGTAGTAAAAACTTGGGAAGTATGGAATGAACCAAATATTCCGGGCAACTCCCTTGGATATTTTGACGGAACAGCTCAACGATATGTAGCTCTAATGCAAACAGCCTACGCCGATATAAAAGCAGTAGCCCCCAGTGATATTGTACTAGGTTTAGGTGGCGTACCCTTATTTACTGGTGCAGAACCCACTATTTCTAACACATATGCCCAGCAAGCTTATGTCTGGACTCAAAGTGTAGTGCAATTGGGTGGAATGGCGTATTGTGACGCTATTGCAGTGCATGCTTATCCTTATGGCGCCTATAGTCAAATTAGCCAGTTCGCCTTCCAGTATTTCCTTCAGAACTACCAGCAATTATGTATAGGCAAACCCGTTTGGGTGACGGAAGTTGGACAAGAATCCTTCAGCACCAATTGGACGGCCACGGAAGCCCAGCAGTCTAATTTCTTGACCCAAAGCTATTCCCTCTTTGAGGGTTTAGGTGTTAGGGCTTACTTTTGGTATGAACTTTGCGATAATTATACCGTTAGACCAGGTTCTAACTTTGGCCTTCTTGACAACAGCGGAAACCCAAAAAACGCATATAACGCTTTTGTGAATTTGACTTCTCTAAATTCTGTTACTCCAAATTTATCCCCGACCCCTGCCCCTTCAACCAATCCTGCAACTTCTTCACCTACACTAACTGCTACCCCAACTGCTACCGCAACCCCTTCGCAACCCCCCTCTCCAACCTCAAACCCTACACCAACTCCAATCGTTCCAGAGCTAACATGGACAGTAATTTTGCCATTGTTCGCAACTATGCTCTCGGTTGCAGTAATACTTAGGCATCGTAAGACCGCTTTGTTGAGTAATTAACTTTTAACCAAAATCAAAATAATGAAAAGGTTATGGAGGTGATTTCTTCATTCAGGAGAAGTTCAATTCCAATGCATGATAGGAATTCGTACTTCAACTCAAAAGCCCATCCCCAGTTCCAAGGTACGCACCTTGTAGTAGCTGTTCTTCTATAGTAAAAGAAGCTGTCATAAATCCCCTATACGTAACAATAACCAACACTTTGAGTTACAAATTGCTTATTCTTGATAGACTGTGATTTATGTTGCAGGCTGGTGGTGCAAGCAGTCACAGGCTGCAATCGCTGATGGTTTAATGCGTTTTTTGGATTCGTTTTCCGCCAAAAGCATGAATTGTCCGTGTCCCAGCAATGCGGCGGCATCCATGCAAGGTTTCTTTAGGTATTAGAAATTCGTCGCCTGGGTTCAAAACTATCTCTCTTCCACCAATCAGCACAATGTATCTGCCGTTAACGCAAACCACATACTCATCGAAAGGGTGAGTGTGTAGTGCGGAAAGACCTTCAGTGTGGCAAGTCCAAAATGCCACCTGCGAGCCATCTGTTCCCTCAAAATAGTAGCCCTCTATATCCTTAGAGTACTGGTCTTTGTTTGCCACACGGTTCTTAGGGTTCTTTATGAAATCAGGAAACTCCTTCACTATCAGCCCTCAAGCAACACAGTGCCCGTTTAGATTTAAAAGCTTACACACTTCTACCTCTGGGGATCTCTAATACGGCAGAATTTTATGAGAATTTTGAATTAACTGTTGAATACTAAGTTTTTTGCTGGGCAAATTTAGATCCGTTTACACCAAAAACTTGGTGGGTTTTCCGTTTACTAGTGGCTCGATTTTTTGACTGATGAGATGGTATGATTCAAATCCCAGCGGCCCACCGCTTTTGAGTTCGAAGAATATTGCTTCTTAGGATGTTCGGGTTTGGATTTGCGATTTAATGTTTTGACCGGCTCTAAGATACATGCTGAGTAGGACCCTGGCACAATCAGTTCCATGAACTCGGCGCGCAAAGCTTTTTCTTCCGGTATCTCGCTGAACCCGCTTTCCCAACCTTCAATATTAGCTAAACTTTTAAAACCCCACAAGGCAGTGAATCCGCCGACTGAGCCACCGTATTTGTGTCTGAGAACCCGCAAAGACTTTACACCTCTAAAGAGACCTGGATTCTTCTTCATCAAGGCAACTAGCTTTTTGCCCCACTCGTTATGCTCATATAGTTTGTCAGGGTTAACAACGTAAGTTCTAGCGAGATAAACAGTCATATCTGCTCCCAAAATGTAAGATACTCAGATGATTAAAAAAATTCCGCCTGACACCTTCAAATCCCAACCCCAATCTAAAATTATTCTCCAAAAAAGGTAGGTGAATAGTACAATTCATTCTGTTGGGGTTAAAGTCCTAGCGGCTAGCAAATTGGCAAGCGATTTTTATAGATGAAGGTGCCTTGATAAATTGTGAAAAAAGAAAGGAGCTACAAAGTCACCATAGATGGTGAGACTGTAATACTTGAGCTATGATTGGTTTTAGCTTCTGATTTGTCATCTCCACTTTTCTATGGTTCAAATGCCAGCGGTTTCTTATCGAACCCAAAGTAAGCTTATTTTTATTAGGAGTTTGTAAATAGGAGGATTCAAGGAATTAATATACAAACAAAATCCTTAAAGTCTAAACGGGGTAGGAAATCGCACTTCAACTCCAAAGCCCATCCCCAACTCCAATCTTGTACTTCAGTTCCCCAACTAAATTTTATTTTTCTTAAGGGTAAAAATACGAACCCAAAGAGAATAGACATCTATGGAACTGATAAAATCTTTGAAAGAGCCTTTAAACGGCTAAAAACAAGAACCGACATAGCAGAAGAGGATACAACCGCCATACTTCAGTTTGCTAACCATTTTTTTCTAAGGACATTACCAAGCTGCGAGTGGTTAAATACATTTATCAACTGAGTGTGGTCACTTAATTGCTCGAAAACTTTTAGTCAACATAGATAGGAAAAACATGGAGAGAATAATTGGCGAAATTAATAGTGCAAAATATTCTGATAACCAAATATGACTACAAAGTTGCTATTAGAAAATACTTTCAATGGCTAAGATGAGCTGACGAGGAAAACTGAATTTCCAGAAGAAGTCAAATGGATAAAGCATGGAAACACTCTCGCAAAAATAGGAATCCTTTGGCAAAAGAAACAATTTTTTAAGCCACAAATTCAAAAGGCATTCGGCTCAGAAGGATAAAATGTTTGTTTCTGAAAAGTATATAGTATGTTGAATGAAATATTCTTTATGTAAGAACTCTGCTTTTTAGAAGGTTAAGAGCTCTTCTTTTTAGAAGTACTATTCTGTTGAGCAGGCCAACGAGGGATAAATAGGTGGCAAACGGTAAGAACTATTTGATTTTTATTAAATGCAGGTGCGGTTATGAGCTTCTTTTGTTGCCCGATGTGCAAGTTATGGGGCAGGCAATTGAGAAGCATGCTTTGGAGCATAAGAGAAAGTACGGATTGACTCAGGAACAAACTGAGAGTTTGATGGATTATTTAATAGCTCAAGCTCTAAAGCAAGCTGAGAGAAGTCAGCAAGAAGATCTTTAAAAAGCTTGGAAAAACTAAGAAAATCAATGTTTTAACAAACCTATTCTATCCAATAATCATTTAGTGAAAGCTGCTAAGCACTCTACAGTAGACTACGAATTTTAAGCTTTTCAAAATGATAAACAATTAAAATCTCGAATTAACAAAAAAAGAAAAAGAGATTAGGTTTTTTTATGGTCGTTTTTTAATTGCCATCAATAAGACTAATCCTACTATAGCTATTGCGACGACAATGGCTATCGTTGGGATTACAAAGTACATTTCTGTAGGTGTCAAAGTTATTTGTTGTGTCTGCTGGGTTGATTGTGTTGCTGGTTCATTTCCTACTGCCAGGTATGTTGCAGATGAGGGTCAGTATGCATTTGAACCGTCGAATGTAGCGATGATCTGGTAGGTTCCTGGAACAGTTGGAGTGTAGGGTAATGCGTAATTGCCGTTAATGTATGTAGTTGTGTTGCCTATGTGGTAGTAGTTGCCGTTTGGATCAATTGTATCTAAGGATACTGTTACACCTGTTGTGTTGTCTGGAACTGGCCTGTTTTGGAATAGATGTTCCATCCAGCCGATCATGCTTGCATTAGATATAGTGGGTGTACCTTTTAGTGGGGTTTCAATGTCGCCGTTGATATTGTGTAACCCAGAGGGCGACTGATCAGTGACTGTTCCCATTATCATAACGCTTGACCCGAGTGCTGGAATAGTCTGAGGCGCAGATACCGTGGTTCCGCTTGGTCCTTTGCCGATACTCCAACAACACCTTGGAGAAAGGACAACATAGCGAGTTAGCTATCAAGACAACACAAAACAAGACAACACTCACTATTTCTACGTTTAAAGTAATGATTTGCGACTGTTTTTGCAAAGATACGCACTTGATGTCGACTTCGGAATTATTATTTGCACTCACGATAGGTGAGGACATATTAAATACGTTTCAATATGATAGGAACCTTTGTTGGCAAGTAACCTTCTGAAAGATTATTTGTCAAACAGAATAGGAGAAAAGAAAAAATGAATTTCTATAATACAAAAATTAAAACTTTTGCATTGATCCTCGTGCTGTCTATTGCTTTATCAGCGCTTTGTGCTTCTTTACCAAACGCTAATGCGCATACACCGCCATGGAACGTTCCAACCTCAGCTTACGTTACTTGCGCGCCAGATCCCATTGGTGTTGGTCAAACAACCACTATAGTGGTATGGGTTGACAGATACTCACCCTTTGCAGGTGGCGGCGTAGGTCAACGTTGGGATGGCTTTACAATAAACATTACATCGCCTAGTGGAAAAACACAGATAATCGGTCCGTTCACATGTTCAAGCGACGTCGGAAGCGACTGGAAAGCGTTTACCCCTGATGAGGTTGGCACATACACAATTGTGTTCAGTTGGCCAGGAGAAACAGCTAAACCCACAGCTGCCCTCCAAAACACTGGCTCCGCAACATTTGATATAAATAATAACGGCGATTTCTATCAAGGCTCGACAAGCGAACCATACAAACTAATCGTTCAAACAGACTCCGTACCAACATGGCCAGAATCACCACTCCCCACGGATTATTGGACTAGACCGATAAGCGGTGCGAACAGAGATTGGGAATCGCTCCCAAGTAACTGGCTTTTGGGCTCATGGCTATACCAGAATGTCCAACCAGCTGGCATAGGACCGAAATCCCCGCATATCCTTTGGTCGAACCCCATTATCCCAGGCTATCCAGGAGGGCTCGTTGACGCACAATGGCCAAGCATACCAGTAGATGCCAACGACTATGAGGGCCCATGGTCATCGCCGATAATCATGGAAGGAAAACTCTACTACAACTCTCCAGCCGTAGCAGACAGCAATCAATACGGGTACTACTGCCTCGACCTCCAAACTGGACAACAAATCTGGTATAAGAACGGCACCGATAACGGACTAAACAACCCAATAACATCCATAACAGGATCTTTTGGCGGTATTCTTCCCAGTCTCTCTCAACAATATCTCAGACTGACGAACGGCCAATTATACTACTATTATTCAGTCAACGGACAGGGAGTGCTCGCTTATCTTTGGATACAATCAGGCACCACATGGTATATGCTTGACGCGACCACCGGAAACTTGATACTGACATTGATAAACGTGCCAGGAGGTACAGCCGCAACGGACGAAAACGGAGACCTGCTAAAGTACAGCTATAACGCGAATACAGGAAATATTCTCTGCTGGAACTCCAGTCAAGCCATTTACCCCGGCGGAGTCACGGGGACAGGGCAGCAACAGTGGAAGCCTCGTCTTGGCGGAGTAATCGACGCAGTTAATGACACCTCATGGCTCAACGGAACGTGGTCTGCAAGCCTGGGACCAGTAATCAACCAGGCGCTGTCTAAGCCGCACTCTGGATACACGATGAACGTAACGGACGCCTCGCTGAAGAATTTGCCGGGAAGCGTGGTTGGTGTTGTCGCTGACAATCGAGTGCCAAAGATACTGTTCGGTAATAACTTCCCGATTTCTCTCAACACGGGCTCAAGTATCAATTTAGATTATTTCAACGCATGGGCAATACAGATAAACGACCACGCAACGGATTACAGTCCATACCCTGGTTACCCTAGCAACTTGCAAACGAACCTTGGATTTACGACAACATTACTATATAACAAGCAAATAACTATGCCAATACCCGGCAAGAACTACACGTGGAGCATGACCGGATATAGCTACAGCGATAATGTCTTCTGCATAACTTGCAAGCAAACAGGCCAAATATGGGCCTACAGCTTAACAACGGGAGAACAAGTCTGGGGACCAACAACGAACCTGCCAGGCGGACCTATGGCGTTCTACGGAGTTAGCACCAACTTCTATAACGGCACCTGCATCGTAAACTCGGGCTACAGCGGACAATTAGCAGCCTACAATGCAAAGACCGGCGAGCCACTTTGGACCTACAACTCCACTGCTGACGCACCCTACGAGGGCTACTACGGACCCAACATGCCGCTTAGCGTAGGCGCAATATGCGATGGAATGATCTACACATACTCCAATGAACACTCACCAACAAAGCCCCTGTGGCGCGACTCTTACCTGCGATGCATCAACGCAACAGACGGAACAGAAATGTGGAAGCTACTCGACTTCAACCAGGGCTTAGGACTTGCAGACGGCAGCATCGTAACATGCGACGAGTACACCAACAACATCTATTGCATCGGCAAAGGACCAAGCGGACTTACCATAGATGCACCGAAAGGTGGTGTAACACAGGGAAACAGCTTTACCGTTACGGGTATGGTCACCGACCAATCACCAGGTGCAGTAGCATACGCAAAGAAATTCGGCCTCGTGAATGGATTGCCAGCGGTATCAGATGATAGTCAACAGGCTTTCATGCAATACATCTACCAGCAACAGGTAAAGCCCACTGATGTAAAGGGCGTTCCAGTGAAGATCGACGCACTTGACCCCAACGGCAACATAATCAACCTCGGTACAGCCACTAGCGACGCCAACGGCTTCTATAGTTTCCAAGTTAATCCAGACATGCTTACAGCGGGTGCAGGAACATACCAGGTCATCGCAACCTTCGCAGGCTCTAACTCTTATGGTTCATCGAATGCAGAATCTGCCTTCACACTCAATTCCGCAGCAACAGTCGTACCAACCGCTGTATCTCAATCAAACTTAGTAAGCACAACTGAACTGATGACGTATCTGGCCGTCGGAGTAATTGCAATAATCATTGCAATAGCTATAGTTGGAATACTCATACTTAGAAAACGACCATAAAACAGCGATGCATTCACAAACAAATTTCCCTCTTTCTTTTTTGTTGTTTTTAGACAGAAAATAATTGTCATTTTTTGAGAAATTGATTGCTCTCCCGCCTTTATTTTTTAGATTTGTGGAGGCTTAGGAATTGGACAATTTTAAGGTATGTAGTTTGTTATAAATTTTAAAATGAGGCCAGCTGATGTTGACAAATAAGGAGATGACAATCATAAAAGTTAGTTTAGCAACTGGAGGATCGGTAATTACCATGCAAGCCACTCCTTTGAAGTCTAAGCGGGGTAGGGAATCGTACTTCAACTCAAAAGCCCATCCCCAGTACAATTACTATCATGGATGTCGGGGGTTCGGTTCCCCAAACAAGGTGAATATTGGAGTTCAGGTTTGCAATATTTGATAAAAACCCTGCAGAATTCGTTTTTCAATCAAAAAGAGACTTTGTAGAGGTTCAATCGAGTTAGCTATAGAGACTAAGCTTTTTGTTGGGGGGATTGGGGCAAACGTACTGTGAAAGTTGTTCCTTTCCCCTCTTGGCTCTCAAAAGAGACAGTGCCGCCCAGTGATTCAGTCATTCGCTTGATTACTGCTAAGCCAAATCCTTGACCTTTAGCTTTGGTAGTAAACATTGGCGTAAACAACTTACCTTTCACCGCTTCTGGAATGCCGACTCCAGTGTCTTTGACAGATATGATTACATCGTTTGATTCTTTGAAGGAATGAATGGCTAATTTACCACCGTCAGGCATTGCTTGAACGGCATTATTGACCAAATTATACATTATGCGGTTTATGAAAGTGGAATCAGCTACAACTTTTTCAGTTTCGACTTTGACGCTTACTTTTACGTTCTTGGGCAGACCATTCTTAGTAAATAAATCATCAATTACACGTTTTAGGTTGGTTACCTCTGCATGAGGATTAAGAGGCCTTGCAAAATCTTGCAGGTCCGCCACAATCTTGTTGATGTAATCAACGTTCTTCTCAATACCTAACAAACTCTCTTCTGCACTACTTTTTTCTTCGCGTTCAGGCATATCTTTGATTTCTTCTCTCAACAAATAAACATCCCCAGCAATTGCCTGCAACGGATTACGAATATCATGACCAACCATACCCGCAGTAGCGCTGATAGCTGCTAATCGCTCAGAATCTTTCAGTTTCTTTGATGCTTCCTGAGCCTGCTCTTCGGCCTTCTTTTGTTCAGTAATATCTCTAGCCGCTGCAAAAACACCTTGTATTTCGCCAGAAGCATTTTTGTAAACGGTAGCGTTATACAAAACTTCTGTGATTTTTCCGTTTTTGTGTTTAATAGTCAAAGGATAATCTTTCACTACCCCTTCGGCAAAAACCCGCTTATAACCCATCTTAGCTTTTTCAGGTTCAACAAAGTAACTCGAGAAGTCACTACCAATCAACTCCTCTCTAGAGCACCCAGTCGCTAGTTCTGTAGCTTTGTTGACATCAGTAATTTTTCCTTTAGCGCTGATTGTAACCAGAGGATCAAGACTTGCCTCGATAAGATTTCGAGCATATAACGAGCTGAGTTCAAGTTTCTTTGTTCGCTCTTTAACAAGCCTCTCCAAATGTTCAGAGTAAATCTTCAATTCTTTTTCATTTTCTTCTAGGATCTCAAGGATTTTGCTGTTAACTAATGCGACTGAGGCAAGTTCTCCGAATGCCATTGCCATTTCGGCATCACGTTTGGTAAAGCCGCCTGGTTTATTAGCTAGCCCAATTACTCCAACTGTTCTTTGTTCAATCTTCAATGGAGCAAATAATACGTTCTTGAGTCGCATATGACCTTTAGGCGAGAATTTTTGCCACTTACTTTGTGGAAAATCGTTTTCAATCGCTATCTTACCCGAGTTGTATGCTTCGGCACGGAGTCCGCGTATAGGCATAGGGAGTGAAGGATCAACTGTGCAGGGAAGCCCGCCTGAGTCCAAGAACAAAACTATATTCTCTTTTCCATCGTCACTTAGGAGCGCAACGTAGCCAGCGGTTGTACCGAGCAGTTCTTTGCAGGCATCAAATATTGCTCGAGCAGAATCAGGGAATTCTTTTTTTGCAGAACTGCTTTTGATGCCTTCAATAAGGCTGAAATCTCAGACTCACGCCGCTGTGAGTCTTTAAGAGAGTTAGATACAGCTTGTATCATTTTCTTGCGTTCAGTAATATCTTTGGATATAATTTGAACGCCCAAAACATTTCCATTTGAATTTTTGACACAAGAAAATACACTCGTAAACCACTTTTCACCCGTAGGTAAAATTACGCGGTCTTCAAACTCTAAGACATTATTTTTTTGGAAAGTGGAAAGAAGACGCCCAAAATAAACATCAGCTTCATTTTTTGGGAATAAATCATGAATAGATTTGCCGACAATATCTGACTCTTTGAGTCCCATATTCTTCAAGGCTATTTCATTAAAAGTTTTGACCTTTCCATCCAAGGTGTAGTAACCTATACCAATTCCTAAAGATTGGCATAGCAAACGGTAACGTTCTTCGCTTTCCAGTAACAATTCTTTTGCTTGTTCGTGTTTGGCAATCGTTTGGTTACTTTCAGCATTTTCTTCATTTGTAGTCAAAGAAGCACCTCAAATCTCAAGAGGTATTACCCTATCCTTCACCGCAAAAGAAATAAAAGACTTTCCTTAAATGCCCATTTTAGGGCTGAATCAATTCAAAGAAAAAGTGGAGTTTGTGGGTGACATCTCCATTCACAGAGGGTTCGAATCCAACATCCAAGCGACGGGTGATGCTTAATTTTATAAGCCAGTCAAGCTACTGGAGGATAGGTAATCAATATGCAACCCACTCCCTTGAAGCCTAAGCGGGTTAGGGAATCGTATTTCAACTCAAAGCCCATCCCAGCTCCAGGATTGGACTTTTTTATTTTTTCAAAAAGTGAAGGCAAAAAACAATACTTTTGCTCGTAGCTAAGGTATCTGAAGTTCTTGAAAACAAACTATTACCGACAAAACAAACCATAAGGCAATAGAGGTGCTATACTGGAACAGTCCCATGCGACCCCAACTTTAACCGCAACATGCTTTCCCATCCTCATCCCATCCACACCAACATGGCGCTGCATGGGCTTGCGATTAAAAATTCCACTCCACCCATCCCAACAGCAACCGGAAAACAGCCCAAACCAAAAAAGCAGATCCCCTATCAACCAAAGGATGGGACGGGGAAACTCCGAAGCAACCCATCCCCACAAAAAGAAAAAACTGAAAGCTCATTTGAAGAAAAATCTTTTAGCTGATGAATGGCTGTAGTTAGGTAGGAACATAAGATTGGCAACAAACCCTATTTCTGAAAAACTAATACGAGCGCAAAGCTGGAAGTTCTACTTCACAGCAATTTCGTGGCCAATTTGTACATTGAAATTCTCTAAACCATTATATGCGTAATCAACCGCTAAGAAGCTTGGTGGGCGTCACTTGGAAAGAGATCAAGCTGTGGCTTTGCTAAAGGAGATCATCACTCATGACTTGGCGCAGCCGACAGCCGTTTATGTTAGAGGAAATAAAGGCAAGTTTGAACTGGTTATGAAGGATGAGTGTGGGCCACCTTTACAAAATTTTATTGCGGAAAAAGGCCTAAAATGGCGCATAAGAAAAGACTTGGGTGTTTGCATCATCTATAAGACATGATGCAGTCAAGCGGCAAAGGTCTTCCAGGAGTTGGCCGCAATAGAATAAATCAACCCAGAAATTATTTCTTGTTTTTTTATATGTTCTGGTGATGAGATAAAACCTGACAGACCTTTCCTACTAACCTCATAATCGGCGGAAGACCTGGTCAAGCCAAATAAGAAAGATTTTTAGTTATAAGCGACATCTTTTAAGTGGTGACTACATGAGCCAACCTACTAATCTTCTCGAAGCAAACGACTTTATTATGAAAAAGAAGATACTCTCTCTGCGAGAACACTACGACTTTGAAGACTTAACAGGAACAAAAATAGGAGACGCCGAAGGTAACCTCTTTCAGGTTCCAGCCAAATTCAACGTTAACGATACCCACGGGTTAGAGTTGATGCACTTAGAAGGAAAAATCCTCTCGCTACGAAACCAATTCACATTCCACAGTTCGTCTGGCGAAGAACTGGGAACCATAAAAAAGAAAATAGTCAAGTTGATTGGGGAAGAATTCTGGGTGGAAAAAGTCGGCGTTGAGTTCATGCGCATCTATGGAAACTTCACAGAACACGACTATCAAATGGAAATTAACGGCGTTCAGGTTGCTTCTATCCACAAGAAATGGGTAACTGTCAGAGACACGCTTGGGGTCTCTATAACAGGAAACGTCGATCATCGAGTAATTATCGGTGCAGTGATCGTGATAGAACACATAGAAGTCACAGAGAAGAACTCAAACAACTCCGGCAACTTCGGCAGTCGCTTCGGCAACACGGGATTCGGCTTACCACAATTCTAAAAAATCAAAGCCAAAATTTTCGATTTGCCTCCCTTTGAAGGCTTTGATCGGGACATGGAAGTCGAAGAACGTAAAAATTAGTTCTTTTTATGCTTACCCAGAAATTAGGAGAAAATTAGATTGGTTTTTTCTTATAATAAAAAATAAGGAAAGCGCTGCGCTTTTTACTTTAGCCTTTTGTTGCAGTATGGACAGATGTTTTGGTCGTTTCTCACGGATCTTTTGCAGTGAGGGCAAATCTTCGTATAAGGGTCAGGTCGGCTGTAACTTGACTGCTGGGTGGAACGCGAAGTCACAGTCGGACTTGAGGATTGCGAACGATAACTGGAACTTGGCGTTTGACCAAATCGCGTGGATCCAGTCGATTTTGGTGGCTGCTGACTTTGGTATGAAGACTGATTATAACGAGAAGATACCGCAGACCTATTTGATGCGCCAGGCAATTCTTGCGTGTTAATCGGCTGCTCTTCATCAAGCAACATTTTTCCCTTGCCACGTTTTAAATAAAAGAATGCCGCTGGAACAGCGAACGCTACTAAAGCTATTACAACTAAGCCGATTACAAGAGGAGACCAAAATCCGCCCCCAACTGTTGATCTCACGGTTGGGTTATTCGAGGAAAAATTCCATGGGAATATCGTTGGGGAAGGTGAAGGTGAAGCAAGAGCCAATTGAGTCGGAGTAGGAGAAGGCGTGGGGGTTGGTGTTGAGGGTGACAAAGTCGGAACATGCGGATAACCTTGCGCGTTTGTTACTGGCGCTAATGTTATCGTTGAAGTTATTATGCTCAGAACTAATAGTGCGAGAGTTAATTTTACTAAATCTTTCTTCAAACCCACAGGAGACTTTTCCAACATAGACCTCTCTCCCGCAATATCTATGACGCTCTTGCAGATTTAACACTTTGCCAAAAACAAGACGCGGTGGTTCCGAAAGTTTTGTATCCCCCTTTCTTAATCACACGCGTCAATAGATTAAAAGAAAGGAGAGTTTTGAGTGAGACGTCTCCATTTGCAGACGCTGCAACTCCCATCCGCAGCTCTTCAGATCATTTTTAGAACTAATTTAGGTCAAAAAAATTTTTCATAGGTTATTTGTAGCGGTTTTATCAAGCTTTTTTGTGAGTTCTGTTGGGCTTTGCTTTTGGAAGCTGCGATAGATCCTTTCTGATGATTTTCAAAAACTTGCTTAACGCCCGTTAAAACCATCTATAATCCGCAACATAGACGAGAAGTTGTTGTTGCTGCTGTTGCTGCAACCCATTCCCTACAGTAGTTGCAACAATCAGCTCACTGTGCAAAAACTTTGACGATCGGCGGCTTAAACTAAAAAACTTATCCAACACAAAAGAGGACAATGGAGAACATAAAAATTCTTGTGTTAATAACTTCTAAAAAATGGGTTCAACATTTATCCCTCAGCTCTTTTGTGTGCTGCAATTTTTATATAGACCTCTTTTGTTTGAGGCTCAGGAAAGCTTTGTTTACTTTGTGGGTGAATTAAAACGGTTGACGATTTGGTAATTCAGACAAAAGGGCTTCGCAAAACCTTTATTTCTAAAGGACGAGGTGGGAAAAAAGAGGTCGAAGCAGTCAAGGGCATAGATCTCATTGTTAGGAAAGGCGAAATCTATGGTTTTCTGGGTCCAAACGGCGCCGGCAAATCGACCACTCAAAAAATGCTCTCAACCTTGTTGTGTCCAACTGGCGGGGAAGCCAATGTTTTGGGATATGACTTAGCAACTCAGCAAGAGGAAATTAGGCAGAATGTTGGATGCGTAAGTCAAGCAGGTGGAGCAGACCTATCTTCTACGGGCGTTCAGAATCTTGTTCTCCAAGCGCAACTCTACGGTTTGGACAATGCAACTGCAAAGAAGTATGCCTCTGAATTTGTAGACCGCTTCCAAATGACAACATTCATAGAAAGACCCGCACAATCCTATTCTGGCGGCCAAAAACGCCGTTTAGACATAGCTCTTGGCATGATTCATCATCCCAAACTGCTTCTCCTCGACGAGCCCACAACTGGTCTTGACCCGCAGAGCAGAGCATATTTGTGGGGAGAAATAAAAAAACTCAAAGACGTGGGTGTCACAGTCTTTTTAACTACGCAATACATGGATGAAGCCGACAAGCTCTGTGACACGATAGCGATTATAGATAACGGAAAAGTCGTTGTGACTGGCACGCCAAGTGAGCTAAAAAGTTCTGTCGGCGGCGATACGATAGTTTTTAGTTTTCAATCAGAAGAAACCGCCAAAAAAGCTGAAGCATTATTAATTGAGAAGCTTCCGACGGGAAAAATTCAAACTCAGAACAACTCAGTCCATCTAACAATTAAAGATGGAGAGAGTATGATGCCTGAACTCCTGCGTTCCCTTGATGCAAAAAACATTGAGGCGCAAACGATGACTCTCTCAAGACCAAGCATAGATGATGTCTTCCTAAAATACACTGGCCGCTCACTTAGGGAGGACCAAATAAAATGACTCTTCTACGCGACACCAAATTAATGTTCATTCGCAACATGCAGCACACCCTTAGAAGCCCAGTTTTTGTTTTTGTAAGTATGTTCCAACCTCTAATGTACTTGCTCTTGTTTATGCCCCTCCTAAACGGGTTAGGTGGAGTTCCAGGGTTGCCCTCGGGAAAAACTGTGGATGTTTTTATTCCGGGGCTCTTAGTTTTACAAGCATTGTTCGGGACCGCCTTTGTTGGATTTTCACTTATCGACGACATTAGATCTGGTGTCATTGAGCGATTCTTAGTAACTCCTGTGAAGCGCCCTGCAATTCTCTTAGGTAGAGTTCTAAGAGATGCAGTCGTGTTGATTCTTCAATGTGTTTTGATAACATTGGTTGCTATTCCGTTTGGGCTGAGCGTGAACATTTACGGGTTCTTGCTCTCGCTACTACTTTATGCTCTGATCGGAATTACTATGGCATCCATATCATACGGTTTCGCATTAATCTACAAAATAGAGGATGCACTTGCTCCAACCTTGAACACCATAACACTGCCAGTTTCTTTGCTCTCAGGCATCATCCTTCCACTTGCTCTCGCACCCCTATGGCTTCAAGACTTAGCAAAAATTAACCCATTTTCATATGCCGTCAACGCTACACGCGATCTGTTTGCAGGTAACCTCCAAAACATAGCAATTCCCGAAGGGTTCATCGTTATCGGTGTCTTAGCTATCCTTGTATTCTTTTGGGGTGTAAGGTCACTCAAGAAAATGGCGTCGTAGATAGCGCTTTTAGAGCGCCATTTTTTTCCACAAACGTAATAAGTGCAACTTAAGAAAAAAGAGAGCGGTTGAAAGATATGCCACAGTTTAGTGTTAACCCCAGTCGAGTTGATCCCTACAAGAAATTCAAGTTCCTTGTTAAATGGGATGGTAAAGTCGTTGCAGGTCTCTACAAGATGAGTCCACTAAAACGAACTACAGACGTTATAACATACCGTGAAGGCGGCGAGGCAAGCGTTGAGCGGAAGTCTCCAGGCAAAACTCACTATGCCCCAATAACTTTGGAGCGGGGCGTAACACATGACCCTGAATTTGAATCTTGGGCAAACTTGGTGTTCAACAAGAATAGCGGGTCGATGTCTCTTAAGAACTTCCGCAAAGACCTAGACATAGTACTGCTTAACGAAGCGGGAGTTCCGGCGATTGCATACAAGGTTTATCGATGCTGGGTCTCAGAGTATACTGCTCTGCCTGAGTTGGATGCGGACGAAAACGCTGTAGCCATTCAAAGCATAACTATTGAGCATGAAGGCTGGGAAAGAGACCCCGGCGTAGTTGAACCCAAAGAAACATAAAATGCCTGGTAGGATGCACATTTGCCAAGCCAACCCAACATAAACAGAGGAACCCTGATTCTGCTTGCTCCAAACGCTAAAGACGCAAACATCTCCTCATCAAACGTCTACTTTACCTTCCAGTACAACCCAGAAAAACTGTTACACACATTCAACCAAAACACGCCCAACGCCGCCGCAAACCCATCCTCCAACGCACAAGGTGTCCCAACAGAATATTTCAACCTAACATTCGAACTAGACAGCGTCGACTTAGACGCATCTTCGCAAAGTCAAAGTTCAGCAGGTCTAGGTTTGCACCCAGGGTTGGCTATGCTGGAGTTGATGATGCAGCCTCAGGTAGTAGGAAAACAAACTTTTTTGCCCATCGTTTTGTTTAAGTGGGGAGCAAAACGGTCCGTGGCAGTTCGCTTGGTGGGTATGAGTGTTGAGGAAAAATCTTTTGATGTGACCTTGAACCCTACGAGGGCAACCGTTAGCTTATCTCTAAGAGTTCTTGACGCCGCAGAAGTTAACGATAATCCAGGTGCTCGCAACGTCTATTCAAGCCATCAGAATACTCAGGCAAGTTTAGTGGGCGCTTACGAACTGCAAACGGGGCAAAGTACTGTTATGGGTGCCAGCGGCGCAGCAGGTCTTTCAGGGTCAGTGGCTATGGCTGCTTCGGCAGGTCAAAATAATCAAAAAGTAAGAGCTTGAAAGAACATTTTCTTTACAAAACTCCTTCAATTATGGTAACTTTTTTTACGTTGAATCTTAGTAAATAATTCTATGTGTCCTGACAATAAAATCCAGTCGACAAAAAAGGTCAGGCAACCTCGAAAATGGGCAATTCCATCTTCTATCCTCCTCATAGTAGTTATTGCCTCATCGGCTACATTTTTCTGGTATCCCAAAAACACTCCTGCAAACGCTGTGTCCGATGCGCCTGAGGGACTCAAAGAGCTCGCAGACCACTACATGGGTATAATGCAGAATTTGAATTCAAGCGCAACCAAAGCCAAAATCACATCCCTTCTTAGTGCTACATACAATCAAACTGATCTTTTTGCATGGGAACAAACTAAACTGACGTTTGTCAGTGACCCTGTAGGATGGTTTGAAGACCCTACTCAAATTCTCGCTGAAGGAAAAGGTATTTGTGCCCAATGGAGCATAGTTTACGTGTCAGCTTGTTTAGCGCTTGTCTACCAGAGCAGGCTTGTAGCAGCCGTTGATACATCGACTTGGAGTTTTATACACGTCTGGGCTGAAGACTACTACAATGGCACATGGGTACACGTTGATCCCTCGGACAGAGTCTGGAACAACCCGTCGAGGTACCAGACTTGGGATTGGGGCAGCGGCATCGGTTCAACCGTTAAAATCTACGCCTTCGAAGCCAACGCTTTTCATGATGTAACCTCAAATTACAGCTCCCGTTGAAACTGCTAATTAAATCAACCCTGGGAAACGTTATTCAAATGTATGTTAAATCAAAATTAATAATCGCATTCGTCGACTCCTATGAATACCGATTAAACATTCCTTCGAGATATTCATAACAGTTATGAACAAATCTCAACCATCTTTTTATGTCCATTCGGGAATATTAAACTAAAGAAGTGGTGAGTTAAATTGGAGAAAAAACAGGAAAAAACCGAAAAACGAGAAGAACTTTACTTTTTCGCACATGTATGAACTGTGCGTCCTTTTAATGCCAAAATCCCCTGGTAATTGCCACTAGAAACTCACAAAATTGAACCCAATTATCGATACAACGCCCCATAAATTAACCAAGACGCTTAGAATAATCAGGGCTTTTTCTTCCCAACCAAGATTTTCCCTCATGCCCTTTGCTGCGAGCAACATTAGGAAGGGTGTGAAATCGAGGCTGAATCGATAGCCAAACTGGGTAAAGCCCACTGTGCCGTGGGTGATTAAGATGGGCAGAATGCATGCGACAGCTAAGGCAGCGTATTTGCT
>Ga0182021_10003340_pt1 | contig 18855 bp, 14 predicted proteins | sample 612E3MmetaG_FD_120493 | JGI IMG/M metagenome (GOLD analysis project Ga0182021, IMG submission 120493) | Permafrost microbial communities from Stordalen Mire, Sweden - 612E3M metaG (Illumina Assembly) | ecosystem: Environmental > Terrestrial > Soil > Wetlands > Permafrost | place: Sweden... | reverse complement strand
TGACGGCTCGATGGAGGAGATACTCCTCAAAGGGATGCCGCTGGGGGCGATGAAGAACTTTCCGTACGTTCTCCATGAGGCGGACCTCCTCCCGGGCGATGCCGTGCTGTTGCTGACGGACGGGCTCCCTGAGCAGAAGGACGCCGCAGGTGAGATGTTCGACTACGCCCGGGTGCAGAGTGCATTTGCCGACTCGGCAGGAGGGTCGACACAAGAAATCATCGGACGGCTGGTACAGGAAGCCGAACGCTGGTTGAACGGCGCGTCACCGGATGATGATATAACATTGCTTGTGATCAAGAAGAAGGCTAACGGACACAGTGCGGAAGGAGCCTCATGACCGAAGCGGTGACATTGAAGATCACTCTGCCGAAAATCCCGGACATAGAGCTTGTGGCCCTCGAAGGGCTCGACAGGCTTGCCCGGCATCTCGGCATAGATGAGGAGAAGATCGGGGAGGCGAGGATACTCGTCACCGAGGCGGTCATCAACGGGCTGGAGCACTCCGGAGAGGAGCATCCGACGGTGCGCGTCGAGTTCACGATGACCACCGCCGATCTCTCCATATTCGTGCAGGACCATGGGAAAGGGTTCGACCCCGGATCCGTGGAAGCCCCGGATATCAAGGACAAACTCGGTTCGAAAAACAAGCGCGGATGGGGCCTCAACATCATGAAATCGTTGTCCGACGATTTCCATATCGAGTCGAACAGGAACGGGACGAAAATCACTATCAAGAAGCTCCTTCGCTGAGACACTACCATGGAACAGCCATTCAGCCTCACCTCCGAGTTGCGTGACAACTGCCTCGTCATAACGACATCAGGATACGTGAATAACGTCGGCGGGGAGGCAATTGCGGCCGAATTCGCCCGGCATTTTGAGAACGGGACGAAACAGGTCGTGATCAATCTTGGGCAGTCGAAAGTCGTCAACTCCGTGGGGATGTCGTTCCTCATCGAAATAATCGAGCGGTTGCAGGAAGTGGAGGGGAAGCTTGTCTTCACGGACCTGGATCCCGCCGTGGAGAAAATGCTCTCTATCATGGGGCTCTTCCAGTACGCGGGAAAAGAAAAGACCGTCGAAGATGCGCTTGCATCGCTCCCGGGTGGGGAAAAGCCAGGCCGATGAAGGAACGGACAGTCGCCGGGGCGAACCCCGGAGGGCCAGGCGAGCAGGTTGAGGCGCTTCAGGAAGCGTTCCGCGTCCTCTCGGGCGCTGGAACGCTCAAAGAGCAGTCCGCGCGGTTCCGCGACGTCGTCGGCAGGTATTTCGGCGGCGATGAGTTGGCACTCCTCAGGCGGACTGCCGGTGACTGGGAGGACATCACCGGCGGACCGGAGGCGGAGCGAAGGTCCGGAGACCTCCCGGTTCCGGCGGCCGGAGAAGAAGGTGCCTCTGTACTCGAGAGCAAGAGCATGCGGATCGTCCGGAAACTCCCGGACGGATCCGATATTGGAATAATCCTCCTCCGCCGCGGAACCGGGAGGACGTACACGGAATCCGATCTGAACACGCTCCGCCTCTTCCTGACCGTGTTTGAGAACACCTACAGGGAGATGGCCGCCCGCAAGAACGAGAAGGACCTCATATTCTCGCTGAACCACAGAGTCCTCCAGCTGAACAGTCTCATCGATACGGGGATCGAGGTGTCCAAGATCGCCGGGACCGCGCTCCCGCATCACCTGGCGCTTGAACGCGCGGCGTCGCTGACCAACGCTTCAAAAGGAGTACTACGTGTCACGCGCGGGGGACGGATTGAGGAAGAAGGGTGGTTCCCACAAGGCGGTGCGCCGGAGGGGGCCGCTCCCCGCAGCGGGGGAATCTCCGCCGCGTTTGATTTCGGCGGGGAGACGTATACATTCCAGCTGTTCGACAAAGAGAGCCGGAAGGGGGTCATCCCTTTCGACGAAACGGACCAGCTGCTTCTCGAGGCGCTGTCGAAGCAGGTTCATGCCTCGCTGGAAAACCTGTATCTCCACCGGGAGGCGCTCGAAAAACAGAAGATCGAACAGGACATTGCGGTTGCCGCGTCCATACAGCAGCGCATACTCCCGAAATCACTCCCGGTGATCAAGGGGTACGATATTGCGGGGATCAATATTCCCTCGAAATCCGTCGGAGGGGACTACTACGACTGCATCCCGCTTCCCGATGGGCGCTTCGCGATGGTGATCGCCGATGTCGCAGGCAAAGGCGTTCCCGCGGCACTGCTCGTCAGCAGTTTCCATGCATACCTGACCGCATATCTGGAAGCCGGGCTTCCCCTGGTGGACCTTGCCAGGAGGCTGAACAGGGTTATTTCCCGTGCCTCGACAGAGGACAAGTTCATCACGGGATTCTTCGCGTTCCTTGATCCTTCGTCCGGCGGGCTGGAGACGCTGAGCGCAGGCCACAACCCGGTGTTCGTTCGACACACGGACGGAACCCTGCAGGAGCTGATACTCGGGGGAATTCCCCTGGGGATGATCGACATGGATTTTCCCTACCAGAGCGAGACGCTCACGCTGGGGAAGGGGGAGCGCCTACTTCTGTACACGGACGGGATTCCCGAGGCGACTGACAACAGACAGCGGCTGTACGAAGAGGATTTCCCCCTGAAGGAGTTCATGAGCGGCCACGTGCCTCCGGGAGCGGAAACGTTCATCGCGGATCTTATCGCTGATGTGAAGAAGTTCACGGGCCCCGCCCCCCAGAACGACGACATCACCGCGCTGTATCTCATGAAACACTGAGTCCCGAAACGGAGAAGAAAAAGACAATGCGGATTCCCTTTGTTGTTACGGTGCTCGCCGGACTCCTCTTGGTATGCCGTGGGGCCAGGGGACAGGAGACAGAAAGTGCCCGGCTGGCCGACGGTGTCAGGGGGGAGTTCCTTCACACATGGCATGCGTACAGGACGTACGCGTGGGGACACGACGAGCTGAAGCCGCTCAGCAAAACGTACCGTGACTGGTACGGCGAGTCGTTCTATATGACGGCGATGGACGCCATGGACACGATGATTCTCATGGGGCTGAAAGAGGAAGCGGACAGCACGAGGGAATTCATCGCCACGCACCTCTCGTTTGACAGGGACGTCTCCGTCAAGAACTTCGAATTCACGATCCGGTTTCTCGGAGGACTCCTCTCGACGTACCAGCTCACGGGAGACGCGAGGATGCTCCGCCTGGCGCGCGACCTGGGCGAGAGGCTCCTCCCGGTGTTTCATTCGCCGACGGGAATGCCGTACGTGTACGTCAACCTGAGAACCGGCCGCGTAAGCGGGACGGTCAGCAATCCCGCGGAGATCGGGACGCTCCTTCTCGAGTTCGGGACACTCAGCAAACTGACGGGGGATGCCCGGTTCTATGACGCCGCAAAGAAGGCCCTTACCGTTCTCTTCGGCCTCCGCTCATCCATCGGCCTCGTCGGCCAATCGATCGACATCACGACAGGGAAATGGGTTGGGACGGACAGCCACGTGAGCGGTTGCATCGACTCATACTATGAGTATCTTGTCAAGTGCGCGCGCCTCTTCGGCGACGAAGACTGCCTCCGGATGTGGCAGGCGTCGGTCGGCCCGCTGAACAAGTGGATAGCGGACACGCTGCACGGAGGGCTCTGGTACGGCCATGCCGACATGGCGACAGGGAATCGGACGGGAACGCTTTCCGGTTCGCTCGACGCCTTTTTCCCGGCAGTCCTGGCGCTTTCCGGCGATCTCCGAAGGGCGGGGGAGCTTCAGCAATCTTCCCTCAGGATGTGGAACAGGTACGGGATCGAGCCCGAGCTCATCGACTATGCCGCAATGACGGCTGCAGATTCCGGGTATGCGCTCAGACCGGAGATCATCGAATCGGCGTATTACATGTATCACTTCACGCACGATCCCCGGTACAGGAAGATGGGGGAGGTGTTCTTTGACGGCCTGAAAAAGTACTGCAGAACCGAAGCCGGCTACGCGGCCCTTTCGAGCGTGATTTCGAAGAAAAAGACCGATTCCATGGAGAGCTTTTTTCTTGCGGAGACGCTGAAATACCTCTATCTTTTGTTTGCCCCCCCGGAAACGCTGAATTTTGATTCAGTAACATTGAATACTGAAGCTCACCCGCTCAGAAGGACTTGGTGAACATCCGTGAGGACGAGATGAAGCCGCTGGGATACTCGCTGTCTTCTTTCGGTGACATGAGCGCACGGGCCGGCGCCGTCCGGCGACAGGAGGTCCTGCCCGGAGACAGCATCATGGTGCGGACGCAAAACTCGATCTACTTGCTCAGGCTGGGGGACGACGGCGCGTTCTCCGTGTCGGGGGGCTGGTTCAGGAGGAAGGGGAGGGAGAACTCGCGGATGACGATCACCGGTTGCTCGCTTGGCGGCACCATGATCCGCGTCGACACGATCGTCGCGTGCGGGTTTTCCATCGAGTTCGGCAACCGGCTTGTGACAAGCCCGGTAAGGAGTTTTTTCGTTCTTCGGAGGGGATGGATTAACTGACCGGGAATCCCCCGCCCCCCTCCGGTTGATTACGTCACAATCGGACTTGACTCTGTTCCATCTTTCGCGTAAATTTTTCGATTCCTGTTTTTCCGTTCATTGACCCTGAAATCGCACAAGCCCTCTGTGCATCCAGTGCACATCGAAGCGATGTTATTCCTGTGTCACCTCCTTCCCGCAAATCCGCTTACGCCGCCAGCTCATATCGCAGAAAATTTTGGATTGACTCCCGGCTTTGAAATCTACATTAAACCGGTGTGTCCGTGAAGAAAATCGGCAAATACGAGATTCTCGAGGAACTCGGTCGCGGCGGCATGGGGGTCGTGTACAGGGCGTACGACGCGAGCCTGGAGCGGGACGTCGCGTTGAAGGTCATCCAGCAGATTGCCCTTGACGTGGCGGACACGAAAGCGCGATTCTACAGGGAAGCGCGCATGGCTGCCAGGCTTTCCCACGACGCCATCGCGGTCATCTATGAAATCGGCGAGGAGGAGGGCGTTCCCTTCATCGCGATGGAATACCTCCCCGGGACCGATCTCAGGACGGTCATCGAAAAGAGAGAGAACCTCACGCTGGAGCAAAAGCTCGACTACGCACGGCAGATCTGTCGGGGGCTCCAGTACGCACACGGCAAAAACGTCATCCACCGGGATATCAAGCCCGAGAACGTGAAGCTTCTCGATGACGGGCGCGTAAAGATCATCGACTTCGGCATCGCGAAGCCGTACACGCCGACCGCCTCTCCCGAGGACAGGAGCACGAGTGCGGTCCTGACGCGGATGGGGATGCGCATCGGCACGCCCTGGTATATGTCCCCCGAGCAGGCGAGGGGGAATCCGGTGGACAGGAGGACGGACATATTCTCATTCGGTGTCGTCCTGTACGAGCTCCTTACGTATGCAAAGCCGTTTCAGGGGGACGACACGACGGTTCTTTACAAGATCCTGCACGAAGAACCCCCGCCGATAAAGCTGGAGGAAAGTGGGCTCCGGGACGACCTGCAGAAGATACTGTCCCGATGCCTTGCCAAGGATCATGAGGAGCGGTACGCCGACTGTTCGGAGATTCTGAGGGATCTTGTCGCGCTCACCGGCGGTCCGTCGACCGATCCCCGCGTTCACGCGCTTCTCACGCAGGGGATCGCGCTCGACAAGGCCGAGAAGTACGACGAGGCCGCGTCGAAGTTCAACCAGGTCCTCGAAATAGACCCGGAGAACCCGCAGGCACGATCGTTCCTTAAGCGCCTGGCCATGAGGGACAGGGAGTCATTCATGCGCCGTGTCCTTGCGGGGAACGTCATTGGAACGGTGATCTCGCATTTCCAGATCCTCGACAGGATCGGGGGCGGGGGGATGGGGGTCGTGTACAGGGCGGAGGACATGTCCCTGAAGCGGATCGTCGCCCTGAAATTTCTCATGCCCGATCTTGTGCGGGACCCCACCGCAAAGAAGCGCTTCCTGAAGGAGGCTCAGGCGGCGTCCGCGCTTGACCACCCGAACATCTGCACGATCCACGAGATCAGCGAAACGGCCGAGGGGCTCCTCTTCATCTGCATGGCGTTCTACGGCGGAGAGAACCTGAATGCGAAGATCTCGCGCGGGCCGCTCTCCGTCTCCGAAGCGCTTGATATCGTGATACGGATCGGCCGCGGGCTTGCCAAAGCGCACGATCACGGGATCGTCCACCGCGACATCAAGCCTGCAAACATCATCATCACTCCCGACGGCGAGGTGAAGATCGTCGATTTCGGGCTTGCCAAGCTTTCGGGGGGTACGCAGATCACGCGCGTGGGCGCGCGGATGGGAACGCTCCCGTTCATGTCTCCCGAGCAGATTCGGGGGCTTGACCTCGATCAGCGGACGGATATCTGGTCGCTCGCGGTCCTCCTGTTTCAGGTGCTGACGGGGCAGCTCCCGTTCCAGCGTGAATACGAGGCGGCTGTCCTGTATGCGATCGTGACCGATGATCCGCCGCTCCTGACGGAGGCGAAGCCCGGCCTCCCGGCTGACCTCGAGAAGGTCATAAGCAAGGCGCTGAAGAAGGACCCGAACGAAAGGTACTCTTCCGTCCAGTCGATGGTCGAGGAGCTGGAGCGGATCAAGTCCCAGGTCGTCCAGACGAAAGAGCTCGCCGTCGGGCGAACCGCCGAAGGGGAGTCGCTCCTGAGGGAAGCGGGCGATCTCGTGAAGCAGGGGAGATACCGCGAAGCGCTTGCGAGGGCGGAGAAATTTCTTGAGTTTTCCCCCGCGGATTCGCGCGGGCGGGACCTGCGCGACGAGTGCAGGAAAAAAGTCGAACAGTCGGAGCAGGTGACCGTTCTCCTCCGGGAGGGGACCGCGCTCTTCGACAGGGGAAAATTCCGCGAGGCGCGGGAGGTCCTGCAGGATGTGCTGAGTGTCCAGCCGGCGCAGCCCGATGCCACGCGAATCATCGAGCAGGCGAACGACAGGCTTGAACGGCACGAGCAGATCGACAAGCTCATCGCCGAAGGGGAGATTTCCCTCAAACACGACAAGGTCGACGCAGCCGCAACGGCGTTCAGGCGCGTCCTCGACATTGCGCCGGACAACAGGGATGCGCAGCGGGGACTGAAGAAGGTGGAGAAGGCGAGATCCGGAGGTCCGGCGACAGGGCACATCACTCCCCGCCCCGGGGGGGGCGCTCCCGGGCGGAAGAAGACGCTGTGGCTCGTCGCTGGTGTCGTGGTGCTCGCCTGCATCGCCGGCGCGGTCATCCTTTTCATCCCGAAGCACCAGACCGCCCCCCCGGTTGCCGTCGAGGAGGGAACAGCGACGGACTCATCGGCCCCCGCTGCGGTCGCGATGTCCGACATGCTCAAATTGAAAGATGCGGCGAATAATGCGGGGGCTCCCTCATCCGCGCGGGAGCGGTTTGACGAAGCTGTCCGGCTTGAGAGGAAAGGGGAGGGTGAATTCAGGGCCCGTTCGTTCCTTGAGGCGAAAAAGTCGTTTGACGGCTCCGGAGCGCTCTTCAGAAGATCGACGGATGAGGCGAAGAGCGCTGCGGCATCGACGGCGGACCTCGCCGGTCTGAAGGAGATTGTCGACTCCGCCAAGGAGGAGATGGCACTCGAGAAGGCCGCCGCGCAGAAGGCGGGCGCGGAGAAGCTCGCCCCGGGCGACTTCGCGCAGGCCCGCGCCCATGAGAAGGAAGGGGAACGGACACGCAATGCGGGAACAAGGGAGGGCCTCCAGGCTTCCCGGAGCGCGTATCAGCAGGCCCGCGATGAATTCAAGAAAGCCGGCGATGAGTCTGTCGTCATCGCGGGGCAGAAGAAGGAGGCCGACGACAGGCTCGCCGCGATGATGCAGGCGAAGAAAAATGTTTCCGGGAGCGACCAGGACAGGAAGGGGAGCGCGAAATACCGGAGTGCGGCGGAAGCGGAGAGCGGGGGAAGAATCGCCTACAATTCTCAGGATTACATCGCCGCTCGTGACGGATTTGAAAAGGCACAGGGGCTCTATGCCGATGCCGTAAGCGATATCAGGGGAGCCGCCGCCGGTGCAAAATCCGGCGGACAGGCGGCGGAGAAATCACCGGAGAAGCGGGACCCGGCCGCCGCCGCGGCTGAGAAGACGGAGGCGGCAAGACGCGACGTCCTCAGGATGGTTGATTCCTACAAGGGTTTCATCGAAAAGGGGGACCTGCAGGGTCTTTCCGATCTCCTGAATCTTACGGACGCGGACAGGGATATCTGGTCGAAATTTTTCGCCTTCTCGGAGCAGCGCCTGCTGAACGTTGTCGACGTGGAACCCGACATGAACAGGGATGATCCGCTTGTGCGCTTCAAAGAGAAGCTCTCATTTTACAACACGTCGACGAGGGTGACAGTGGCCGCGCCGGAGCAGAAGAGAACATGGTCACTGCAGCCAGATCACGGCGCCTGGAAAGTGATCTCCTACAAATAGTTGACTCCCACAAATGAGGAACCCGATGAGACCAGCCATACCACGCATGTCCGCTGCCGCGTTTGTTCTCCTTTTGTCTGCGGCGGCGGTGCAGCCCGCTCGCGCACAACTCAATACCGTCTTCAGCGGCATATTCAACGAAGTCCTTGAGACGCGGCTTGAGCTGAGTCCGGGGAGACACGCCAACCACTTCGTCCCTGCTGCAAACATGGCGAACGCCGAGCTCGTCCCGGCGCTCAACAGCCTGATCACGGGGGATATCTCTTCATTTCCCCTCAGCTCGACGAGTCCCAGGATAGGGTTCGATTTCTCCTCGGGGCGGCCGGTGTCCGTGACCGGGAGCCTGGGACCCATCATGGCGGAAACGGCGGAACCCCTGGGGAAGGGGAAGCTTGTCCTCGAGGCGAGCTATACGTACCTGGACCTGAGTGAGCTCAGGGGGCTCCCGACGGACCAGATGCAGTTTACGTTCACACACGTTCCGGTCACCCCGGGGGAGCCCGCGCTCGGCGAGAACACGAATGAAAGCGACATCATCAATCTTGTGATGGACCTCCACACGCGCGTCAGCATTGGCGCGGTCATCGCGACCTACGGCGTCTCCAACAACCTGGACCTCAGCGTCGCAATTCCGGTTATCAGCGTGCGGCTTAACGGCACGGCAACCGCAACGATAAACAGTTACACGTTTGCGTCGGGAGGCGCCGCGCATCACTATTTCGGAGGTGATTCGCTGAACCCGGTCCTCTCGACGAAGGTGCCGTACGACCAGAGCTCCACCGGGATCGGCGACGTTGCGCTGAGGGTGAAATACAACCTCCAGCAGGGGGAGGGGATGAACGCCGCCGCCCTTCTCGATATCAGGCTCCCGTCGGGAAGGGTTGCCGATTTCCTCGGGTCGGGGCGGCCGACGTACCGGCTCTGGGGGATTCTCTCTTCGCGCATGGGGGATCTTTCGCCCCACCTCAACCTGGGGTATGCGCACAAGGTGGCCGACCTTCAGAGCGACGCGGTCGAGTTCAGGGGGGGATTTGACAGCAAGCTCTCCCCGAAGGTGACATTTGCCGTGGACGTCCTGGGGCAAATCGACGTGAATCCGGACAAGGCGATTCACCTTGCCCCGGGCTCCGTCACGATCATCGATCGCATAGATTCGGTGAGGAACTATCCGAACTCCGGGCGTCTGCCGAACGTTGCCGCGGTGAGAAACGTCAGCCTGAGCAATATCCCCGATCTGACGAACGACGACCAGTTCTCGCTCGCCGCGGGGTTCCGGTACTCCCCCTTCGAATCATCGATGTTCTTTTTCAATATCCTTGTCCCGCTGAATACGCGCGGGCTGCGCGCGTCCGTCGCGCCGACGATCGGCTTCAGCGCCTCGCTCTGATGGCAAAGGAGTACGATCCGCGGATGCACTCCGCAGAGCACATACTCAACCAGACGATGGTGCGGATGTTCGACAGGGGGAGGTCATTCAGCGCTCACGTCGAGAAGAGGAAGTCGCGCTGTGACTATCATTTCGACCGCGACCTGACGCCCCCGGAGCGGGAAGAGCTTGAGAGGAGGGTGAACGACGTCGTTGCCGCTGACCTCCCCGTGCGCGAGGAATTCCTCACGCGGGCTGAAGCGGAACGCTCGTTCAACCTCTCGCGGGTGCCGGACGAAGCGGGGGAGACGATACGCATCATCCGCATCGGCGATTACGACGCCTGCCCGTGCAGGGGCGAACACGTGTCGCACTCGGGCGAAATCGGCGGCGTCCGGATCATCTCCACCAGCTTCGAAGGCGGCGTGCTCCGGATCAGGTTCAGGGTCAGGGAGTAGCATCCTCCGTTCTTTCCTTTACAACATTCCACGTTCTTCATCCGAAAGGGTCATCCCCATGAAACAGGGCATTGTGCTCGTGTGTCTTCTCCTTCTCCGTCCGGCGGCGTCCTCCGGCGGGGAGCTCTTCGACCGGTTCTTCACGGGCGGGACGTTTCGCGTGGACCTGTACCACACAGGGACGAAGGGGGAGGAGCGCTTCACGCTCGACAGGGTGATCCGCGAGGGGGCGTGGCCCGGGCACCGGGTCAATCTTGTCGATACGCTGAATCTCGGCGAGTACCTCCTCAGCGTGACTGACCGTGCGACGAATCGGCTCCTGTATTCCCGGGGATTTTCGTCAGTGTTCAACGAATGGCAGACGACCGACGAGGCCGTTGCCGGCGTGTATCGCACGTTCCCGGAAAGCGTGAGGTTTCCCTCCCCCGCGCGTGCCGTTCGCATTGCGCTTGCGAGGAGGGACAGAAGGATGGAGTTTCACGAGGTGTTCTCCGCGGTCATCGATCCCGCCGATCCCGTGCAGGTCATGCGTGAACGTGGACGCCCCCTGTTCCCCGTCGTGCCGGTGATCGAGAACGGTCCTCCCGCCGTCAAGGTGGACATCGCCGTTCTGGGGGACGGATATGCCGCCTCCGACATGGAGAAATACCGGAAGGACGTCAGCCGGTTTGTGGAGGCCATGTTCCGCACGCATCCCTTCCGCGAGAGGAAAAAGGACTTCAACGTCTGGAGGATCGACGTCGTGTCGGACGAGAGCGGCATCGACATCCCGGACAGGAACATCTGGAGAAGGAATGCCCTGGGGACGAGGTACGATACATTCGGCTCCCCCCGGTATGTTCTGACGGAAGAGAACAGGACCGTCCGCGACATCGCCTCGGCTGCGCCGTATGACTTCCTCTGCATCCTCGTCAACGACTCGCGATACGGGGGAGGGGGGATTTATAACCTGTACTCGACGGCGTATACAAACGAAACGGTCCCGGGTGTGGAGTGGCAGATGGACTACGTCTTCGTGCACGAGTTCGGACATTCGTTTGCGGGGCTGGCGGACGAGTACTACACATCCTCGACAGGGTACAACGACTTTTACCTTCCCGGCGTGGAGCCCTGGGAGCCGAATGTGACGGCGGCGGCGGACCGGGAACGGGTCAAATGGAAGGCGCTTCTCGCGCCGGGGATTCCCGTCCCCACGCCTTGGGAGAAGGCCGCGTATGACAGCGTTGAGGCGATACGGGGAAAACTGGACAGGCTTGCTCCTGACTATTACACGAAAAGGGAGCCGCTCCAGACCCGCGCGATGGAGATACTCAGGACGTCCCGGTATGCGGGAAAGGTGGGAGTGTTTGAAGGAGCGGGGTACGTGGCGCAGGGACTCTACCGCCCGTCGGTCGACTGCAGGATGTTTTCGCTGAGCCTCGCGGATTTCGATCCGGTGTGCAGCGAGGCCATCGAACGGATGATCGATTTCGTCTCCGATCCCGGGGGGAAGTGATTCCCCCCCCCCGGGGCCGGCAGGGTTCATGCCGCGGAGGCGGGTTCGCCCGGGCGTTTCTTCTTCCGGAAGACGAAGAACCAGATGAGCCCGATGATGATGAGTATTCCCGCGATGTAGGCGATAAACGTCGTATCGATCGTATCCCGGGTGAGCTCGCTGACGAGCTTGTCGAGCGCCGCGTACTCGGCGTGGCCGAGCATGGCGTCCCTGGAAAGGCCTTCGCGCCAGTCCCTGTCGATCTTCTGTTTCCAGAGCGCGTCGACGAAGGGCTGCGGATCCTGCTTGCTCGCGGCGAGCGAGGCGACTTCCTGCCGGATGCTTGCGGAGAACGACGGGCCGTCATTGAACGGCGCGACGATGACCCCCGCCTGCGTGAACTCCTTCAGGAGCCCCCCCCAGAATCCGGCGTTCAGCTTCGTGTGCCATTCCGCCAGCGCGGAATCGACGTGTCCCGCCTGCGCGGCAGCGGTTTCGGACGCGACCCGGAGTTCCTTCGCCCCGCCGCGGACGAGGGGCGTCTTCGCTGTCCCTTTCCCCGTCGATTCGGTGGGGACGGCCGCGCCTGTGGCGGCGACCTCCGTCATCTTCTGCTTCAGTCCCGCCCAGCGGGCGTTGAACGCCTCATACTGTTCAATGAGGTTTCCGTAGTCTCTCCCCTGAAGCTGTGTGGCGTCGAGGAATTTGACGTTGTCGGCCGCGATCTCGTAGACCCGGGTGAGGACGTTGGACCGTTCGAGCCGCTGGCCGATTGCTTCTTTCTGCACGTCGGCGACCTGGCTCAGGTCTTTTCCGTAAGGGAGGAATATGGAGTCCACGATGGCGAATATCAGCCGGTCCTTGGCGGTCAGATTGGCGGTGAGCCGCCTGACCGCTTCACGGAGCGCGGAGAGCGACTTTCTGCTTTCCTGGAGCTCGCCGAAAAGCTGGTCCCGCTGCGAGGTGAGCGAGTCGAGCCTCGTCGTAAGCGAGGTGATGCGCGCCTCGATCTCGCTCAGCTTCACCCCCTGCGTCCGTATCAGATAGACCCGGTCGTACGTGAGAACCTGGAGCGAACGGAGCTTCGTGATGCTCTCGCCGAACGTGAGCGGGTAGAGCGCCCTGTCGAGAAACTGCTGGTGCGGGGCGTATTCGGATTCGAGCTTCCCGATCTCCCCCTTAAGTGAATCGATTTCCTCCGTCGTTGAGGCGGAGTCCAGCCGGCCGGAAATCTGTCGGTACCGTTCTTCGAAGTCGCTTTTGATCGCAAAGTCCGAATGCTGCGCCATGACGGTGGCGCAGAGCGAGGCGCCGAGGAGTGCGGTCAGAAGGGTGCGGTTCATTTCTTCGCCTCCACGATGTCGTCGGACGTTAGGAGTGTGCGCAGGGCGTCGCCGTCGAGGAGCTCGACGTACGGGGGACGCTGGTTGAGCGCCGGATTCCGGAGCCCCCCGTCCGAAACCGGTATCGCTCTGTACAGTGTCAGGGACGAAGGACCTGGCGAAAAGACATACACATGTTTGAACTTCACCCCTGTGAGGAAATAATAGCCCTCAGAACTCCTGAGAAGGCGAAGCCTGGCGCCCCGCAGGGCTGTCGAGTCCTGAAATTCCTCCTGCGCAAGTGGGGCGACTTCCGCCTTCACGGAGTACCGTATGTCTTCAATCATGTTCGTGCCGCTGACGGTGACCACGCTTTCAACGGGCCAGCCGAAATCGACCCCGTCCAGCCTGAGGCTGGAGCAGGAAGTAACGGCCATCAGAACGGCGACAATAAAGCAGAGTTTCGCGAGGCGAATCATGGCGGGATTGGCTCTCCTGACCTGGATTGAGTGGTCTTCATCCTTAAATCGCCATAAACTAGTGATAAAATAAACTTAACGCAACCCCCCGTCAGAAGGGCTCCCCTGTGACGGGAGCATCGGCGCACAATGCCGCAAAGGCCGGCCACCCCCCCCGTCAAAGAGAGAGTTGATTTAGGGCGGCACATGACGTACCTTCAACAGGCTTACGCTTCCTCCTTAATAGGTGGTGTCTCACGGGGGGGGCTTACTGAAATCTCATTCACACACATATGCCGAAGACCCCCTCGAGCGCCGCGCGCCGGTCCATTCTCATCGTTGAGGACAGCACGGATTTTTCGAATCTCCTGAAGTTCATCGTGGAAGACGACGGGTTCACCGGAGTCCAGTTTCCGCTGAACAGCGACGATATCGTGGGCTGGGCCAGGGACCACGAGGTGGCGGCGATACTCATGGATCTTGCGCTGGGAAGAAAAGGGGGGATGGAGTTCATCGAGCGGCTCAAGGCCGATCCAGAGACCGCCCCGATCCCGATCGTCATCATCTCCGGCCGCGACCTCCCGATGAAGGACGTGATGCAGTTCCAGTCGCAGGGGATCAGGTACCTGCGGAAGGGAAGAGTGGAGATGGATGAGATCCGGGAGGCCATCAAGAGTGCCGCCGGAAGCGCGGCGGGAAAGAAGAAATGAATGTGTATTGTCCGGCCCTCCTGAGCGGAAAGCACATTCCAAACAAATACGCGCACCGGGGGGTGACCGGAGGACAGAACGTGTCGCTCCCCGTCCTCTGGGGAGACGTCCCCGCCGGCACGAAGTCATTCGTCTTTTCTGTGATCGACACGCACCACGCGGCGAACAACTGGGTGCACTGGTTCGTGATCAACGTCCCCCGCTCGGTACGCGAGATTGCGGAGCACGCGTCGGGACTGCGGGAGAAAATGCCGCCGGGATCCCTCGAGCTTCGCAATTCTTTCGGCAGCCTCGGGTACGACGGGCCCATGCCTGCGAAGAATTCAGGACCTCACGGATACGTTATCACGGTGCATGCGCTCGGCGTGGAGTCGCTTCCCGTGGGACCGTATTCGACTGTGGAGGAGTGCCGCGAGGAGATGCGGACGAACGTCATTGCCACCGGGACGATCGTGGGCATTTTTCAACGATGAGATTTCGGGTCTTCCCCTTACACCCATCCCCTCAGCTTTGCTGCCTCGGCGACGCGCGCGACGCCGACGACCATCGCCCCCAGACGGGGATGGACGTGCTTCTCCCGGATCGCCTCCTGCACCGCATGATACGCCCGCGTGAGCTTGCTGTCGAGCCGCCCGTGCACGAGTTCCTCCTCCCAGAACCAGGAGTAGCTGTCCTGGATCATCTCGAAATATGAAACCGTCACTCCCCCCGCGCTTGCGAGAATGTCCGGAATGACGTGAATCCCCTTCCTGTTCAGTATGATATCCGCCGCGGGAGTCGTCGGACCGTTCGCGAGCTCGCAGATGACCCGCGCCCTGATGTTCGGCGCATTGTCCTCGGTGATCACGTTTTCGAGCGCTGCCGGATAGAGCACTTCCACGTCGAGTTCCAGAAGGGCTTCCTGCGGTATGACCTTTGCGCCGGGGAATCCGAGGACCGAACCGCTTTTCAGCTTGTGCATAACGAGTTCTTCCGGATCCATCCCCTCCGGCAGGTATATCGCCCCGCGTGAGTCGCTCACCCCCACGAGCTTTCCCCCTCCGAGTATCTCTCTGTGAAGGAGCGCCGCCCGCTGCCCCGCGTTCCCGAACCCCTGTATTGCGAACGCCTTCGTCGGGTCCGCCCCGAGTGCGGAACACGCTTCCCGGACGGTGATGACGCCTCCGCGCGCGGTCGCGTCGCGCCGCCCTTCGGTTCCGCCGATCTGCTGCGGCTTGTCGGTCAGAACGCCGGGGTGATGCCGCCCCGTGATCGTTTCATATTCGTCCATCATCCATGCCATCGTCTGCGGGTTCGTATAGACGTCGGGGGCCGGCACGTCTCTGTCGATACCGATCATCGGGTGGATGGCCCGGATATAAGCCCGGGAGAGGTTCTCCAGCTCGCGGGGGGACATCGTTTTCGGATTGCAGCAGACGCCCCCCTTTGCGCCTCCCAGCGGGAGGTCGATGACGGCGGTCTTCCATGTCATCCATGACGCAAGGGCGCGTATCGTGTCCACCGTCTCATCGGGGTGGAACCGTATCCCTCCCTTAGCAGGGCCCCGCGCGTAGTTGTACTGGATCCGGTACGCGTGAAAATTCTCGATCCTCCCGTCGTCCATCCTTACCTGGAGCGTACAACGGAATTCGCGCTGGGGCCAGGAGAGGAGTTCGACGGTCGCCTTGTCAAGGTGGAGGAGCCGGGCGGCCTCTCTCACCTGGTGTTGTGCGACCTGGAAGGAGTTGTATGATTCCATCGGCGTCATTCCTGTGGTGTGGTGGTCCCCTCTCCGGGACGGTCCGTTGCCGGCTCGTAGACGTCGGCGATGATCCTGTACCAGCAGTTCTTGCACATGAGCGCCCTGTCGACGCTCAGAAGAACCTGCTGCCACGGGCTCAGTTTTTCCCCGCAGTGCGGGCAGGCATCGGGCGCGCGCGGGGCGCGGTCAGGTCGGGGGGATTGCACGGGCGGTCTCCGGTTTCAGTATAACCCCTTTGTTCGAGTGTCCGTTGATCCTGATCGTCAGCGGTTCTGCGAATCGTATGTGACGCGTGAACGTGAGCTGCTCCGCGGGCTCCTGAGCGAGAAGCCAGTCCCAGTCGAGATACCCCTGATGCGCGTGGAGGTCGACAGTGAAGTATCCGACCATGAACGATGTGATGTTCTGGAAGAAATGGGAGCCCTGGGATGGCGTCACCGCCATTTCCTTGAATCCTGTCTCCACGATCGCCCTCGCTCCCGCAATCTGGTCCCATGTGACGGGAATTCCGAGCCAGGGATCGAGAGAACCCCAGCGCCCGACGCCGATGAGGAGGTACGGCCTGTTTTCTCCCACGAGCCGCGTATTGAGCGCGCTCACTTCGCGCGCGACCTCCACGCTCCGGGCCCTGTCGAACATGTGAAAATCCACGACGACGGCGTCCCTGATGTCCTCGATGGCGCCGTTCCCGAGGACCCTGTCGCTCTGGCAGAGGAGCTTTTCCTTGTCGAAATCCTCGACGTTGAGCTGCTCCTGCTCGCGGTAGACGACAAGGGGACGCATCTGCAGCATCCCGAATTCCATCGCCCCAACGCCGCTCCCCCCCGGGAGGTTTCCCGCGAACTCGATCTCCACGGGCGTTCCCATTCCCCAGGGACCCATGTCGAGAAGGAGTTCGAGTATCTGCGGGAGGGAAGAGGCCCTGTTCTTCAGAACGGCGCCGAACGTCACAACCCTGATTCCCTGCCGCGAGAGCCCGTCGTATACGGCGTCGTTCTCCGGGGAGTAGGTGCCCCCGGCGAACCGGAGCGTCCCGTCCTTTTCGGCGACGTCGAGCCCGTACTGTTTTGTGAGCACGTCGTGCGTCCCTCCGTCGAAATCGGTGCTCGCGTCGAGGTCCAGTGCGAAAAACGTCCGCTGCGTGTTGTCAAGCGTCTCTTTGACCGAATAGAATTGTATGAGATCGGTCGGATACTTCGGCGAAAAGCGGATGCTGTTCCCTCCGTCGACGACCGTCTTCCCCAGACCCAGCGCGAGTGAGACGATGCCGTCTGCGGGCTTCTGGGGAGGGTGCGGGTAGAAGTTGTACGACCGGGCGACCCCCGAAAAGTCCGGGTAAAACCGGCCTCCGTGGGGGGATCCCACCATCTTCTGTATGATGACCGCCATCTTCTCCTCCTCCAGACGATAGGAGGTCATTCTGATGTAATCTTTGGCGCTCTGGTAGAACGTGGAGGCGTAGACCCGTTTCACGGCGTTCAGCAGGTCGTTCAGCCGCACGAGCGGGTTGGCGTGCCTGTTCGGGAGCATGTACGTCTCGTACACCCCCGCGAACGGGTGGTATTGAGAATCCTCGAGAAGGCTCGAGGAGCGGACCGCGAGCGGCGCGCGCATGAGATCGAGAAACGCGGCGAGCTCCCCCAGGACCTCTTCGGGAAACCGCGCGGCGCCCGTGAACCGGCGGGTGATCTCCCTGTCGTCGCTGCATGTCAGCGCGAATTTCCGGAGCCCGTTGTCGTCGACGAACTGGTCGAACACGTCTGTCCCCAGGACCACGGCGGGGGGGACATAGATGATGACCCCGTCAAACCGGTTGCGGACGCTGTAATCGTTCAAAAGCGTGCTCACGAATCCGAGTCCGCGGGCTTTCCCCCCGAGCGAGCCCCCGCCGATGCGGGCGAAGCTTGAGTCGGGGTCGAACGTCTCTTTGGAAAAATCCGCGATGATCCCGCGCTGCCGTATGTTCCTGTAGTTGTGGAGCGACTGGATGAGGTCGGTCCGCAGGGCTTCCGTCGAGGGATAGTCCGTCACCTTGCGCGGGCGGAGCTGGTGTGCGAGCCAGAACTCGGTCCGCGCCTTCAGCCAGTTTGAAAAATGATTCCGCTCGGCGTGGTAGAGGATGCTCTCCTCCGGGACCAGGGAAAGCTGTTCCTCGAGGCTCTTCAGGTCGGTCGCCCGTCCCACCTCAAGCCCCCCGCGCGTGCGGAAGACGAAGTCGCCGAAGCTGAACGAGTGCGCCATGAACTGGCGGAGCTCGTTCAGCATCATCGGGGTATCCTTCAGGACAAAGGAGGCCCCCGCATCGCGCGCGTCCTGTTCGTTGGCGTGGACATTGGACATGAGAAGGACGGGGATGTCCGCCTGCTCCTCCCTGACAGCCCGAGCGAAGTCGATGCCGGCGCGCGGGTCCTGGACCCCGCGCCGCGGGAAATCGACGTCCGAGATGACGCCGAGCGTGAATTCCCGGTATTCCTCGAAATAGGTCCATGCCTCTTCGTACGAAAGACAGAGGAGAATCTTCGGCCTCGCCCTCATCCGGAGAAATTTGTGGGTCAGGTTGATCCCCTCGGAGATGAGGCGCTGCGACTGCTTGAGGATATCGGTGTAAATGACGGGGAGGATGGAGGAATAAAACCTGACGTTGTCCTCGATGACGAGAACCGTCTGCACGCCCACCATCCGCGTGTCGTGGTCGACGTTGATCCGGTCCTCGAACGACTTGATGATGGCGATGATGATCCTGAAATCCCCCTGCCAGATGAACACCTTGTCGAAGACGGAGGCGTCCCCCTTCACAAGGAGGTACTTGAGTTCCCTGTTGTCGTGGGCAAGGAGGACGACGGGGATGTTGAGGCCGGATTCCCGGACGAGCTTTGCGAACTGGATCGCCGGCATGTCGTCGATGTGGAGCGTGGTGATGA
>Ga0182021_10003339_pt1 | contig 18856 bp, 9 predicted proteins | sample 612E3MmetaG_FD_120493 | JGI IMG/M metagenome (GOLD analysis project Ga0182021, IMG submission 120493) | Permafrost microbial communities from Stordalen Mire, Sweden - 612E3M metaG (Illumina Assembly) | ecosystem: Environmental > Terrestrial > Soil > Wetlands > Permafrost | place: Sweden... | reverse complement strand
ATCTCAATTGAGGCTGCAGAACTGAATGAACTTTTTCTTTGGAAAACAACTGAGGAATCTGAACTTGTTGACCGGAATAAACTGAAGGAAGAACTTGCTGATATACTTGCTTTCAGTTTATTACTGGCAGGAAAGCATGGCTTTGATATTAAGGAGATAGTTCTTGAAAAGATCCAGAAGAATAATGAGAAATACCCTGTAGAGAAGTCGAAGGGTACTTCTAAGAAATACAACGAACTGTAACCAATGCTCATCTACCAGGCACCTTCCGACAGATTTATTGATGATGTCAGAGAAAATACTATTTCTGATATCATGACTGAAAATTATAAGGCAAGGCTTGGTAAGGATCCTGGAGTTCCTGAGTTTGTATCATGGCAGAATAGTCTTTCGAGGGTTCGAGACCTGCTGGAATTGGGTAAAATTCACGACACATTTGTTGCCCTGGAATATGAAGTGCCATATAACCAGAGTCGCCTGGATTGCCTGCTTTTTGGAAAAGGGGCAAATAATATCTCGAATGTTGTACTTATTGAACTCAAACAGTGGTCAAATGTAAAGGCATTGGCCGAAGAGGGTAACTTTGTTGAGACATACACCGGTGGCAGGGAAAGAATTGTCCCTCATCCATCTCAACAGGTAAAAGGGTATCATAATTATATGCAAGGATTTGTTGAAGAATTTGAGAAAGAACCGACTCTCTCACTTTACAGTTGTGCCTATTGCCATAACTACTCAAGAACGGAAGGGAAGGGTCTGCATAATCCGGTTTATAAAGACCTGATAGCTGAATTCCCACTCTTTACAAAAGAAGACACAAAACTTCTCGGCATCAGGATCATGGAACTACTTGAAAACGGTTCCGGGTTTGAGATATTTAACCGCTTTATGCAAAGTCGTCTGCATCCTTCAAAGAAGCTGCTTGAGAATGTACATAAAATCATTAAGAATGATGTTGTGTTCTCATTGCTTAACGAGCAGCTTGTTGCTAAGAACCTTATCTGGGCAAGGTACCGGATGTCGGCAAACAAGAATGAAAAATCGGTTATTATAGTTCATGGTGGACCAGGAACAGGGAAATCGGTTATTGCTTTAAATATTCTAGCTGAAGCTGCATTAAAGAAAAAGAATGTCCTGTATGGGTGCAAATCAAAACCGTTCACATCCGGATTGCAGAAGCTTGTTGGGCGAGGCGGTGAAATAATGTTCTCAAATCTTTACAGGTTTATCCCAAGCAGAACAAAAGAGAATGAATTTGATATCCTTTTGATTGATGAAGCACACAGGATCGAAAAGAACAGTAACCATCAGTACACAAAACCTGAGGACCGCTCTGACATGCCACAGATGGAGCAGCTTGTAAGGTGTGCGAAAACAACTGTATTCTTCATCGATGACAGGCAGAATGTGCGTTCATCAGAGGTAGGAAGTTCCGGACTTATTAGAGAAGCTGCAGCAAAATACAATGCAGGTATTCATGAGGTTACGCTGGAAACTCAATACAGATGCATGGGTTCAAATGACTACCTTTTATGGCTCGAATCGGTTCTTGGATACAATGAAGAAGAGAGAATATTCAGAAAGGATGACCAGTTTGACTTCAGAATTTTTTCATCCCCGCAGGAGATAATGGACATTCTTATTGAAAAGGAGAAAGAAAAGCCAAATTCTGCACGGATAGTTGCCGGATTCTGCTGGCCATGGAGCAGTAAAACAGATAGTAATGGTGAACTTGTTAAAGATGTAAAGATCGGAGACTTTGCAATGCCGTGGGAAACACATGACAAAATAACCTCAATACCAAAAGGTTACGTCAGGTGGTATGAATGGGCATATCGTCCGGAAGGGATTAAACAGGTGGGGTGTATATATACTGCTCAAGGGTTTGAATTCGATTATATAGGAGTGATAATTGGAAATGATCTGTGCGTGGATGTGACTTCCGGAAAATTATCTGCAGATATAACTGCCACCAAAGACCCGATGTTGAAAAGAAGCATAGACAATTTCGAGAAGCATGTTAAAAACATTTACAGGACACTACTAACCAGGGGAATGAAAGGGTGTTATGTTTATTTTACGGATAAAGAGACAGAGGAGTATTTTAAAGAAATGATGCAATAATATTGAACTAATAATGCAATGAAACTTTATACCATTTCTTATATCAGGTTAACGATAGATCAATTATATTTAGTGTACAGTTTCAAATCAATGTATGAATTTAACTTATGATACAGCCCCCTTGGTCAGATCTTGAAGTTAAACTAATTATTAGCGACTATTTTAGTATGCTTATTGATGAACTCGCTAGCAGAACTGTGAACAAAGCTCATCATCGAAGAAACCTTATTTCGCTTCTTAATAATAGATCTGATGGGGCAATAGAATTTAAGCATCAGAATATAAGTGCGGTTCTAATTACTCTTGGACAACCATATATCAAAGGATATCTACCAAAATACAACTATCAAAAAATACTGGAGGATCATATCGTCGATTATCTAAAAAATGATCACCAAATGGAGAACTATTTTAAGAATTTCAGTGAGAAAGAAGTTATTCCTAATATAATTGATTTTCGAAAGGAGAAATTTGTTGTAGCTCCACCAGTGATACAATATGTGGAGGAACCAAATATCAAGTTTAACAATGGACCTTTTAAGATAAACTATCTTGAGAGAGAACAAAATAATCAAAAGCTTGGTAAATGTGGGGAGGAACTTGTTCTATCATTTGAAAAATGGAATCTACATGCGCTTGGCTATTCAAAACTTGCAGATAGGGTTGAATGGATATCACAAAGCACTGGAGATGGATCTGGTTTTGATATATTATCAAGAAACCCGGACGGATCTGATAAATATATTGAAGTAAAAACTACTAAACTAAGTAAAGAATCTCCGTTCTTTTTTACAGCCAATGAACTTCAATTTTCCATTGATCATAAAGAACGGTATCATTTATATCGTTTATTCAATTTTGAACAGTCGCCGAGGATGTTTAAAAAACAAGGTGATTTTAAAACGATTTGTAGATCGACCCCAATAGTATTTAAAGGATATTTTTAATATCAAATTAATCAACAACTTAGCTTACTTTACTAAACATCCTTTAATAATTCTATCATTTCAAGAGCATTCCCAAATATTTTTTATTAAATTATTAAAAGTTAATTCAAAATTTTTTTCAATCTCACATTCCCAAATCACAAATACTTTCCAACTTGCCGCCTCCAGCGCTTTTATGCTAGCAGCATCTTTCTTAATATTACGTTCTAATTTTTCTTTCCAATATATAGAGTTACTTGAAGGGATTCTGCCTTCGTTACATTTTTTATGATAATGCCAAAAGCACCCATTTACGAATATTACTGAATGATATTTTGGTAAAACGATATCAGGTCTTCCCGGCAAATCTTTCTTATGAACTCTAAATCTGAACCCTTTCTTAAAAAGAGCTGAGCGTAAAATTAATTCCGGTTTGGTGTTTTCCCCCCGGATTTTACTCATTACTTCACTTCTCTTTTTTTCTGACCAAATATCCATTGAGTTCTCAAGGTTGTATTATTCTGTTGTCAATCAAAAAACTTTTTATTGAATTAGCAACTGCTTCTGCCAGAGGAACTGGAACCCCATTCCCAATCATTTTAAATTTTCTTGATAATGGTAAGTCCGGTGGTACAACATAAGTATCAGGTACCCCTTGGATTCTCAATGTTTCTCGCACCGATAATCGTCTATGCCTATATGGATGTAAATGGACTTCATTATTACCATAACACGCGGTTGGACTGTATTTGAAGCGGTGTAATCGTTTGAATGATGGTCTATTTGTTTCACCTTCCTTAATTGCATCTAAATGATCTTTGGTTGAATATAATTTGAAATACTCCATTGAGTTCGGAATGTTTTTTTCTTCTCTATATGGAACCAAGCAATTCTCTACACACAACTCTATAGGTATATTTTCTGGTTTAGACAATTTTTTTCCAAAAGGAACGGCAACTGGCCATTTGTATTTTGTTAGCGAATTTTGATAATTCTGATTAACAGGAAAAGGGAACCAATTTGCAAACAGGTTTTGATTAATAATCTTTTCATCTAATTTGTCCTTTTTTATGCCAATGAAAAAAACCCTTTCCCTGGATTGAGGAACCCCAAAATCTAATGAATTTAATGTTTTGTGATCGATGTGATATTCAGGCTCAAGATCATTCAAGAGAGTTTGTAAATACTTTTTGGTTGATTTGCTTTTTGTCAAACCAATTACATTTTCCATTACAAAGAATGTAGGCTTCAATTCCATTATTTTATTAAAGAAAACAATTGTTAGTTTACCTCTTTTGCCATTAAAACCTTCCATATTTCCCATTATGCTAAAATCTTGACAAGGGGGACCACCAATTATTCCAAAAATCTCTGGTTTGCCTTTTGGAAATGCTTCTGATAAAATTTCCTCTGATTTTATTTTAGTGATGGATTTGGTATTGAAAATTTCTGCTTTTATTCCATTACCTCTTGATACCCTCCAAGAAGTAATCCCTGAAGAATGAAGTTTGGCAAATACCTCATCTATTTCATTTGTCCAAACAATTTCAAAACCAGCCATTTCAAATCCCATGTCTAAGAAACCTCCACCGGAATAGAAAGAAAGTATCGGAATTTTATTTTCGTTATGATTATTCATAAATTACTGTGGTCTTTGTTGTAGAGAAAACTAATTCTGCAGCTTCCTTCCATAAATTAAAAATACTTATTCGCTTGTCTTTTCTGGCATTTAAATCATCATATTTTGTAGAATGAAAGCCAGTTACTGTTATGTTACTTTCTCTATTTTCAAGAAGGATATTAATATTCCCATTTTGATATTTGACCACATTTCTTACTGTCCCTGAGACATCATTAAAAGTATGCTTGGAATCTAAAAGTTTCAAAAAAGAGGAACATGCGGGTCTATATAAACAATATTTGCAATTTTTTTCTGAAGTATTTGCATTATATGTTCCTTCAATAATACTTCGATTTGTTGCAGCAATTAATTTCTTAGCTTCTATGAATATGCTCTCGCATTCTGATTGTGTGAATACTACCGCAAATTTTTGTTTTGTCAAATCTATCAAACTCAATTTAGATGGAAACTTACCTGTATTCTCAAAATAAAGTTGAGCATAAAGCTTTAATTGATCCGTATATTCCTCTTTTATTTTTGAAAATATCTCCCCGTCATCATCCAAAACATCATGAGTAATTGCACCGGTTTTGAAATCAATAATTTCGTTTCCCAGTTCATCTTCAATAATTAAATCAACTTTGCCTGCAATCAGTTTGTCTTTTGATTCCAACCATTTTTCTGAGTAAAATTTTACTGTACTTGAAAATTCGGGATTTTCACTGATTGTTTTCAAATGTTTTTTTAAAAGAACTTTCTTCATCCCGAAGTCCTTTACATTTTTCTGAAGAGGAACAAAAAAATCATAACCAAGTTCTATTAAATTTTCCTCTTGTAAAATTACCTGCTTATCAAATAGTATATTGAAATCATTTTCATTCTTAATTACTCCTTTCGTAATCATTTCAAGCATTTTATGTAACACTGTTCCATAATAAGCATTCGGGGAGACAGGTAATAACGGTTTACTCTCAAAAGCTGCCGCCAATAGAGATTTGTACGCACAATTTTTCATTGAATGATATTGGCTCGGAGAAATTCTGACTATTTCCCTGTATACTATTTTGTCAATTTTATACATTATCTGTTGACTAATTTTTCATAGCACCAACCGGGCCTCCGGTGTAAGTTGAATGTGTCAATGATGCTAACAGTTCCATTTCTACTACTTGTGTATTCCTCAATCTCTGCTTTCGTTTCTGCTAACCAGTTTGCTTCTCTCAGATTTCTTAGATCCCAAAATGGATGAACAATCATTATAACATTCTTTTGATTTCTTCCGAATAAGAGAACAGGTAGCCTATTGATTTCATTTGAATGAGAAAAGCCAAAACTTTGACCAAAACTATTTCTTAATTCAGTTGCAAAGTGAAGCCAGTTACTTAATTCAATATAGTCACTGAAATTTCCATCTGTTCCACAGACATAATTTGGATCATTCAGGACTCTCATCATTCCCAAACCTAATCTCCAATCAAGTAAGCTATGATAGTTCATGTTTCTATAAACTTTTAAGCAATCGTAGCAGGCATCTTTGCATCTATGTTCATGTGCTTGTGCATGAATCTTCCCTAAATAATTATTTGGATCTTGAGGATTCATTGTTTCAGAAAGAATGTTCAAAAAGTTGTTGTGCAAATATCTGACGAAACCTGAACCATTGGGCAATTCATCTGTTAAAACAATCTCTGCAATTCTTCTATCTGTTCCATCATCAAGGATTTTCATTGATATGTCTGCAATCTCAATTTCAGTCGGGTCAACATCAAGCTGGTCAGCCAAAACTCTTTGCAATAAAAAAGCAGCAGAATAATACCCAGAACGGACACCATTCGATTGAGCTTTAATATGCTGTAAATCTGTTTCTCTAGAAAACATATTCAGATCTAATGCCAGAGGGACTGTTGAAGGGGCTATTCTGAAAATTTCAGTTTTTTTATTGCTTGCCAACGCAATTTGCTCGTCTTGCCCCGCTGCATTGTTCTGAATAAAAATTGAATAACCGTTTGCATTTGAGTTTACAGCTAATTCATTTATTAACCACTGGTCATTAAACCAATAACCGATTACTGAATTAAAAGGGAAACGGTTGTTTGTATTATAGAGTTTCCCGGTAAAATACCTATCTGAGTTTGTGTTTACACGCCAAGTAACATCTTTGTCGCTGATTGTCAAGTCAGCATTATTTATTAATTGATGTTGATCAGGATTTGCAGGGTCATTTATTTTCTCTGCAAAGATAGGTGGCCTTGATAGAAGCAATTCTGAATCGTCTTTCGAATCGCTACCCGACGAAAGATTTGTTCTGTATGCTCTTGGTGATTTCAATTTAACTGGTCGCTGATACTTTTCAGAATTTACTTCACCACAATTAGGGCAGCTATCAAATTGATTTTGTTCTTCCAACTCTATTTTTCTTTCTTCTGAATAAGTTTCAAAAAATCCACAAGCCCTACATCTCACAAACCAGCGATTTAATGAAAATGGAAGTTGGTTACTTGTTATTGAATTAGTTACAGTTTCTCTTCCTTGAATCCTAGTATTAATTATATCGCTTGTGAAGCCGATTACTTGATGAATTGCTTTGTCCTTTGTTTTTTGTGCTCCGGGGGCAAATTCATAAATTGCCATTGATTGGGGTCGGTCGATTGAAAGTGGCTCTAAATGATTATTGATGCCATGATATAAATTTCTAATAGTGGTTGGCATCCCAAACATTGGAAGTATTCCACCCTCAGCTAATTTTTCCGAAACGTCTGTCGTTGCAATTTCTTCATTGTTGATTACGCTTTGAGCTTTTTCAACTAACCCATTCGTACCTGTTGTATCTGTTATCCAAATAATGAAATCATTTCTCTTTGCAAGTAATGCAGGTGCTATTAAAGCATCGATAGTCTCTTCGATTTTTGTCCTGTTATTGTTTATCCAGTGTATGATTTGTTCTTTATAATCAGTCCAATTTACTTGTAGGTCTCCAATGTTCCCAAACTCTCCATGCACACTTGATTTTTCATCGTTCGATATGTCAATACCTTCATCGATGTATGCCTTTCTTAAAATTTCTTTAGCAAGTAAGCGCTTGAAAATTCTCTCCTGATTCATTGTTAGGAATGGAATAGGCGGGGAATCACCTGTAATCCTATGAGGATTTGAAAAATAAAATTCGTCATGGCTCCGACCTCTGCAAAATGTTAGAATCACAGAGTATGCTTGCCCTCTCCGGCCTGCTCTCCCAACTCTTTGTTGATAGTTGAATCTCTGTGGGGGCATATTTCCTAACATTACAGCTTGCAATGCTCCGATGTCAACACCAACTTCAAGAGTTGTTGTTACGCTCAACAAATCAATCGTTTTTACTTGCCTCCTTCCTTCATCCGGTAAAATGATACTTCTGAAATGCCTTTGTCTTTCAAACTGGTCGTCTGTTTGTCCAGTCAATTCTTCGCAATGAAGGCGGATTGGTTGTCGTTGTTGTTTGATAGCATTGTATGAGAGATAATTCTCCTCCCAAATGTCATCACATATCCTATCGTGTTGTGGTTGTAGTGGAGTAACAGAATATGTGCAGATACCCCCACTAAAGTGTAAGTGTGGTCTGCTTCCTCTAGGACTTGTCCAAACTTGGTCGGTTGCCCGTGCAACTTTTATAAATAAATTTTCAATTTGAAGTCCTGTATCACCAGCAAGTAAACCACCTGTTGAAAGAGTTGTGAATACTGCATCTCCAATTTCGGTTTCAAGTTTTGAATATCTCGATGCAACAGCCCGGATATATTTTTTTACTTGTCCTGGAAGGTCTCTGTATGCTGTAAAGTTAAAAGGGGATGTATCATCAACTTTGTTATGCTTGTATTTATCACCTAAAATTCTGATTGTAGAATTTACAATTTGTATAAATTCATCTCTAGCTATTGCGATTACATTTGATTGCTCAGTAATAATTTGCATATCAGGATTGATACTAACATAACCCAGGGCAGAAGATTCAAAGGAATAAAAAAGGGAACCAAAAAACATGGAGGCAAGATTCGTGAAAGTTCCGTCTCTCATTTCTGCAATGAACTCATCGCTGATTCCGGCATTCCATTCTTCCCTTTCAAAATTTATTAATTCATACCAGGGAACAAATCTTCCATTCAATGGTTTTGATTGCAAAGAAATGTCATTACCACCTGGGTTTATTCCCAAGGCAACAAAATGTTTAATAAGTGGTGCAAGATCTATCGAGTTTGTGATATGAACCAACCCTCTTACATTTATCAGAAGTGAACGATATTCATTCAACTTTAAAATTGCATCATCTTTTTCTCGCAATCGATTAGTATTTGTTCCAGTGTAGGTTGATTTATCAAACAGAAATTCTATCTCATCATAAATTGTTGTAGAACTCTGCTGTAATTCAGCTTGTTTCGCTGCATCGCCAATATCGAATGCATTTACAATTTGAAAACGCAACATCAGATTTGTGTGAAGTTCTCTTACTAATATTTCTCTAAGCAAATCTGTGAAATGATTCCTTTCAATTCCGTTTGCGATTTGTGCGGCATCTTCACGGCTGTCAGAAAATACAACTAATTTTCTTTCCGCTTCGTTGTCTGGTAATTGATACATCAACTCCTTTGCAAACATTTGTGTTGTTTTGGAGAAACCAGTTCTAAAACCTCTGATCGATGTGAATTTTCTTTTGGGAGTGTCTTGCCTTCTTTTTTGATTATTTAAACCACAACAAGGACAGACATTTGGTAATGCCTTATGTGTTTCTCTTGAATCAATGTTTCCACTTGCATCAGGGAAAGCAATGTCTCTGTTTGAACCATTTAGTGTAATCGTGAAGTAATATCCTTTTATCCAGTTGAAGCTATCAGAGGTTGCTTTGTCGTGCGAAAAATCAATATCACCTGAAATGCAATTAAGTGAAGCCGGAATCCAGTTGGCTTCATAATCACCTTGATTAAATTGATTAACAGTCGTCTGTCTCCAATAATCTGCAGGAATTCCATGCTCCCTGTCATGCATCGTAAATTCTTGATTTCCGCAAGGCCAAAAAACAGCGAATTCTTGGAAACTTCTTTTTTCAACAAGTTTTGCCGGTGTTTTTTCAGGAATACCTTCGATGTTAGGACTTATTGGGAGCAATTCAAAAGAGTGATTGCCGGATTCATTTCTCGTTACCAATCGACTTCCTCCAAATAGTGTTGTTCCACAATTATCACAATAGAGTAATTCTAAAATCCGATAACCTCGTTCGGAGTTTATTCTGGTTGTGGAATAAAGTTTCCCAGCTGTTCTTTCTCCATCAACAAAAAGAGGATTATCAATATCATCTGAATATACTGAGGCCCAAATCCCTTCAATGTTTCTAAAAAAGTAATGAAACCTGAAACGAGGTAACTTCCTTTCATCAGGTATTTCATTTGCAATTGCCAGATATTCTGGTTCATCCAAAATTGCTCTTGCAATGAGCAAGCCTCTCAATGCGTTTTGCAAATCTTCTTTTGAATTTGTGCTTTCAAAAATTGTTTCAGCGAAGTAAATTCCTGTCGCATCATCTCCGTTTGCTTTAATTGAACAAACTGCTTCATAATCATTACAAGGGGAATATAATCTTTCTTTAAGATGCAGAGATGGATTTGTGATTACTAAAAGCAATTTTTCAATGCCGTTTCCTTGTTGTGTTATGTTGAAAGTCATTGCTATCTGTGTTGCTGCTGCTTCGCATATTGCAACAAAAGCTGGGCTTGTCGTATTTCCTTTTACCAAAGAGAATTGTTCTCCAATTTCTTTGAAAGGTCTCACCGGAAGTTTTCTTCCTTCTTCAGGAAAAGAAACAACGGGATTATTTATTCCTTCAATAAGTTTGAACTTTCTGTCAAAATATTCATGACTTACTCCAAAAAAATCACAAACGAAATTTTTGCTGGCTTCATTTCCAGCTTCGAATGATGCACTTGATGCAAGTATTCTTAACTGTGGATGATGTGGATGTAATCCTAAACGGTTAAGCACAAGTTTGAGAAGGTATGCTACCTCTGTGCCTTGTGTGCCTCTATACAAGTGCAACTCATCTATGATTAAATGAAAAATCCGGTTAGGTTTTGCTGTTAACCTTTGAGCTTCTGGCAAATCTTCACAATCCAACCACATTTTTGTCTCATCAAAAATTCCAGAATCAACCTCTCGCATCAGCATAATGCTCAACATGGAATAGTTTGTAATGAGAATGTCAGGTGGTGCAACTTGCATGTCGAATCGGCTTCTCATTTCAGAACCGTCCAAGCGTTGGAAAAATGACTTTAATTCTTTAGCTTCTTTATTAGTTTTTCCTGTAGTTTGTATAAATTGTTCAACCCTTCTTGAATCGGTTTCAATTTGCCGCAAAACATCAACCAACTTTCTTACTTTTTTATTACTAATTACTGGACCATTTTCAGTATTTTTTTTTAATTCACCTGCTATTGGTGAACTGCCGTTGTATCTGCCAAAATAAATTGTGTTACCGTTTGCATTTGAGTTTAACCATTGTCTGGTATCATCTGAATCAAGTGCTTTTCTTAGCCTGCTCATTTGGTCTTCCACCAAAGCATTCATTGGATAAAGAATTAATGCCCGAACTCCGGATTTTCTTCTTTCGTGTTGTCTTTGCCTCGTAGCATCACTCAAAGTAAAATTTGAAGTATTAACTATTTGAGTTGGTGTAAGACCTCCATCTACTCGCTCCTTCCACCATGTATTTACTGATGTAGGTTTAGCATGTGGAGGCTCCCAATTGGCAAATTCTCTTGCAAGTTGTGCAAAAAGGGGTAACAAAAACGATTCTGTTTTTCCAGAACCGGTTCCTGATGTTATTATACAGTTGTTTCCATGTAAAGCTTGCCGTAACATTTCTGCTTGATGTGAATGCAGCTTTATGTTTGAATCAAATAAGCCTGTCTTTACAAGTTCTTTAAACGTTTCTGCTTCATTAGCATTTAATGCATTGCCTAAATCAGCAAGAGTTAAATCATCAATGCGTTTATTGCTTGAGACATAGTCAGGAAGAGGTTCAATCCATGGTTTGCGATAAAGAACTTTATCATAATTAAGCAAAGAATAGCGTTCTCTCTCTATTCCGGCAAACTTTGTACCAAATGCTGTTTCAACATATCGTATAAAGTTTTCTTTGATTGTTTCAAATGAGCCAATAGGGTCTTTCATAATAAATCTCGGTTGTTAGGATTTTGACCTAATTTATGAAATAAATTTTCTGTGAATATGCCTGGGATATTTTCATAAACTCTATATAATTTTCCAGAAATGTTGCGAAAATCAGGAGCTAAGCCACTAAGAAGCATGATTGATTCTGAAAGAAGTCTCGGCAAAGGAGTTTCACAAGGAATCGCAACTTTGTTATGTTTGCCATCAAAAAGGATAATATGCTTGTTAAACTGCTTAAGAGCAATAAACTTACCCCAATTCTTGTCCACTGAATAACAGCTACTATTCTTCCAGAGTTTATAATAATAAGTGTATTCATTTAATTTATATTCAATTAAGGAAAACGATTTGTCAAATGTTGGCAATTCATTCCTTTCAAAACTCAAAGTATCTGGATTAAAAATTCTCCTAGCCCAGTCATAATCATCTTGTGATGTTTCGTTATACGAAAGGAGATCATTTTCGTATTGACTTATTTCAGCAGAAAACAACTTTAAAGCCAGCTGAATAAAATCATTTTGGCTAAACTTTATGTTCAATTCATTTGCTAAAGAATTGAAATTACGTTCCCCAAAACCCTCACTTCTCTTCCCAAAAGCTTTAATAGTAATTATATCTGGTAATAAAAGCCTTTCATTTGAAGATAATTGTTTTATAATTTCAACTTGCAAATTATACTTGGGGGCTATTGTTGTAATAGCATTAATTAAAGTTGAATCTCTACCACCAATAAGCATTACTTTTCTTCCTTTGATTGACGGAATGAATATGAATTGAGATGAATTCACAACAATTCTTTTTGTTTCATAGTCGTAATCAAGAAAGCCAATGTAATCGTAAAAATTAAGTGCTGCTTTTTTTGTACTAGTTAAGTTAATATTGAGACTTGATTGACTTTCACCAAATTCTTTTGAGTAGTAAAACTCAAATGCCCTATAAAACTCTTCAGTCGTTAAAACATTTTTAAGTGTTAAAAAGCTGGAAAGCATGTTTCCACAGTCATTGTTGTATTTTGCGAATGTAATATGGTCTGTTATGTCTTCGTTTGTGGTAATAAAAAAGTTCTCCCATGCGCTATAATATCGCTGACTAGCTTTTGATGGATTAACAATATTGCTTCCTAAACAATATTGTTTCAAATCAATATTTGCAAGTCTGCCAAATGAATCTCTCTTTGGAAGCTGCAGCCCATCAACCTTCTGAGCTGAATCATTTGAACTAATAATGTTGTAAGCAATTTCATTTCCCATTAAGGAGGCTCCTTCAATTTTGATGTAGAAGTCTACATTTAATAGAATGTCATTAGGAAGTAACCATTTGTTGTTGGTAGATCGTTTTTTTTGTAAATAATATTTATCTCCTGTTATTTTATATTGTAAGAATAATTTCTCTGTGCCATCTGAATTGATAATCTCAATTTCCGGTAAAAAGTCATTTATAAAAGTTCTGAAATTAACCTTTAGTCCACCAATAAGTTCTATTTTCTTCTCAAAATATAAAGTGAGAAGTGAAATGTCAGGATGACTTGTCGTAGGATTTAGAATCCTGAAAAGGGAATAATTCGCAGGAAGTCCTTCAAACTCTTCTTCAAGAAAATCACCATTTCTAAAAGTTTTACTCCATTCAAGTATTGACTGCTTCTTTTCTGCTTTGCATAACAAGAACATTGGATCAGTCTTTGAAAGTGATTCTGATTCAATCCAGTAGTCTGAACTAAGCTGAAAAATTCCTGCACTGATAAATAATCTGACTTCCCTATCAGGAAACCTAGCTATCCATTTGTTGAACCTGTCTGGAAGTTCCAGGGATTCTTTGAAATTAATATTCAAAGTTTTTGACCAACCGTTGATTTCGTACAAGATCTCAAATGTGTCAAATTTCAAGTCTTCAGGGAACTCGTTTGATGAATGGATTCTGTATGAGAAAAATATTTGTCCGTCATTATAATTTAATTTGAATTGCAGGAAGAGGGGTGCTACTGTGTAATTTCTTTTTGTTCTATATATTACTCCTTCTTCTTCTTCTTGATGTGTTTCTCCTGTCCACTTGTTGTATTCCCTTTTTACTATTTCAATAATTGATTGACCCAATTCATTTGTTTCACTTCTCTTAATAAGTTCAGTTACACTTTCTTTTAACCCAAGAATTTTCGATCCATATCTTAAAAGGATCTTTCGATATTCTTCTTGGGAGTAGTGAGAATCAGGAATTAACCCTGCTTCAAAATATAATTCAGGAAGTTGATTAATTGCACTTGGAGGTAGAACACATTGTGAAAAGGGTTTGCCAACATGAATCCAATTTGGATTTCCAAATTTTCTTAATTCAAAAATCCCAAGATCGCAGTTCTTTGTAATGACGGCCCATTCCTCAAGTTCATTCCAAAGATTAGAAATGTTTTGATAGTTTCCTGTCCCAATACAGTTTTCTGTAAATTGATTTAAAATTTCATACCTTTTAAAAAATAGATTGACCTTCCCATAATAATTTGTTGTATTAAAATGTTCATCATAGGTCTCAGTCAATGGAATGATGTATAAAATAAGGTATCCAATGAATGGTGGCGTATCAACCCTATTCCAATTAGCGTAAAGCTGTAATGGTCTTGTAATTGGGGAGTATGGTTTAATAAGATTGGACTTCTTCTGGTCATCATATTTTATTGCATTTAGGAAGTCATTCCAAATATCTTCATCAGTGGCACCATTAAAATATTGTCTGGTAAATTTTATTAAATCTTGTTGGGTTAGATAAAATAGGATATCCTTACCTGCATTTACAGGTTTGAAGAAATGATTTGAAATATGTTCATTCCATTGAAGGTAGTTCATTAGTCAAATATACTTTAAAGCATTGGCAAAATTGCACTCTTTTGCAGACCTTTTGTTTTGCTTGGATGTCGGGTCAAATTGAATTTGTATTGTTAGCAGAAAAAGTCAGGATGCTACAATATTTAGTAGGTAGATTAGATTTGACGATTATAAACTTTCTCTTTCATTATAGGTAATCCAGATTCAATAATTAATAAAACTCCACTCTCCGGAGGTACCAATAAAATTGTGCGTGGAGATGCCCCAAGTAAATATTTAGCACGGTTTAAAAAGAATGCAGGGCATCTGATGAAGAATTTGAGCAAATACTAAGATCTCATGTTGTGAATCCGGAATTCATGTACGTGGATCAAGTATCCAGGATTAATTTAAACATGGAGATGGTTATGTAATTCTCGTGCATTTGTCTTAATACTCTTGCATATATTTCTCAATTTTATTTCACCCAAAGAATTTATAAATGCATCTATTTCATCTGACTTATTCCGTTCTTTTATTGAGTTGTATAAATCGTCTATATCTACATCCTTCCAGTCTGAAATTGAAAATATTTTATAATTATCCTTAAATTCATTGCCTATTTGATCAAAGAATTCTGGTTTTAAACCTGATGTTTTCTTTATTAAAAATGACAATGGTATAGCTTGAACAATTTCCTCAAGAGAGATTAATCCACTATTTATGGCAGATTCTAAATCAGAATTGCTGATAGGAAAATCTATTATTCCACTTATAAAATATTGAACAATTCTTTTTGAAACTTCTTGTTTAAAGTAATTTGAAGATCCCTGTAAAATCTGAGGTTCCATTGTCTTAAGACTTTTTGAATAGATTGATAAAACAAATAATAACATTCCAGAGTTTTCACTTGAAATTGATTTTAGTTTCGCAATAAGCATATTACTATCACTTATATTTGGATCTTCGACTCTGATTAAATAGTGTGTAAAAAGAACAGAATCTAAACCCGGGAAATTGTGAGTTTTACCAGGCAGGACAGCAAATATTGGAAGTGATTGGAGATATTTTTTAACATTTTCATCAATACTTTTGCCAATTATCCAATAACAATTTTGTTTTCCTTTTGAGTATGCAGTTTCAATTATATTTGTCGCAGTAAACCTCTCAGAAAATTTGTCACGTAAAAACTCTTTGAATCTCGTTAATTGTTGCAGTTTTTTCTCAGTATTAAACAACTCACTAGCAGGAATAATTTCACTTATCAACCTTTTTGTTCTTATGACCCATTGCTTCCCAACAGTCTGCTGCTCAATTGCAAAAGCGTTTAAAAAATCTTTGGTTTTTAGACTTAGTTTTCTATAATTATGTTGAGATAGTAATTTTTTAGCTACTTCGAGAGTTTCTTCCTTCATAAGGGGGTCAATCGTATTCCCTGATAATTCATAATAAACGGAGGCTCGTATGGCATTTTGTTTATCGACATTCCCTGGATATTTTTCTGAATAAATAGTTTTTGAGGCAACCTCAATTATTGAAATTATTCCTTCGTCTTTATGTTTTGAATAATTCAAGTTATTAAAGTAATCCTTATACTTACCTCCAGCTTGCTGACATTTTTTTAAATTTTCTTTAAATTCCTTTTTTTTCTTCAATTCATCTCGAACTTCAACAATCCAATCCCATAGGTCTGAAATGAAGAAGATCAACCCCAAATTTATAACTGTCAATATTATCTTATAATTTGACTCGGTGTCTGGAAGAAATACAAGCCAAATAGAAAAGACGAGGATGGCAGAAAGACCTAAAATTTTAATTAACTTCATTTATTAAAGCAAGATGAATGATCTACTAAAATAATGATTTTCAGGGATTAAATATAAAATATTAAAAATCAATTTAAAAATTATTGGGAGAATGTATTTAGTATGGAATGGATCAACCTGCCAATAAGAAAATTAAAGTAGAAAAATATTATCCTTACATTGTAGTTAAAATAGATTAGCATTGTTTCAATGGGTTGATGTAATCTTATTTTGTTTGAATATTTGTCAGTTTTAAGTTTATCAACCGCTCCTTATCCTCAATCGTCATATTCCCTTGATAATATCTCAAAGTACGCACATCAGCATGACAAGTAAATTCAATTATTTCCTCATTAGTAAGTCCCAGATGATTCAGAATGGTAACGCATGTTTTTCTGGCAAAGTATGGATTAAATATTTCAGATATTTTGACTTTTATTAAATCTTTATCCGAATTAATGAGAGTGTTTGGAATTGAAATTATCCTATTAAGTGGGATTTGTTTCGCTATTATTTGTAGACTTGTCCGGAAGTCATCCACTTTTAAAAATTCCGGTAATCCATTATGTCTATTGATAACATCATTTAACTGCAAAATAATAGGATTAGTGCTAGTCTCATTCGTTTTAGTTCGGTAAATATGCAATCGGTTTTCCTGTACATATAAGTGGTCGTTATATAGTTCCTGAGTTCTAAAGCCTCCGCCAAGAACTGCAATTACAAACATATCCCTGGCTAAGTTTAATTTTTGATCCTTAAAATCTGTATCAGCTATAAGATTGAATTCCTGAACAGTCAGTGAATGTTCTCTTCGGGTATAGGTTTGCTTTTTTGACTTTCGTTTAAGATAGTCTGAGGCCTGAATTAGTTTGGTATTCTTCTTGTATGGAATTAAGTCATATTTCTGAAGTATGTCAATATGCCGTTTAAGGTGTTTGACAACTTTTTGAAATGATTTTTCCTTATAGGGCAATCTTTTAGATTTAACAAAACGCTCCTGGTATTTAACTATAGAAAAGGGATCATAACCTCGTTCATGAATTACAGGATACCCTTTATCAATCAGATACCTAAGAAATTTGTTAATCCATTCATCATTAAAATCTAACACCCTTTCTGAAGGATTAGCATTAAAACGGTAATCGTTTAACTGGACTATAAGGGATTTATATGAGCCAGTTACAAGAGATTCTCCATTTTTAGGATTCACAGACCAGCAAAAACCAAACAATTCAAAAATATTTGATCTGTCATAATTTCCGGTTTTATATCTCTCATTAAAACTCATACTACTGACCCTTTTAATTTCTTTATCTCTTAAATGATCAAAGTAAACCCCATCCGCAATATTTTGCATTTCTTCTTCTGCGATTTCCTCAGTATCATCTTCGATGACAGCAAGTTTATACTTTTCCCATACTGAAACTGGTACCGGCTCATTAAAAAACTTTTTAACCTCATCATTCCATACAGTCTCTTCAGTATCAGGAATAGTTTCAGTTTTTTGGGACTTTCTCTTTTTATACAAATAGTCAAAGAGGTTAGTTGAGGTCAGTTTTGTATTGTCTTTTATCATCTGACCAACGGAATCCTTGATCTTAACTTCCGTTTTCAGGATAATCAGGTTCAACGATTTATTAGATTTTCTATTTTCGAATTCCGATGATGATGCTAAAACCGGATTATTTGACTCATCAAGGATGGTTACCTCCAAAGTAATCTTGTTTCGAAACTTTCCATAATCATTGGAGCCTATAAACACCCGGATTTTAACTTGGTGAAGGCCATCCTTTTTGCGTACTGGTGACTTTTTAAACGGATTTGTACGAATTTCAAGGTTATCAATTTTCATAGAGAAGTATGATTTCTACAAATATACTAAAAATCCGCCACAAAATCCGCCACAAAATCCGCCACAGCGTATTGCTATGATGCTGAATATATGGCAATTATATTCTTTGTTCGAGTCCCGTCCGCACCGCTGGAAAAACAAAAAAGCCATCCGAAAGGGTGGCTTTAATATTTTAAACCAGTAGCGTTGATCCCGCTTTTACGGGAGCAAAAGCGGATGGTTTAAAATACGTCAAATGCTGCAAAAGCAGCATTTTTGTTTTTCCAGCAGGGTAACCAGTGGAGGAAAGTGTCCGATCGATTCGCCGGTAGGCGAAGAGATCCTTCCCGTCCGCACCGCCCTTAAGACTTCATAACCCATTGATATTCAAGGGGCTATGTTGTCGTGGAACGTCGGGATATGTCAAATCTATTAAAACAAGCGGGTTATCTACATTCCGGGCACTTTAATATTCCCGATGTGCTGTCGGTAGAAAATTCCTTACCGCATTTTTCACATTTAACCTGATTCTTATCTTGTGCCAGCAGTCTGCCGGCAATCGCCGT
>Ga0182021_10003338_pt1 | contig 18859 bp, 16 predicted proteins | sample 612E3MmetaG_FD_120493 | JGI IMG/M metagenome (GOLD analysis project Ga0182021, IMG submission 120493) | Permafrost microbial communities from Stordalen Mire, Sweden - 612E3M metaG (Illumina Assembly) | ecosystem: Environmental > Terrestrial > Soil > Wetlands > Permafrost | place: Sweden... | reverse complement strand
GACATCAAGCTTAATATCCTGAAAGAAAATTTATCGGCAATTCATCCGATTGACTTGGCCCATATCCTCGAAGAAATGAGTTATTATCAACGATCAACAATTTTTAAGCAGCTGACTTTATCTCAGGCATCTCAAACATTAGAGGCAATTGATCCGAGCTTGCAGCGCAGCATTGTAGAGTCCTTGACAAAAGAAAACACCCTGGAGCTTTTTGACTTAATGACTCCCGGACAAATTGCAGATGTTCTTTCTTCTCTCCCATGGGACATTTCTAGTCCCTTAATACAGCTTTTAGATGATGATACCAAGGGAAAAGTGCAGGCAATGCTTGAAAAACAAGATCAATATGTGGAAAACTTGATTACAAGAAAAATTATTAAGTGTCACAAAAACGATCTCGTAAAGGAAATACAAGATGCTTATCCCAGTCTTGCAAAGCATAAAGATGTGACGATGTACCTGTATATTGTTAATGACGATGAGCAGTTGATAGGAGTTGTTGATATTATGGAGCTGCTTGAAGCAGATGAAGCAAAAATTCTCAAAGATATTATGAAAAAAAATTTGGAAGTTCTTAAGCAAAAAAGTACCTATAAAGAAGCAGCGGAAATATTTGCGAAATATGATTTTAGAGCAATACCGGTTGTTGATACGCATAGAAAATTATTGGGCGCAATAAGATATAAAGATTTAGTTAAGTTTAAAAAAAGATTTATTAATTAATTTCAACCGAAACCACCCTAGCTTACAACCGTAATAAATATTTTGTGGTATCATAAATATACCCTTCGGGTACAGATATGAATGATAATGCGGGTTTAGATAAAAGTTCCGGTTCGGCGCCTATTCCCGGAAACATAGTTCCTCCGGTGGGATCTATGAACAAAGAAGTGCCGGCTATTAATCTTGATATTGGTTCGTCCGAACTGACGCCGGCAGGGCCGGATACGCAACACAATATCGATCAAGAGCTGGAGAACATAGGGGTTGAAGAGAAAAAAGACAATCCAGATTTGACTTTAGAGCATAAAGAGTTAGGAATAGAACATTCGGGACCAATTCCTGTTCCGCCTCCCTCGGATAATGTTGTAGTGCCGATGTCGGAAGAAGAGATTAAAGCCAAGAGTAAAACAGTAAAAAGTGACGATTCGGTAAAATGGTATATGGCATTGTTAACAAAAATAACAGACTGGGAAGGATTTAAACATAGGTAAGAATTATGCATAATTTTTCAATTGGGAATACGGTAAGTTATCTGACTAATTTAGCTGTAGTTATTTTTATAATAGTTCTTCTTGGTGTTGCTTTCTTTTTTTTGGGGAAACTATTAATAATTTGGATTAAAAATAGGGGAAGAGAGGGGGTATCTCTCGGGTCGGTATTGCTGCAAGTGGCTTTACCGCGGGAAAATGAAATAAAAATAGATACCGCCGAACAATTATTCTCTTCCCTGTCGGCTATCGGTAAGGGTGGGTTTCTTAAATCCCCTCCGCATTTATCTTTTGAAATAGTCGGAATGCCCGGAGATATCCGTTTTTATGTCCATACACCCAAAAAATTACAAGACCTGGTTGAAAAACAAATTAACGGGGCATATCCTGATGCGGAGATAAAAATTGTAAGCGTGGATAGTGTTAAACAAAAGGGCATGGTAATAGGAAATGAGTACAATATTTTTTCACGTGACGGAAAAGTAGCATTTACCTCTTTAAGCCTTAAGTCCGCAAATTACGAGCAGATAAAAGTATATAAAGATTTGCCGACGGATCCGCTTTCTTCAATTACATCGGTTCTTGCCAAAATGACGGAAGGGGAGGGTGCCGCTATTCAAATTTTAATCACACCGGCCGGCTCGGACTGGAAGAAACAGGGAAGAGATTATATCGCCAAAACAAAAAAGCTGGAATCAAATCCTGAAACGGCCAAATATTCTTCGGATGCCAAGGAATTGGAGGGAATTGAAAATAAAATCGGTAAGTCGGGATTTAATACCGCAATAAGAATTGTTGTTTCTTCAACCTCCAAAGAATCTGCCGAAGCACATCTTGGGAATATCGTAAGCGTATTCAGTCAGTTTGAAGGAATTAATTCGTTCAAAAAAGAAAGCTATTTCTTCAAGGGAATGTTTATGGATGACTTCATTTATAGGTATATGCCGATGATGGGAAAAACCTCCGTTTTGACAACCGAAGAATTGGCAACCATTTTTCATTTCCCGAATAAGTCGGTCACGACTCCGAATATCTTTTGGATGAATGCCAAAAGAGCTCCCGCTCCGGCAACGATTCCTGATTCGGGGCTGTATCTAGGTAGGAGTACATATCGGGGACTGGCGAAACCGGTCTACATGGACATAGATGACAGAAGAAGACACATGTATATCATCGGTAAAACAGGAACCGGAAAATCCGAATTTCTTAAGGACATGATTATGCAGGATATAAGGGAAGGGCATGGCCTGGCGGTCATTGACCCTCATGGAGACTTGATTGACGATATCCTGCCGATGATTCCGCCCAAAAGAGCCGAAGATGTTATCCTTTTTGATCCGTCGGATACGACCCGACCAATGGGATTCAATATGTTGGAAGCCGCAACAGAAGAACAAAAACACTATGTAGTTTCGTCCATCATCGGTCTTATGTACAAGCTTTTTGATCCGAATAAAACAGGTATTATCGGACCCCGCTTCGAGCACGCCATCCGCAATGCCATGTTAACGGTTATGTATGAGCCGGGAAGTACTTTTGTAGAGGTTGTTCGTATATTAACCGATGCAAGTTATGTTCAGGAAATCTTGCCAAAGGTCACGGATCCGATTATCAGACGTTACTGGACAGATCAGATTGCCCAGACATCCGATTTCCACAAATCCGAAGTTTTGGATTACATAGTTTCTAAATTCGGAAGATTTGTCACCAACAAGATGATCAGAAATATCATCGGACAATCGGACAGCGCCTTTAATTTCAGAAAAGTTATGGATGAAAAGAAAGTCCTGCTGGTTAATCTTGCCAAAGGAAAAATAGGGGAGGATAATTCGCAGTTCCTGGGTCTTATTTTGGTTCCGAGAATCCTGGTTGCCGCAATGAGCAGGCAGGACATACCAAAAGACCAGAGGGAAGATTTTTTCCTGTATGTCGATGAGTTCCAAAATTTTGCCACTCCGGATTTCGCCCAGATCTTATCAGAAGCCAGGAAATATAAATTGAATTTAATTGTTGCAAATCAGTTCATAGGGCAAATGGAAGAAGAAGTTAAAAATGCTATTTTTGGAAATGTAGGAAGCCTTGTCGCCTTCAGGGTCGGAGTAACGGATGCGAATTATTTACAGCATGAATTTCAGCCGGTATTTTCCGAAGCAGACCTTATAAACGTTGAAAGATACAATACTTATATAAAAACCATTGTCGGGGGTGAACCGGTTACGCCATTTTCTATGGATTTAACCAAAGACTTGAATAAAGAAAAAACCTTAGGTAATCCAAGGGTAGCAGAATTAGTCCGGGAACTATCGAGACTTAAATACGGTAAAGATGAGGCCACAGTAGAAGCCGTAATTGCTCGACGGGCGAGACTTTAAGCTTCATTTTCTCTACTAATTTTGTTATACTTACGAAGATTCGGGCTCGTAGTTCACCGGTTAGAACGCGACTCTTATAAAGTCGATGCAGATGGTTCGATTCCATCCGAGCCCACCCTTCGGCAAGCTTAGGGCAAGCTACAGTTCGTTGAGGACGTTATTTTCTTTGGCGCGGTCTTTAATATATTCCAAATATCTTTCGGTCGTAGAAATTCTTTTATGTCCCAAAACTTTTGAAATTAAAACCAAGGAAACGCCGTGCTTCAAGTGATGGGCGACAAACGTATGGCGCAAATCATTAACCTTGGCATCTTTTATTTCGGCTAACCTGAAGTATCTTTCAACCGCGGTCCTGATGTTCCTGATTAAGAAAGGTTTGCCCGATTTGGTAATAAATAAATGATCTGATTTGGCATTGGCTGTGGGCCTTATCTTTATATAAGCACTTAGAGCCGCCTGAGCCTTTTTGTTAAGAGGAACCATTCTTTCTTCATGTTTTTCTGCAGGGGCAATATGTAATTCTTCTTTTTGAATATCGGAAAGCTTGAGGGCTGCCAATTCTCCGATTCTGATTCCGGTTTGAAGCAAAAGCTCAATGATGGCAAACATGCGGGCATCCGATCTGGCTGCATCTCTTAGGGCTCTGTATTCGGTTGAAGACAAGATTCTGGGAGCCGCCAGTTGATATCTGGGATGGGCAACTAATAATGAGGGATCATCGGTGACATATTCATTAACCTTAAGGAATCTGTAGAAAGTCCTGGTCGAATTAAGTTTTCTTGAAATTGACTTCGGAGTATATCCGTTTTTGGCCATTTTAGCCAAAAATGCTTCAAGATCTTCCTTGGTCACTTCATGGATATGTTTTTTAGAAAGTTCATCCAAAAAGTCTATTAACTGCTCAATATCCTTGCCATATGCTACAATCGTAGATGCCGAGCGTTTATTTTCGCTCAGATACTTTTTGAATTCCAAATGGGCGTCTTTTATGTTGATTGCTTTCATATCTAAAATTTAGATAGCCTATAATATCAAGAAAAGGGTCATAAGTCAAGATGAAAAAAATTATCTTCATAATTATCGTAATCTTATTGCTTTTCATGATTAATGATCTGGTACGCTCAATGTGGGATATTTGGCAAAAAAAAGACGTGGTTTCAGAGGCTCAAAGCCAACTAGACTTTCAAAAACAGGAAAATCAGAGGCTAAAATCTGCGCTCGCTTATTCAAAAACACCTGAATTTATAGAAAAACAAGCCCGTAATAAGCTTTTCATGACTAAGCAAGGTGAGCAAAAGATACTTATTTCCCAAGAATCACAAAACTCTCAGAACTTGCAGAATCAAGAAAATGTGCCTAATTGGAAGAAATGGTGGAATTTATTCTTCTAAAGTACCAGGGGTGGGGATCGAACCCACGAAACCTCTGCGTTATGAATGCAGTGCTCTAACCAGCTGAGCTACCCTGGCATGATACTAAAATCATGACCGTATTTATTTCCTGCTTGATAGAGTCCTTCGATTAAACCGAGAATTTTAAAATAGAATCGAGACGGCTTAGTAACTATTACAGAAAGTGTACCATAATGTTCGTTAAAATTCTCGTAAACTTTACTATTTTTTACTTTTTTAAGGTTTGTTTTTCTAAACTGTGAAATAGGTATGCCCAAAATTTTAGACCAATAATCCCTAACTACTTTCTCTCTTTTTTCGTGCATCTGATTGATGCCTACACAACATTTTATCTCATTAGGCATAATCTCAAAACATTTCCTTAGCCAAAGTAGCAGGAATTGTATCATTTTGGGATCGGAGTTGCAAAATTCCACCTCTTGGCTCTTCTTGCTTCCTTCACCCCAATATAATGCCAGACCCGCTATTAACAGTTCTCTTTCATTTATGCTTGATAATTCCGCTATTCCTTTATTTCTAGATTCTTCTATAAATTTCAGTCTTCTTTCTTTTTGTACCAAAGCTCCTTTTATGCGTCCGAGCTCGGAGCCATGAAGCATTGCGTTTCTAAGCTTTTCTAATTGTTCTACCGTTAGAATAATATCTCTAGTCCAAATACTAGCTGAGCTTTTTGAAACTTTCAAATATTCTGCAATTTTTTTAACGCTTATTCCTTTTCTACGCAACCCTCTTGCCTTATTCCTCAATAAATATTTTGCCATAGTCAAACTGCCTAAAAATACAAGTATTAGGAATAGCCTAGTTGGTTCTATTCTAGATGTCAATACTTGTTTTTGTTGACTAATTGATTTCATTTTGTTAATATGATTGAACGCGCGGGGTAGTGTACAGTGCACGTGAGGCTCAAGATGGGCCTTCCGCCGAGTAATTGACGGGAAGAACTTAGCTATATCGGTGAAACCCTTGATGAGGTTCAGGGTAACCCCGAGGGAACCTGAAAAGGACTCCGTAGAGACTACACGCTAAGCCCCAGTCCAGCTGGGTGAAGATATAGTCCGACACTCTGGGTAACCGGAGCAACAGATGCATAATCTCACAGGTCGGGCGCAACTCCCGACCCCGCAACATAGCCATCCTTTAATTAAGTGTAAGAAGGGATGGGTGGAAGAAGTTTTCTGTGGACTTCAAGAAATTTATCGCGTAAATAGCTTCCGTTTAAGCGATCTCCTAAACGAGTTTTTTCCTGAATAATAAAATCTTTACCGTCGACCAAAATAAGAGAAACACGTAAAAAAGCTGTTGCCCTTATTACGTCTCTTTGCAGAAGCTCAAGGGATGGACCACTTAATTTAACATCTTGTCCTTGTAAAATCATGAATTGAACCATCCCGGATTGAGCTTGTTTTATTGCATCTATGCTGGGAAGATAGTTTTGTGGGTTTTCACTGCCAAGAGCTATTATTACTTCTATTTTGCTTTGCCTATTATCTTATCCGCCCTATTTATTTCTTTTGCGATATTGAGTTCTACCATATTTATATTTTTCTGCCTTCGGTTTGGATATTAGCATAGATATCTAAAAAAGTACGATAATGCAGTCATTAGTAAAAACCTTTTTTATCGAATATAATATATCCATGAATAAAAGATTAGCTTTCGTGTTTAACGGCTATGAACTGAAGCTTGAAAAAGGCGAAATATTTTTTCATTTTGGCTTCACGGGCGAAAAGAATATCGATTTTACCGAGAAAATCTCTTTTCCTCCGGTCAATGATAACATTCCAAAAGCTCTTTTAAAGTCGATTTTTGACAATCTGATGCTGATTCTGGGCATTTCCTATTGGAAGCTGTACTGTCCCAAGGAAATTATTATCAAATCTAATTTCCTGACCAGAGAGCAGGCCGAGTTCTGGAATAGCGTTTATACCAAAGGTTTGGGGGAATTCTTTTATAAAAATAAGATTGATTTTCACGGATTAGTAAAATTTCCTTTTAGTGAAAAGATAGGCTCAAATCCGGTTAATTTTCCCAGAAAAGACCGTTTTCTTTTGGGAATCGGAGGAGGCAAGGATTCCATCTTGGCGGCGGAAATTCTGAAAAAAAAAGGAATAGATTTTGATCTTTTTATGGCAGATTCAAATATCCAGAAAGAAGTTGGATCTCTAATCGGTAAGGATAAGCTTATTTTCAGAAGAGAATTAGATTCCAGACTATTTGAGCTTAATAAGGAGAAAGGAGTTTATAATGGACACATTCCAATTTCTGTAGTCTATGCCTTTTTGGGCTTGATATTTTGTGCGTTTTATGACTATAACAATTTTGTCGTTGGAAACGAAAAAAGCGCAAATTACGGGAACGTTGAATATTTGGGGAAAACGATTAACCATCAGTGGAGTAAATCCGAAGAATTTGAAAAACTTTTTAGAGATTATGTTAAAAAGTTTATAACCTCAAGCATTGAATATTCTTCACCCTTAAGAGATATGACAGAACTGCAGGTTGTAGAAAGATTTGTAAAATATCCAAAATATTTTAAAGTTTTTTCAAGTTGCAATAGAAATTTTAAGATCAATCCCTCAGCTTTGCTCAGGACAAGTTCCAAGCGGTGGTGTGGAGAATGTCCAAAATGTCTTTTCGTTTTCATTTCTTTGGCGGCTTTCCTTCCTAAAAAACAAGTAATAGATATTTTTGACAAGAACCTTTTTGAAGAAAAAAGCTTAATTCCCATTTTTGAAGAATTAATCGGTATCAGAAACTTCAAGCCTTTCGAGTGTGTTGGTACGCCTGAAGAAGTCAAAGAGGCATTGGAGAAAATTATGGGAAAAAGGGAATTTAATGAAACATTTTTAATTAAACATTATAAAGCTTTATGAAACTTGAGGAATTTAAAAACAAAAAAATATTAATTGTCGGGAATGGGGTAGAAGGTCAAGCCGCGTTTAAATATTTAAAAAAATCATTGCCAAATTCTGTTATTGATGTTGTTGATCAAAAGGACGGAGACGATTATCTTTCTTCCCAAGAAAAATATGACATTGCCGTAAAATCTCCGGGAGTTAAAGCCGAATTAATAAAAATCCCATATACAACAGCTACAAACATTTTCTTGGCAAACGCAAAAGGAAAAGTGATTGGAATAACCGGAACGAAAGGCAAAAGCACGACTACGACTTTAATTTATAAAATGTTAAAACGGCAAGGACTCGATGCATATTTAGGTGGCAATATAGGTCAGTCTCCGTTAGATTTTATAAATAATTTAAATGATAATTCCTGGACGGTTTTGGAAATGTCATCGTACCAATTGAGCGACTTTAAAATAAGCCCGCATATTGCCGTAATTCTCATGATTACCAGTGAGCATTTGGATTATCACAAAACCCAAAAGGCTTACGTTGATGCCAAAAGGAATATTCTGAGATTTCAGAGAGAATCGGATTTCGCAATTATTAATAAAGATTATCCGGCAAGCCATGAGTCTGACATTCATACCATCGGACAGGTTTTTAGGATAAGTAGAGAAAGAGAAGTCGGTAATGGATGCTTTGTCGAAGGAGAATTTGTTTGGTATAACCGTGAAGGTCAAAAGGAAAAAATAATTGAAATTGAAAAGATAAAACTCTTAGGCAAACACAATTTGGAAAATGCTTGCGCTGCGAGTTGCGCAGCGATTCTGGCGGGAGTCTCAATAAATAATATTGCAAAAGTTTTAGAAGAGTTCGGTGGACTGGAACACCGATTGGAATTTGTAGGAGAAAAGAAAGGTGTCATGTTCTACAATGATTCTTTAGCTACCGTTCCGGAAGCAGCAATTGAGGCAATGAAGGCGCTTCCCGATACGGAAACTTTGATTGCCGGAGGATTTGACCGCGGACTGGATTATTCGGGCCTGGCACAATATTTGAATTCAGGACAAATAAAAAATTTAATCTTATTTCCGCCGACAGGTGAAAGAATTTGGAATGAAATTATTAAAGTTATGCCGGAAAGCAATAGGCCCGAAAAGGTTGATGTTAAAACCATGGAGCAGGCGGTTAGAATTGCGACTGCCGAGACGACTCCGGGGAAAATTGTCTTATTATCGCCGGCATCAGCCAGTTTCGGAATATTTAAGGATTATAAAGACAGGGGAAATCAGTTTAAAGAAGAAGTAGCAAAATTATGATCAAAAATGCAAAAGATTTTAAATTTGAAATTCTTAAAAAAGATAAAAAAACTAAAGCCCGACTAAGCAGGATTACAACCGCACATGGAATTATTGAAACTCCGGCTTTTGTGCCGGTCGGCACAAAGGCTACGGTAAAAGGTTTAACTCCTCAAGATTTGAATGAAGCTGAGGTTCAAATTCTTTTCGGCAATACTTACCACTTGCATCTTCGTCCCGGGGAAGATGTGGTTAAGGATTTTGGCGGCTTGGCAAAATTCATGTCTTGGAATAAGCCGACGATTACGGACAGCGGAGGATTTCAAGTTTTTTCTCTGGGTCAGTTAAAGCTGAAATTGACTCAGGAAGGAGAATGCACAGAGGTAAAGGCTGTGAATATTAAGGATGAAGGAGTAACGTTTCGTTCCCACATGGATGGGTCCAAACATCTTTTCACACCGGAAATTTCAATTGATATTCAGAAGAAATTGGGAGCGGATTTGATTTTGGCTTTTGATGAATGTGCTCCTCATCCCTCAACACATGATTACACCAAAGAGGCAATGGAAAGAACACACAAATGGGCTCTTCGAAGCCTGAAAGCTTCAAAAATAAAACAATATCATCCCTGGCAACAGGCCTTATATGGAATTATTCAAGGCGGGATTTATAAAAATTTAAGAGAAGAATCGGCCAAATTTATTTCCAAATTGGATTTTGACGGCATTGCAATCGGCGGAGTTTCGGTCGGTGAAAGCAAGGCAGAAATGAGACAAGCAATTGACTGGTCTTATCCATTTCTACCCGAAGATAAGCCACGGCATTTGTTGGGTATAGGTGAAATAGATGATATTTTTGATGTGATTGAGAGAGGAATGGACACTTTTGATTGCGTAATCCCGACCAGGTTCGGCAGATACGGGATAGTTTTTGTCGACCCTTCAGTCGGTAATTTGGAAAATAGATTTAGAATAGATTTAAATAAAACGATTTTTGCCAAAGACAAAAATCCGATATCTAAAGATTGTAAGTGTTACGTATGTCAAAATTTTACGAGAGGTTACACTCATCATCTTTTCAGAGCGCAAGAGCTATTAGCTTATCGATTGGCCAGTTATCACAATATGTTCTTCGTCAACAATTTAGTCAAACAAATTCGACAATCGCTTCGGGATGATAATTTTGGCGAAATGAAAAAAAGTTGGTTGGGATAATCCTCAAAAATATTGACAAAATTGTTTTTTCCGTTTAAGATAATTAAATAATGAAAATTAAGTCTTTGTCACTCCTTAGCATTAGCATTCTCCTTACGGAGAGCTAGTGGTTTGGGAGAGAAGGACTTAAACAAAAATTAACAATCTCCCGGATCAAACTAGCTTTGACTCCAAGGGAGATTTTTTTTGTGAAAAAAATATGAATTCAGAAATATTAAAAACATTAGACACGACGCTGCGGGACGGAGAACAGACTCCGGGTGTTAATTTGTCGATCGGTAACAAATTAAAGCTGGCCAAGAAATTAGATCAGTTGGGAATAAATATTATCGAAGCCGGTTTTCCTGCTAACTCAAGGCAGGAAATGGAAGCGGTTCAGGGAATTGCTTTGCAGGTGAGAAAGCCGGTGATTTGTGCCATAGCGCGGGCGGTTCCGACCGATATTGAGGCTGCTTGGGAAGGCATAAAAGATGCAGCCCATCCCAGAATTCACGTTTTTATCTCCAGTTCGGACATCCACTTAAATCATCAGTTAAATAAAAGTAAAGAGGAGGTTATGGAAATGGCAGTTGCAGGGGTGCGAAAAGCCAAAGAATACACTCCGGACGTTGAATTCTCCCCAATGGATGCGACCCGTTCGGATCCCAAATTTGTTTATGAATTAGTTGAGGCAGCAATTCAAGCCGGCGCGACTACTGTCAACATTACGGATACTTTGGGTTATGCAATGCCGGTGGAATTTGCAAATTTAATCGGAAATATTTTAGATGATAAAAATATCAGAAGTATAAAAAAAGTTACCTTGAGCGTTCATTGTCATGATGATTTGGGCAATGCGGTCAGTAATTCTTTGGAGGCTGTCAGAAGAGGTGCCCGCCAGGTAGAGGGTTGTATCAACGGCATTGGTGAGAGGGCGGGGAACGCTGCCTTGGAAGAAGTTGTTATGGCAATCCATACCAGGCCTGATTATTTTGGTGTCAAAACAAATATAAATACCCAGGAAATATATTCAACCAGCAATTTGGTTAAAGAATTGACAGGGGTTTTGGTACAGCCAAATAAAGCCGTTGTCGGCAGAAACGCTTTCCGCCATCAATCGGGGATTCATCAGGACGGTATGATAAAAAACAGAGAAACATATGAAATTTTTAATCCGAAATTAGTAGGCCGAAAATCAGAAATAGTAATCGGGAAGAGCAGTGGAAAAACCGGGGTAAATGCGAAATTGAAAGAAATAGGAGTTGCTTTTGATGAAAGCCAGTTCGGCGTGATATACGATACTGTAAAAGCGCGGGCCCGTAACGGTCGCATTAATGATGAGGAAGTTAAAAAGATTGCGATGCAAGTCTTAGAACAAAAGCCTGATTTACTTAGTTCAAAAGTATGATTATAATAATGTTAAAGAATGAAAACGGTTTTTTCGGGAATTCAACCATCGGGAAATCTGCACATCGGCAATTACATCGGAGCAATCAGTCAGTGGGTTAAAATTCAGGACAATGCCGATGCCATTTTTTGCATTGTTGACATGCATGCCATAACCGTTCCTCAGGATCCGAAAATATTGAAAGAAAAAGTTTTAGAAATAGCGGCCCTATATTTATCCTGCGGAATTGATCCAAAAAAGGCTCACATCTTCATCCAATCTGAAAATCCCGATCATACTTATCTTGCCTGGCTCTTAAATACGATCACGCCTTTCGGACAATTGGAGAGAATGACGCAATTTAAAGAAAAGTCCGAAAAGCACGAGGCAAATGTCGGACTTTTTGATTATCCTGTTTTGATGGCGGCGGATATCTTGCTTTATCAAACAGATGAAGTGCCGGTTGGTGAAGATCAAAAACAGCATATTGAATTGACAAGGGATTTAGCAGAAAAATTTAATAAAAAATTTGGCGTTACATTTAAGCTTCCGAATCCTGTAATTCAAAAAGAAACAGCCAGAATAATGAGCTTACAAAATCCCACCTCCAAAATGAGCAAGTCAGATAATGATCCGCTAGGGACAATTAATTTACTTGACAGTGAAGAGCAAATTAGAGAAAAGATAAAAAGAGCAGTAACTGACTCCGGCTCGAAGATTTCCAAAGACTCATCCGATGCGATCAAAAATCTTCTGACAATTTATTCAACTTTTAATCATCAGACCTTTGAAAAATCTCTCAGGGAAGTAGAGGGCAAATCTTATGGCGAATTTAAAAGAATCCTGGCTGATTTATTGGTTTCAAAACTTTCAGAAATTCAAAAGAAATACCATGAAATTAGAGATAATGATTCTAGGTTAAGACAAATTTTAGATGAGGGAAGAGATTGTGTTAAAGCAAAATCCTCTAAAACTCTCCAAACCGTGAAAGAAAAAATGGGACTAGTCTGAGCTTGGATTGAGCTTACAATTGTGTTATACTCTCTGCGATGGCAAACGAAAATAAGCCCGTAATTCAAGGAAAAAATCATAAGAAGCCAAAAATTGTCAAAATGAAGATAAGGACGTCCTGGAAAAACATCCTGATTTATGCGTTTTTATTTTTATTTGCCATGTTCATTTTTTTGGGGGCTAATAGCAGTCAATCTCCGGAAAATTCAAAAACAATCCCTCTTTCTCAGGTTATATCAGACGTAAAGGCAGGGAAAGTTACGGAAATTCAAGTTCAGGATAATAAGTTGGTGCTTAAAGAAGGAAAAAATAATCTTGAAAGCTATAAAGAAACAGGAGCCAATGTTTATCAGATATTCAAAGATGCCGGTGTACAATTGGATAAAACAAGCATTGTTGTAAATGACGAGACAGGACTTAATAATTGGTTAAATATTATTTCTTCCGTCCTTCCGGTTGTTTTAATGGTTGCCTTTTTCTACTTTATTTTCCGCCAGGCCAGGGGAGCCCAGGAAAACATTTTCTCTTTCGGGCAATCGCGGGCCAAGGTTTTCAACAAAGATACTCCGAGAATCGGCTTTGCCAATGTAGCGGGAGTTGATGAAGCGAAACAGGAATTAACGGAAATTGTCGATTTTCTGAAGAATCCCGGAAAGTATAAAGCCATGGGAGCGCGTACCCCCAAAGGAGTTCTGATGGTAGGGCCGGCAGGTACGGGAAAAACACTTTTGGCCAGAGCTACGGCATGAGAAGCCAATGTGCCGTTTTTCTCAATGGCGGGCTCGGAATTTATGGAAATGCTGGTCGGAGTCGGCGCATCAAGAGTCAGAGATTTATTTAATACCGCCAAAAAAGCCCAGCCGGCAATTATTTTCATCGATGAAATTGATGCCATCGGTAGACAAAGAGGAAACGGATTGATGGGCGGACATGATGAAAGGGAACAAACCCTAAATCAAATCCTGGTAGAGATGGACGGATTTACCACTAACGAACAATTGATAGTCATGGGAGCTACCAACAGGCCCGATGTCTTGGATCCCGCATTGGTCCGGCCGGGAAGATTCGACAGAATAGTAGCTTTGGATATGCCCGATGTAGTAGGGCGTGAGGCGATTCTGGCAATTCATGCCAAGGGAAAACCTTTTGCTCCCGGAGTTGACTGGAAAAAAGTGGCCAAAAGAACAGTCGGGTTTTCAGGAGCAGATTTGGAGAACATGCTTAATGAAGCGGCAATTCTGGCAGCCAGACTAGGAAAGAAAGCCATTGACGCGAAAGACCTTGAGGAAGCAGCCACCAAAGTAAAATTAGGCCCCGAAAAGAAAAGATTACAGTCGGAGGAAGACAGAAGAATGACCGCCTATCATGAGGCAGGACACGCTCTTGTTTCCTGGGAGATGCCGCACATGGACCCGATTCACAGAATCTCAATTGTCAGCCGGGGAATGAGTCTGGGACATACGATGATGGAACCCACAGAAAGAGTTCATGAGACGAAAACAAGATTAATCGAACAGATTGCGGTAATGCTCGGCGGAAGAGCTGCGGAAAGCATGATTTTCAAAGAAATGACAACCGGAGCATCGGATGATATTGCCAAAGCTACGGAAGTTGCCAGAACAATGGTGGTTGAATACGGAATGAGTGATTTGGGTCCAATAAATTTAAGTACGGAGCAAAAAACTTTCTATGATCAAAAAACAATCTCTCCGGAAATGGCTGCAAAAATTGATGAACAGATTAAGAAAATAACGGATACGGGATATAAGACCGCAACAACATTATTGATGGATTCTAAAAAAGAACTGGATATTCTGGCCAACGAACTTTTGCATAAAGAAACAATTGATGCTGACGATTTTGTTAAGCTCCTGGGTCCTAAGAAATCTACTACTTTAATAAAAGCCTAAAATTTTCATAGTACTCTTCTAAAGAGTCTATTTATTGGATAATTTTCTGAAATATCTGTCCAGTAAAGAAAGATTCCCTTAGTTGATTTGGCAATTTCTTCAATTTTATTTGCTTTTGAGGGATCATAGTTCTTATATTTTATATAGTTGTACCCATTTGTAACTTTGTAATCTGTGCCGGGATCAAAACCCTTACACTCTCTTATTCCAATTACCGCGATATTTTTCTTTTGTTTAAGTTCATTTTTTTTCATCCTTGCCTTATCTATAGAGTCGAATTTTTCAAATTCCGGATACCAATTTACTAGTTGTGGATACATCGTAAAAATGTTTTCGCCATAATAACTTGCTAGGACTTTCATGAGACCATTGTCCGTCATCTCTCTTAATTTATCTGGAAAAAGAATGGCACTTCCGTCATTCGAATAGATTTTCTCAATTGCTTTTGCGACGAACAAGTCCCTAGCCTGATTTGTGGGATATAAATAAAGGTTTTGATGTAAGTGAGCACGCAGAGTAAGAAAGACATTGAGATTATTTGAATCATTGAAAAATACTTCTTTTTTCTTTTGATCAATTCCGACGTCTTTGTAGATATTTCCTATTTTTCGATTGTTAACAATGATTTTATTTAAATCTGCAAGATATGGATCATCTGGTACGGGGGCAATTTGAACAGCGCTCATATCCTTCATCGTATAGGTGATTCTATCGCTAATATCTAAAACTTTTCCTAATATTCCCCGGTTTTTTATGATTTCATGAATTTCTTCCTTAGTTCCGAATTGCTTGATAAAATTTTTTGCGTTATTATCTAAAACATTCCACCAATGATCTTCTTCATGAAGATTTTTTATATCAACTTGTTTGGTAGCATCGCCGTATGCGGGTGTAGCAATGTCATGCAAAAGAGATGCGACAATGCCTCGATTTATCTGGTCTTGAGAAAATCCATTTTGTCTTAATATCTCTTCGGTTATTAGGGCCACAGTTAACGAATGGTCTAAGCGTGAATGGGTGAATTCAGTAAAATACATATCTCTGGGCCTGGGTCCTACGTAAGAAAGAAGACTCAAGCATTTAATATCGTTAAGTCGGAATAAGGCAGAAATCTTATTTTGCGCCTTTTCGTAAATACTGTCCTCAGGAACCCATCTTTTGAAGTCGGAATAGGGTAGACTTTCGAAAAAAGTAATGTCTTGTTCTGCCGCTTCAAGTCCAGGGAGTTCAGGCTGTCTAATGTTTGGTCTTTCAAACATAATTTTGGTATTTTACATCCAAACAATTCTTTTTTCAATAAAAATTTGCTTGACACGGAAGTCCAAACGGTGTAAAGTTAATTATGGATACGCAGAAATCTTCTTTTAAATTCGGGATAACTTTTGACGATGTCCTTCTGCTTCCGGGATACAGCGATTTCTCCCGTTGCGATATAAATTTATCAACTCAACTTTCCAAAAGAATAAAAATCTCAATACCTTTTGTTTCCGCTCCGATGGACACGGTAACGGAAGGCAAGCTGGCAATTGAATTAGCAAAGGCGGGAGGCGTAGGAATTATTCATAGAAATTTGTCAATAGAAAATCAGGCAACTGAAGTTAAAAAAGTTAAAAATAAAAAACTTTTAGTCGGGGCGGCAATCGGAGCATCCGTCGGATTTGAAGCCAGAATAAAAGCTTTATCGAAAGCCGGTATTGATGTGGTAGTCGTTGATAGTGCACACGGATATTCAAAGGGAGTAATCGAAGCTGTAAAGTTTATTAAAAAAAACTATAAAAATATTGATGTTATCGCCGGTAACATTGCAAGCTTTGATGGAGCAAAGGCTTTAATTACCGCAGGAGCGGATGGTTTACGGGTCGGAATGGGACCGGGAGCAATTTGTACGACTAGAATCATATCCGGAATGGGTGTTCCTCAGATAACGGCCATAAAAGAAGTGTCCAGAATTGCCAGAAAACTCGGAGTGCCTATTATTGCAGACGGCGGAATAAAATATTCGGGAGATATTGTAAAAGCTTTGGCTGCAGGCGCTTCGACAGTCATGATGGGTGGGCTTTTTGCTGCCTGCTTAGAGGCTCCGGGCAAACTCATAACCTTAAAACGAAATGAGCTTCCTTCCAGATTCCAAAGGATGTCCAACCTGAAAAAATATTATCAATTTAAGGAGTACAGGGGGATGGGATCGGAAGGTGCGATGAAAAAAGGAGCCAAAATCAAATCGGAAGACGAATTCCATGGAAAAAATTACAAAGACCGCATCTTGGTTGCAGAAGGAGTAGAAGGATTAGTAATGGTAAAAGGGAAGGTTTCGGATTTTATTGACCAAATGGTCGGGGGAATAAAGTCCGGCATGTATTATGTCGGAGCAAAGAATATCGGAGAACTTTGGAAAGCGGAATTTATTCAAATTACTCAAGCTTCATTAGCTGAAAGTCATCCTCATGACATTTTCGTTACAAATCCCGGTAAAAATTACGCATGATTATAATTGTTGATTTCGGATCCCAAACGACTCACCTTATTGCCAGAAGATTGAAAGAATTTGGTGTCGGTGTCCAAATCGTTAATCCCGAAAATGCAATGGCCAAGATTAATAGATTCAAAGCCGGAGGAATTATCCTTTCCGGTGGTCCTTCCTCAGTCTATGAAAAAAATGCTCAGAAAGTCGATATTTCCATTTTTAGCTTAGGAATCCCGGTTTTAGGAATTTGTTACGGTTTACAATTAACTGCACACCTTTTGGGGGGTAAGGTAATTTCAGGTAAAAAAGAATATGGCCCAACAAAATTAAAAATTAAAAATTATAAATTAAAAATTACAACAGGTTTGCCAAAATCTTTTGTGGTTTGGATGAGTCACGGAGATGAAGTAGTTAACCTTCCCGAGGGATTTAAGGTCTTCGGATTGACCGAAAATGTGCCGTTTGCAATAGTTGGAGATATAGAGAGAAATATTTTTGGCTTACAATTTCATCCGGAAGTAGAGCACACGGAATTCGGCAATAAAATTCTTAAAAACTTTGTAGAGATTTGTGAGGTGACGGTTTTAAAAAAGAATTTTGATATTTTTAAAATGGAAGAAACTATCAAAAAAAATGTCGGAGAAAAAGATTACGTTATCGGTGCAGTTTCGGGCGGAGTTGACTCAACGGTTGCAGCGGCTTTAACTGCCAAAGCAATAGGGAAGAGGTTTATTCCGATTTATGTTGATAACGGTTTAATGAGAGAAGGAACAACAGCGTATGTAAAGAAAATATTTAAAGAAATCGGTATTGAACCTATAGTAGTCAATGCAGCAGGGGAGATGCTGAAGAGGCTTAAAAAGATTACCGATAGTGAGAAAAAAAGAAAAATAATCGGAAATTTTTATATTGAAATTTTTGAGAAAGAGATGAAAAAGTTAAAAATGAAAAATATTTCGGTTAAGCATCTACTGCAAGGGACGATTTATTCGGATGTGATTGAAAGCCAGGGCACAAAAAATGCGGCAAAAATAAAAAGTCATCATAACGTCGGCGGATTGCCCAAAAAAATGAAGCTGAAGCTTTTGGAGCCTGTCAGAAACTTTTATAAAGATGAGGTTCGGGAAATCGGCCGATTATTGGGGTTGTCCGAAGAGTTTATTAATAAACAACCTTTTCCCGGACCCGGTTACGCGGTGAGAATTAGGGGGGAAGTTACAAAACAAAGGCTGGCTATGGAGAAAAAGGCTGATAAAATTGTGCTTTCGGAAATACAAACAGCCGGCTTGTATCCTAAGGTTTTTCTCTCCTTTCCGGTTATGACAAATGCTTTCTCAACTGCAGTCAAAGGGGACGGCAGACAGTTCGGAGAGGTTATTGCAGTAAGAATCATTGAATCGAAAGATATAATGACTTCAAATTGGGCAAAAATCCCCTATGATATCTTGCAGAGAATTTCTTCGAGAATTGTCAATGAGGTTAAGGGAGTTTCGCGAGTTGTTTACGATATAACTACCAAGCCTCCGGCAACAATGGAATGGGAATAAATCACTATTTTCTGGAAGATTTTATTTCCTGAATTGCTTCTTCGGTAAGTCTGACTGCTAATCCAATATATTTTTCAGGAGTTAGTTCTTTTAAATCATTTTTTTGCTCATCGATTATCGGTAATTTGGATACAATTTCCAGCCACTTATCTTTATTTATTTTTTCTCCGCTCCTGGTGAAATCTTTCATAATAGAATATGGATCTTC
>Ga0182021_10003337_pt1 | contig 18864 bp, 16 predicted proteins | sample 612E3MmetaG_FD_120493 | JGI IMG/M metagenome (GOLD analysis project Ga0182021, IMG submission 120493) | Permafrost microbial communities from Stordalen Mire, Sweden - 612E3M metaG (Illumina Assembly) | ecosystem: Environmental > Terrestrial > Soil > Wetlands > Permafrost | place: Sweden... | reverse complement strand
AGGATGCTTTCCAGGTCCTGGACCTCGGCCTCCTCGTCCCCCTCGATCTTCTCGAAGAAGCGAGTGGGGGGCAGCTGTTTGCTATCTCCGACGACGACCAGCTGTTCGCCCCGCATGATGCTGCCTACGGAGTCCTCGGGGCAGATCTGTGACGCCTCGTCAAAGATGACCACGTCGAACCGGACCTTCCGGGGGTCGATGAACTGGCAGGCAGAGAGCGGTGACATCATTATGCACGGTTTCACCAACGGCAACAGGTCCGGCATCTCTGAAAGGAGCTTGCGTAGGGCCATCTGCTTCGATTTCTTGGCCATCTCCCTCCTCAGCATCGTTTCCTGCAACCGGACCGGGCTGGCCGGGTCTGCGCCCTTCATGCGCTCCACGCGTTGTCTGAGCTCGTTCGACAGTCGTTTGCGGGCCAGGAACAGTTGACCTTGGTCAAGCTTGCGGAAATCCTCGATCAGCGCCGAATGTTCGGCACTATTGAAGTTGGCCAGGAGCGGAACGTGCCGGCGGAATGCGTCGGTCCACAACGTGAACAGACGTTTGCGGAACATCTGCAACAGGTTGGTGACGTCGGTTTCCTCGTTAACGACCATATCCAGCAATGACCCGAGGCCGCTGGCATTAACCTGCTCTTCCGCGTCCCGAAGTTCCACCCACTCCCTTAGTCGGGTCCTCGCATCCAGGTGCGACGAGAGCCAATCCCGGACCCGGACCAGCGGAACAGTCTCCATTGAAGAGTCACCGATCAGGAATCTCCCGCTCCGGAGATATTGGCCAGGTACATTCGAGACGGAAATGAGGGTGTCCAGGGACCCTTTGACCCGGTCCAGGACGATCCTTACCCTTCCTATGCCTTCCGGGTCGACGCATACCAACCGGACCAGCTCACCGTTCAGGTCGGTTCCGGCCTTTTGCATGAACATCTTAGCCCATCGGAGCGAAGACAACAGAACATCCCAGTCGGTCCCTGGACCTTCAAAGTACCTGCCGTAGGTCGTGTAATCATCGGCCAGTGATGCATTGAGCGATTTCCTCGCATCCTGGAACGTTTTGAGGGCCCTGACGTCGTTCAATGCCTCCTCATACTCCAGCTTACGTTGGTTGAGGAGGTGCATCGAGAGCACCTTGCTGTCGGTCCGGTAATCGGAGCCCATGCGTCTCATCGAGCTGTTGTAATCCGTCTCGAACCTGCGGCTGAAATGTTCCCCGTCCAGGTCCAGTAACGAGGCATTGTATCTTCCGAGCAGATGCTTTCGGTTCGATTCCAACATCTGGAAGGCGGTCTTCTCGCGCTCTGCACGCTTGATCAGGTCATCGATCAGCCGGGGTTCCATCCAGTTCTTGAGCGGGAACGGGGTGGAAACGGCCGTGGCGATCAGATCACAGGTGCGCCGGCAATCATTCAAAGTGCTTGGCAATGGAACGTGAGTTACATCGGCCAGTTCGGCGAACTTGGGCAGCGAATCGTCGATGCCGCTCAGCAGTGATTCCAGAGAATACAGGAACTCCTGGGTCTTGCCCATGTCCATGGCCACCGGTTCCACGTCGTGCCAGGGATGAGTTGAACGGACGGAGAGCACATCCTTCCTGCCCACCAGACGTTCTATGCTTGATTCCATGGCTTCGATTTGCTTCCGGTCCAGATCGAACGGGTCAGGCATCTTGAACGGAAGGTCAGGCACTTCGTACAGCTCGGCCAATCGGCCATAGACGTCGAATGGGGAGAGGCCCAGTGTTCCCATCTTCATGTGCAGGAAATGAACGTAGGCATTCAGCCTGTCCCTTGCCGATGCAGCCCTCTCTAGGTCGGAAAGGTCCGGTTCTTTTATTTTTTCATTGGCGTCCAGCGAACGTCCCAGGGAGGATATCACCTCGCCCTTGTTGGGCGTGTTGGAATGCAGCTCAAGGCAGAAATCTCCCAGGCGGCAGGCGTCAAGACGTTTCTTCACCACCTCCAGGGCGGCCATCTTCTCGCTCACGAACAAGACGGTCTTGCCGGACCAAAGGCATTCGGCAATGATGTTGGCGATGGTTTGGCTCTTGCCTGTGCCTGGCGGTCCCTGGAGGACCAGGTTCGCTCCCCGGCGCACCGCCTCGATGGCCTCGCCCTGGCTGGAGTCGGCATCCAGCACCAGATGCGAATCGATCGGCCGGATGACCTCGTCCAGCCGGTCCGCGGTCGGCATGTCCTTGGGAGTGGGTGGAAGCAACGTCGGATCGCCAGCCAAGGCCCTCAATATCGGATGAGCGGCTGCCACGTCCTCGTTCGCCTTCAGATCCTCATACATCGCCAGCTTGGTGAAGGAGAAGATGCCCATGTAGGATTCGCGGACCACGCTCCAGCCGGTCTTTTTGGCGACGGCCGCTTCGACCTGCTTCAAATACGCCTCAAGCTCGAAGTCCTCCACTTCCTCCGGCATCGGCGGGAGCTTGATGCCATGATCAGTTATCAATTTCAGGACCAATGAAGGATTCAGCACTGCCTCGTCCCCGAATCGGACCAGCATGTATGGGCTGAACGCCTTCTTGCCCAACTGGACCGGCATCAGAACGAGCGGAGAGGAGATCACCTTTTCGTCCCCTTCCTTCTCCGTCCAACGGAGGATTCCGAACGTGGCGTAAAGAACGTTCACTCCCTGCTCCTGCATGAAGGTGCGAGCTTTCAGCCGGGTCTGGTAAAGGACCTTCTCGGTGTTCGGATTTAGTGTTGAAGGCAGGATCTGCCCCGGAAGGACCTTGATCTTTTCCTTCAGAAGGCATTCCCGGGCCCCTTCATTGGGGGCATTCATCTCATCTCGGAACTCGGGAAAGATGAGGGCCATAGGGGTGTTTTTATTTGCCAGAGAATCGAAGATAACATCCATGGATGGTTCGATGAACTGAACGGTAGTGGATTTCGTGAGCTTGAAGTTCAACAGGCGATTGCGCAGACTCAGGTCGATAAGCCGCGACCGCCAGTGGTCCAATTTGTTGGCTACCTTAAAATTACCGTCCTCGGTCAATTCTCCACCCTCGGGTAGGATAGAGTGGGGCTGTGATAATGGATTCGGTCGGACTTCATGGCCGGCGAACCATCGTCCCATGATATCATATAACACGGATATTTATGGTTGCCGGATTGTCTGCGCGGTGGAAAGAGGCCTCCCCGATTAATGACCTATTATTAACAGATAATGTTCTCAAACCGAGTTGTCTGACGCAAAGCCATATAAGGCAGCAGCCTAATAAAAAGCCCAACCAAACGATCGGCCGCCAGAATGAACAGTGATTAAATATGAAGTTCGTCATACGGTGATGCTTATCGGGGGGAGAATTTGATACGGTTCGGTCCAGCTGGAATTCCGCTTTCATGTAAAGGAAGAACTCTCAAGGACGGCATAGAGGACGTGCACAACCTTGGCCTCAACGCTATGGAAGTCCAGATGGTCAGAGTAAACATAGTCGAAAGGACCCCTGATGACGAAGAGGTCGGCATGACCCCGTTGGACATCGCCAGCGACGTCGTCGTAGAGATGGTCAGACGCAAGGGGAAGAAAGAAATCGTCATCGCCGATCTGCATGAGAAGATCAAGGCTGATGATACCCTTATCACGCTCGCCTCCGGGCTGGTCCAGAACTTCAAGGAGCTCATTGCCCTTGGCCACATGGGAGCAGAACTGGATGTCCAACTATCCATGCACACTCCCTATTACATGGACCTCACCAGCGATAACGAGCTCACCCGTAAGAGCATCGACAGCATCCGATGGGCCGGGATGCTCACCAACCAGATGAAAGGGAACATGGTCATCTCCCACCTGGGGCTCTACGGCAGCATGTCCAAGAAGCAGGCCGTCGAGACCATCACCGGGAACGTGACGGAGATCATGCAGTGGTGGGAGAAGAACGACATCAAGCCCCGTCTCGGTTTCGAGACTTCCGGTAGACAAGAGGTCTTCGGTTCGATCGAGGAGCTGCTAGAACTGTGCGATAATATCGAGGGCATCGTCCCGGTCATCAATTTCGCCCATGTCCATGCTAGACAGAACGGCACCCTGAGGGAGCCGACCGACTTCGCCGAACTGTTCGACAAGGTCCGGTCACAGGTAAAGGGACACTATTACACTCATTTCTCCGGAGTCGAGCACGAGGCCGGGAACGAAAAGAGGGTCACTCCGATCAAGAAGGGCGACCTCAGGTTCGAGCCATTGGCCGAGTTCCTAGTGGATGAGAATCCAGATTGTACCATAATATCCAGCTCTCCGTTGCTCGAACATGACGCCATGTACATGAAGGTCATCTACGAGCGGATCCTAACGAAGAAGGTCTCCAAGGAGACCAAGGTCAAAAAGCCGGAAAAGGCCGAAAAGGCGGAGAAAGCGGAGAAGCCAGAGAAGGCGGAAAAACCGTCCAAGCACGCCAAGGATGCGAAAGGTCGCACCCCCCGGGTCGAGACCGAGGAAGATGACGATCTGGAAGATGATTACGATTGAAGGAAGCTTCCGCCTACATCCTTAAGGAGGTCCAGGAGGCGCTGGACAAGGTCGACCAGATAAAGGTGGCAGAGACCGTGGAAATGATCCTTTCCTCGAAGAAAATATTCATTTATGGGGTTGGTCGGTCCGGGCTGGTCGGGCAGTCCTTCGCGGTGCGCCTGGTGCAACTAGGCATGGACGTGCATTTCGTCGGAGACATGGCCACCCCTATCGTGGAGAAGGGCGACCTGGTCATCTTGATCTCGAACACCGGCGAGACCATGTCGGTGGTGCAAACGGCGAACATCGTCGGGCGCATCGGGGCCAAGATAATCTCAGTGACATCCTCCGTCCACTCCAAGCTCGGTTCCGCTTCGGACGTGGTCCTGGAGATCACTCAGAACAAGGACGAGCAGAGGAAGCGGCTGGCCCCGCTGGGCACGATCTTCGAGGTGGCAACGTCGGTGCTGCTCGACTCGCTGGTCCCTGTGCTCATGCAGAGACTGGGGCAGACGGAATCGTCGTTGAGGAAGAGGCATGCGATCTGGGTATGAGTCGCTGATCAGGAGACCTTACTCTTTGAGACGCCTCTTTCGTACGCTCTCGCCGAAATAAGGATTCTGGAACTCGTCCCAGTATACAGCGAACGGCCGGTGCAGCGATCTGCCATTCTCCACTTTGAAGGTCTCGATCTCCATCGCCACCGGGTCGATGACCAGCGCGCTGTGGAACGGCCGATTGAACATCGTGACCTGGGTGTCCACGTCCGTCTGGGACAGGAAACATCCGTGACCTGGATGTGAATGGTACCATCCGACGATGATATAATCAAATCCGCTGTCGTCCAGCGATTCGAAGAGTTTCTCGAAGCCATGACGGTCGAAACGGACCGAGATGAGTGACGCGTCCAGGTCGGTGGTCACAACGTCACGGACCAGAACGTATTCGCGTTCCCCATGCCGGTAGACCGTCCCGAGCAGCAGCCCCATGATCTCCATCCTGGGGTCCAGGCGGCTCATGGCATGGTTCCGTATCTTCTCCTCTGCCAGTTTGGAAAGGTATAGGTCGAACCCTACCGGCTCCGAATCCAAATATATCTGCAGAGATGCGCTGGAGAGCCATTTATGCGGTTTTATACGGTCATTCCCAGGGGGGACCTTCTTCTGGATCTGCCTCTCGCTGCTTCCCACAATCTTCGGCATGGTCACTTACGCACGACCTTGGGCAGGGTGGGCGTGACGATCGGGAGGGTCTTGGTGCCATAATTGAAATAGGCGGCCGCCTCGGTGCAGCTCGATGTGCCGAAAGGGCTCTCGCCATTGGGCGCCATGAGCAGCGACTCGATGCCCTTCACGAACGACAATATCGTGGAATTGAAGCTCCAATCGCTCAGCAACTTGGTGCAGACGTGACCTCCGTCCTCTGGCAACATTATATTCGGATGGAACAAGGGTGTCTTCCAGATGACCGAAGGTTTCTCGAACGGATAGTTCGCCGATACGATTATTCTGAAACGATGATTATAACGAGTGATCACCTTCCCGTTCTCCCGGACCGGGCCAGGCGTGTTATGCAGCTCGATGTCGAACTCCACGGGATAATGGTCCAGCCGCTCATCGGACGTGTCCAGGCTGGTCTTCAGATATTTGGAGCATTGTGCGAGTTCATTTCGGAGGCGGGATATCAAGATGTCCTTCGGCAAGGGCATCAAATGCCGCCTTCGGGGTCGGGAATGAGCTCAATCTCGTCGTTCTCGGCGAAGCCCAGGTCCCCGATCATCTGTTCTCCCTTGAGAAGTTTCTTCCCCTTTCTAATGACGTAGGCGCCCGCATCCTTCTCCCAGTACATGGCGATGCTGTCAATGATCTCCTGCACCGAATTGCTCGGTTCCAAGTCCATTGCCACATTTGCACCGGTCTCAGCATTCTTTATGATGACTCTGACACCCATAACAGTACCCGAGGCGCTGGACGGGTTCGGCTATAAAATAGCTTGGCACTAGAGTAATCATTAATGAGAATATGCCGCCCAGACATCTTGTCCCTTCCTCAAGGGTTCTTTTTGTGCATCGGGCAATCCATGTCGATTTCGACCTCAAGCTCATCTGAGGTCCCATTCAGGCCGTCGTAGAACATGAGGTTCCGGATGCACTTGTCTGGTTTGCCGCTCGCCAGCTTCAACGCCTCACGGACCTGGATGGCGGCCACCACGCTGGTGGTGGTTATCTCCGCCGGTGTCTTGGGCTCGAAATAGCTGACATCGGTCCCGGTGCAGCTGAAACGTTTCTGCATCACGCGGTAATGGGTCCGGTTCATGGCGCACTGGAGGCAAGGTGTATTTGGGGGGACCACTACCTGGACCTTCCCCCGGAAACCATTCGTGCCTCCGTCGATGTATGGTTTTTGGGCAGAATATGCATGGGAGTTGACATGAAGTCTTGCAGCGATGTTGTCCAGACAGCCGAGGACCAGATCGAAGGACCGGAAACGTTCCACATCATATGTCTCAATGCGTGCCACTGAAGAAATGATGGTTGCCGCCGGGTCCAGTTCCATCGCCCGGGAAGCGACGATGGTCGCTTTCATCGTCTTTCGTTCAGCATCGCCTTCTCGGAAGAACACACAGCGGTTGAGGTTGGACCGCACCACGTGGTCCATGTCGACCAACTCGATGTGGCAGAAACCGGACAGCACCAGATCCTTGATGACCTCGTTCCCTAGAGCACCTGCGCCGACCACGAGGCATTTTGTAGTTGCGATACGGTCCATGTCCAGCCAGGATATCCTTTTGGACCGTTCCATGCGGTCCTCGTCGAACATACCTGGCCGAAGGTTCTCCATCGTAAGCTGATTAATTGTATGGCTAGATAAAATGAGCAGACCTGATTATGGAAAAGTGTTCGGTGCTCATGCGTTCATGACCACCAGAACCAAGAAGATCAGGTACAACACACCGCCCAGCATCAGACCGGACATGTGCAGCTCCTTGTGCGACGATCTCCAGTAAAGGACGGCTCCTGACAACAATGCTATTCCAATGCACACCGCTTCCAGGAACTGGGTGGTATTGTTCAGGTTAAGGTGCCACGGCGTCAGCAGGATACCGATGGTGACCGGGATGCAGCTCTGGAACACCATCGCACCGGTGATGTTGCCGATGGCGAAGGTGTCTTTCTTTGCTCTGATCCACATCACGCTGTTAAACTTCTCCGGAAGTTCGGTGGCGATCGGCGAAACTAGCAGCGCGAAGATTAATGCCGGGATTCCGATTGTCGACGCTATGCTGTTGATCTGGTCCACGAACATCGCCGCTCCGACGATGATGCCCATCAATCCCATGAATACCTGAATGATGATCATGTAGGTGGGAGGGTCCGGCCGGTAGATCTGTTCCCTGAACTTCTCCCCGATGTCCTCATCCGGGTCGACGCTTCTCCAGCCGTTCAGACGGAATATCGCCCCGTGGACGTAGAGGCCCTTCTGCTCCTCCTCGCTCTCACCGCACTTCGCGCCTGTGGTCATGGTGACGTACGTGTAATAGATGTACAGCGGTACGAGCGAGAATCCAACGATCCAGCGGACGATCTCGTACGGTGGCGGGATGAACGCGGCAACTGCCGCGAACGAATATGCTACCAGGAAGAACTTGAGGTCCCTGCGTATCAGGCTTCCGTTGATATGCAGGGTCTTCCTTCCCCGCCGCTTTCGGAACACCAGGACCGCCAGGCCGCAGAAGAACAGGGCCAGGGTCGCAAGCATGAACGGTGCGCCCAGGATGGCGCCCGCGCCGATGTCCTTTCCTGCGGTTCCGCCGAGGGTCAGTATCGCGATAAGTGGGATCAGTGTCTCGGGGAGAGCAGTGCCCACCGCGGCCAGGACACTTCCCACAGCACCTTCGGCCAGGTTGAACCTTTTGCCAACCCACTCGACGCCATTGGTGAAGAATTCGCATCCTATTAAGATGATGGCGAAACTGAGGAAGAACAATATTATGTCCATTCTTGACCCGTACCAGTTTATGGAAATGGATTATTAAAAGGAATCGTAGCTTACAACCAGCCTATAATTCATTAAGCTGGACTATTAATTTCTAATTTCGCCACTCTCTTAGAATTAGGCCAATGATCGGTTATTCTGGAGTACGGAAATATCAATTCCGAGAGTTGTCAACTCATTTCCTTTTCGGAAGCCTTTTTACCTCCGTCCCCGTTCTCCGCTTCACTGGTGTGCAAATGGAAAAGGACTTCAAGGTCACCCCCTGGGAAGTGACAGGCGACATCGACTACGATGAGCTGGTCGTGCGCTTCGGCACGAAGCGCATCAACGACGACATGCTGGCACGCCTGTCGAAGTATGGCGAACTGCACCCATTGCTGAGACGGGGCATCGTCTATTCGCAGCGGGACCTGGAATGGGTCCTGAACGAGTACGACAAGGGCAATAAGTTCTTCCTCTACACCGGCCGCGGTCCGTCGGGACACACCCACCTTGGGCATCTGATGCCATGGCTGTTCACCAAGTACCTGCAGGATACGTTCGGGTCCAACCTCTACTTCCAGATGACCGATGACGAGAAGTACCTGTTCAACGAGAACCTGCAGCTGGAGGACACCAGGAAGATGGCCTACGAGAACTCGCTGGACGTGATCGCGCTGGGATTCGACGTCAACAAGACCAAGATCATGGTGGACACCGAGGTCATCAAGACGCTCTATCCGTTAGCACTGAAAGTTGCGAAACGGGTTACGTTCTCCACAGCCAAGGCGGTCTTCGGATTCGACAACAGTACGAACATCGGCCAGATCTACTACACCAGTATGCAGGCGGCGCCCTGTTTCATAGAGAACGCGTTGTACGGGAAGAACACGCCATGCCTCATACCGTGCGGCATCGACCAGGACCCGCACTTCCGGGTAGCCCGGGACGTTGCGCCACTTCTCGACTACAATAAGCCAGCGCTGATCCACAACAAGATGTTCCCGGGACTGACGGGCAGCGATAAGATGTCATCGTCCCAGCCTAACTCGACGATATACACGACCGATAATGCGAAGACGATCAGGAAAAAGGTGGGCACGGCATTCACCGGTGGCGCCGTCTCCGTCGAGGAGCAGCGCAAGACCGGCGGCAAGCCAGAGGTCTGTTCCGTGTTCAAGTACCAGTACTACCTATTCGAGAAGAACGACCGGGCGATGGACGACCTTTCGGAGAAATGCCGCAAAGGCGAGATCCTATGCGGTGAGTGCAAGATGATGCTGGCCGAAAAGATCGTCAAATTCCTCGAAGTGCATCAGCAGAAGCGCGAGGAAGCGAAGGACAAGATCGACGAGTTCATGATGAAGGCGTCATGCTGAAACTCGAGCCGATCGGATTCGTCCGGAACGATGTCGAGGAGAGCACCGATTTCTCCGAGGTCGTTTCCACGATCGAGATCAGGAATGACCTGGTCGAGGGACTGTACCGCCTAGAGGAATCGAAAGAGATCGACGTCATCTTCTGGTTCGACCGGAGCATCCCGGCCAAGATGAAGCTTCATCCCAAAGGAAATCCAGACAACCCGTTGGTGGGGGTCTTCGCGTCGCGCAGCCCCAATCGCCCGAATCCTATCGGCGTGACAAAGGTGAAACTCCTCGAGGTCAGGGGCAGTATCCTCGTCGTCAAAGGGCTGGATGCGCTGAACGGCACGCCTGTACTCGACATCAAACCGGCCGACCACCGCCGGCCGCACAGACAAACTGTCAAATAGAGAGGAGTTTTTTCCTCTCGCATATGAACGCCAAGGAGATCCTCGAAGGCCTGAGCTACCAAGAGAAACGAGTGCTGCTCACGCTGAACCAGCTGAACGGCAATGCGTCGCCGGAAAGGATCTTCGAGGCAGGCAAGTTCGAGCAGCTGGTCGAGGTCATGAACGCCTCGTCATGGCTTCAAGCGAAAGGGCTGGTCACGGTCAAGGAGAGCGCGAGGAAATGTTACTCTCTGAAGACCAAGGACATCAACAAGGCCGGCCTGCCGGAGCGACGCGCCCTGAACTATCTGGCGACCGTGAATGGCGTCTCCACCCTGAAGGACATGGAGGCCCAGATCACGCCGGAGGTGTCGTCGCTCGCCGTCGGCTGGCTGAAGCGGAAGGGACTGGCCAACATCGACAAATCCTCGGGACAACCTACCATCACGCTCACCGAGCAGGGGAAGAAGCACATCACCGGTGACATGGCCGACGAGACGTTCCTCAAGATACTGGAAGAACGAGACCTGTTCGAGGAGGAGGCGGACAAGAACGTCATCGCCCAGCTTAAGTCTCGGCAGGACATCATCGCCGAGAAACTGGTCATCTCCAGGGAACTTCTGATCGCGGAAGCAGGTAAGGAGGTCATCTCCCTCGGCATCGAGCTGAAGCAGGAGGTGGCCCAGCTGACGCCGGAGCTCATCCAGTCCGGCAAATGGAAGGAGGTCCAGTTCCGCAAGTACGACATCAGGACCTTCGCATCTGCCGTCTACCCAGCTAAAAAGCATCCGCTCACCCGCATGGCCGACGAAGTGCGTCGTATATTCATCGAGATGGGGTTCACCGAGATCGATGATGAATACGTGCAACCGGCATTCTGGAACATGGATGCGCTCTTCACACCGCAGGACCATCCGGCACGCGATCTGCAGGACACATTCTACCTGAAGAACCCGGCCAGGCTGGATCTGGAAGATGAAGTGGTCGTCGAGAAGGTCAAGGAGATGCACGAGAACGGCGGCGACACCGGTTCCCTGGGTTGGCGCTACAAGTGGTCACGCACGGAAGCAGAGAGGGCTCTGCTCCGGACGCACACGACGGTGAACTCGGTCCGTTACCTGGCCAAGCACCCGGAGCCGCCGGCCAAGTTGTTCTCCATCGGCCGCATCTTCAGAAACGAATCACTGGACATGACCCACCTTCCCGAGTTCGTGCAGATCGAGGGCTTCATCATGGAGGAGGACGCCAGCTTTGACATGCTCGTGGCCGTCCTCAAGGACTTCTACCACCGGATGGGCTTCGACACCGTTCGGGTCAGACCAGGCCCATTCCCGTACACCGAGCCCTCGCTCGAGATCGATATCTACTATAACGGCACCTGGATGGAGCTCGGCGGCGCTGGCGTGTTCCGGCCGGAAGTGACGGCACCGCTGGGGATACACCATCCGGTCCTTGCCTGGGGCCTTGGATTCGAACGCCTGGCAATGCTGCGTTACGGATTGAAGGACATCCGCGAGCTGTACGTCACGGACATGGATACACTGAGGCAGAGCCCCATCATTTGAGCTTGGCCTTCTTGTCATATTCGGCGGATTTCTCTTGCATGCCTATCGAGCTGTAGGCATCGGACATACACTGGTAGATGCGCCTCTTGTCGCCCGGCCGGGCCATCCCGAGGGCCTTGCTCAGATACCGGATGGCCTCGAGACCGTTGCCGGAACGGCAGAGTACGCTGCCTAACTGGTAGTAGACCAGTTCCAGTTCCTCCGGGTCCATTCCCTTCACGCCGCTGTCCATCAGCTTCTCCAGGCATTGGCGCGCCTCCTCGAAACGTCTGAGTCGGGTCAGCGCCTCGGCGTAATCGCATTCTAGCATGGTGTCGGTCGTCGTGGACATCGATCTGGCTGAAAGATAGTAGGGGACGCATGCTTCCAGGTCTCCCTTGTCCATCAATGTCCTGGCCCTTAGGCAGGTCCCGGTCCTTTTTTCCGATTCAATTGCCATGCCCATCAGCTTTTCCGCCGACGCCAGGGCCTTGTCGAACTGTGACGACCCGCGGGCCGCCTCGCCCTGGGCGAAATAGATCCTTGCCGCATATTTCTCGGATGGTAATGTGATGGCCGACAACAGATCGGACAGGTCCTGGTCCGGGATCGTGAGGAGTTCTGCGCCTTTGGACGCCGCCATCATCTCCGCTTCCTTGACCCGGCCGGCCTGTATCAAATGATACAGCCTTTCCCGGCTGTTCCCCTCCTTCAGCCAGTAATCTGCGGCAAAACTGTGGAATTGTTTGAGATCTGATTTGGTGGCCATCGTCGGGATCGACGTCCTCAGCGCATCTGGAACGTCCACCATTCCATTCTTGTCCTCAGGGAGAAGAGAGATGCTCGTCTCCCGCAACGCCGTCCGCCTGAACGGTCTCCTGAAGACGCATGCCTGCGCCAGTACCGGACGGAAACTGGGATCGAGCGATTCCCAAAGCTCTGGTCCAAGGCATTTTTTGAGGTCCAGAAGAGGCTTGATATGTATGCCCTCCCGGTCGGCGTAGGCTTTCAGACTGTTGGCCTTGTCCTCGCCTGCCTTGTTGAGGTAGTACACTTTCCTTTTTGTGCTTCCCCTTCGGATGTGGGCGATCCTTTCTTCCACCAGGACCGATTCTTTCAACTTCTTCAGTTCTATTGCGGCGTGTGCCCGGGAGATCCTGAGCGCCTCGGCGATGCCGTCCTGGCTCACATCGATGGGCGCGTCGAAATCGTCCTTGTATTTTGAGAATTGAGCAAGATGGAGGATGATCCTCTCGCCGATGGTAACTGGACTCGGCATGTTAATCAATTCAAAATATGGTATTTCATGCTATGTCGCTGATTATTACATGTAGATTATTGGGCCATAATCAATTGAAACCCATCGAGTCCCCGCCTATCCCATTTCTCAACCAGGAATCAAGATTCAATAATGCACCATGACCAGCCGGCAATGGGGGCATCTGAAGCCACCTATGGAACAGTTCGTGAAGCCTTTCATCAAGGTGTCGCCCCTCAGGCTTAGGGGATTATTCATCCAGCTCATTACGACCCCATCGGTGCCAAGCGTTCCTTTCTCCATATTCCCGCCGCACTCCGGGCATTTCACCATTTCTTCGGCCAATCATCCACTTCCTGCCGAAGTGGCAGTATCTGTGGGAAGTTAATGGTTAGGTCTGGATTCGCAATCATCCTTTCAAGTTCAACGCACCTTGGTCACGACCCTATGCTTGTCAATCTTTGTCGTCATGACATCTCAGATAAAGGGAGCAAGGAGAAGAAAGATTATTCTCGGAGGAACGTTTGACGTCTCCATATGAGGCTTTTCATTTGCAGCTTGGAGGATGTCGCCAGCGTCAATATACGTGACCGGCTGCTCGAAAAAGGTGATTTCACCGTTAGGGGAGAATATGAGGGAAGCCTCGTCAAGTGCATCGGCGACACCGCCATGATCACGATCAGGGAGAAGCACCTCTTTGCGGATAACATCGACCAGCATTTCACCGACCGGCTTGGGACCAAAGTGGACGAGGTCGTGTTCCTGTCCAAGCACCGTTCCGAGTCGGGCATACCGACGCTCACGGTGCATCCCATCGGCAACTTCAACAATGCCGAGTTCGGCGGCAAAAAGGGAATGCTGGTCCGTTCCGCGCCGCACCTCATGACATCACTCCTCAGGGGCCTCAAGGTGAATGCGGCCGAGCTTCCGTTCCAGGTCTCCTTCGAGACGACGCACCACGGTCCCTTCCTGAAGAAGCCGACGCTCTTCATCGAGATCGGCAGCGACAAGACCAACTGGGAGAACCAGCGTGCGGCGCAGGTCATTGCGAAAACGTTGCTGAACGTCGACCTTAAGGAGCATCCCATTGCGATCGGCATTGGCGGCGGTCACTACGCCCCCAGGTTCACCGAGATCGCCCTGTCGAAGAAGATATCGTTCGGCCATCTGTTCCCGAACTACGCCATGGAAGGCATGACCGAAGAGCGTTTCGCCGAGACGCTGGTGAACGCGGCGAACGCAAGCTCCGCCACTCTCGCCTACATTCACAAGAAATCGATGCCCAAGGCGAAGGCAAATCACATCAGGGAGATCGCGGAGTCCTGTGGGCTTAAGGTCGTCGAGAGTGCCGACCTGGAAGATATTTGAACGTCTAGTACAGTTCCGCGCCGCAGATGGGGCACTCGTCCCAGCCTGGCTTGACCTGGGCGCCGCACTTAGGGCATTTCCTGCCTTTGCCCTTGGGCTTTTCCGGGGGCATGACATACTCTTTCTCTTCTGTTTTGTCCTTGCTCTTCGCCCATCGTTCCGGCAGCTCGCTCTCCTCCTCGTCCCTCATGACGTCGGCGAACAGGACCAGTGAACCGGATATCGCGAACACCGCACCGAACACGGAAAGGAAGACGCCCGGTCCATATCCCGAACCAGGTCCGGCCGGGTCGATCACCAGGTCTTGCAGCCAGAACATGGATATGATGGAAACGATGGACGTGACCATGGCCAGTACCAGCGTCACAACCGAAACCTCCTGCTTCCAGCGGCTCTCGACGATGGTCCGGGACAGCTGAGCTACCGATGATACGGCCAGAGCAATGCCCCCGAAGGGTATGATCCAGAGGAATGCAAAATTGGCTGAGACATTACCCAGGTCCATGATGTACCTGTGATCGAAGCCGTCCGGGATCTTGAGGTCGGCCCAGCTGACCGCGGCTGACAGCGCGAAAAGCAGACCGGCGATGATGCATAAGGCTACGCCGACGATCAAGGCGTCCTGATAGGTCGAGTGAGGACGCTTTGCCTTCTCGATCCTCTTCTCGAGCTTCTTCTCCTTGGCCTCGGAGCCCCCACCTAGTCTCATAACAGAGAGCAATGCGCATCCAGGCCAATAATGTTATGGCGTCTAATCGGTGACGAGCGTACCCTTGATGCTCTTGCCCTGGATGGCCGCGCGCATTTCTTCCATGTTCCGGCCGTTGATGATGTAGATCGGAATGTTAGCCTTGGCTGCGATCGACGCCCCCAGCGGATCGAAGACGTGTGAAGGCCCGGCGCAATGCATGCCCCGGCTGACCAGCAGGTTCAGTTCGGCATGGGAGATGGTGTGCAGGCGTTTCGCGTCCTTGACCAGTTTCGGGTCCGCGGTAAACGCAGCGTCGACAGAGGTGCCGTTGACTATCCTGTTCGCGCCCACCTTCTCTGCCAGCATGGCGCTGACCGCATCGGTGGTATGGCCCGGGGCGGTCCCGCCCATGACCACGATCTTGTTTCCAGGAACTGCTTTTGCAGCACCCTCAACCGTGGTTGGGATGTGATCGATCGCCAGCTCGCCTAGCGACAGCGAGACGAGCTTGGCATTGATCCTCGTGGTCATGATCCCGAGCTCGTCCAGCTCCTTCTCGGTTGCCCCGATGTCGCGACCGGTGGCGATATAGTAACGTGCGATCTTACCTCCTCCGCAGACCAGCAAGAGGCGGTGCTCGACCGACATCTCCTTGAGCAATCCAGAGAGTTTGTTCAGGTGATCGGCGTCATCTTCCCCTGGAATCAGCACCGAACCGCCCAACGAAACAACGACAGTATCCATGTGGGCACCAACAGCTTTATGTGGGTAATCGATACTGCTAGAAAAAACCATAGGTTGTATTAGAAATGCAAGTTGATATTCAAGGGGAGCAGCTATCCGACCGCCAGAAGTACGACTTCAAAAGGGCGTTGGAAGAGATAAGGACCCTCAAGGGAAGGGGCACCGAGCTGATCTCTGTTTACGTTCCGCCGAACAAGCAGATATCCGACGTAGCCGCCTACCTGCGTGAGGAGTTCTCACAGTCGTCTAACATCAAATCCCAGGGTACCCGAAAGAACGTCCAGGGGGCGATCCAGTCGATCCTGGCCAGGCTCAAGTATTTCAAAGCCCCACCGGCCAACGGGGTCATATTCTTCGTCGGCGAGATAGCCGCCGGCGGTGACCAGACCCGCATGGTGCAGTACGTCCTGGAACCGCCAGAGCCGATCGGTACATTCCTTTACCGGTGCGACTCCGATTTCTACCTGGACCCGCTGTCGGACATGCTCCTGGACAAGAAGGTCTACGGTCTCATCGTCATAGACCGGAGCGAAGCCACCATCGGCTATCTTCGGGGCAAGAAGATCACAGTCGTTCGTAACTTTGCTTCATTGGTCCCTTCCAAGCACCGCATGGGAGGTCAATCGGCTCAGAGGTTCGAGCGTCTGATAGAGATCTCCGCCAACGAGTTCTACAAGAAGGCGGCCGACATAGCCACCGAATCGTTCCTTAACCTGGATGGTCTCCAGGGCATACTGATAGGTGGTCCCGGACCGACCAAGGACTACTTCGCTTCGGAAGGCTATCTACACCACGAGCTGCAGAAGAAAGTGGTGGACACGTTCGATATCGGCTATACCGATGAGTACGGCCTGAAAGAGCTGGTGGAAAAGGCCAAGGACCGTCTCCTGGACATGGACCTGATGCGCGAAAAGCGCCTGATCCTGAAGCTCCTGGAGGAGATCCGGAAGAACGAGGGGTCGCTCGCGACCTATGGAGAGGACCAGGTCCGTGCTGCCATCAAGATCGGGGCGGTCGAAGTGTTATTGCTTTCAGAAGGCCTCCGGAAACGCCGGATCACCATCGAATGTGCGTCCTGCGGCACCGTCTCCGAGATGACCGTCACCGATGTACCTAATGTCGTCCAGTGCCCCAAGTGCGGAGCCAATGCCAGCGTGGCCAAGAATATGGACATAGTGGACGATCTGTTCGAACAGGCAGAATCGATGGGCACCAAGATAGAGCTTATTTCCAGTGACTCGGAGGAGGGGGACATGCTGCTGAAGGCGTTCGGCGGCATTGCTGCTCTGCTCCGGTACTCGACCGGGTGACCTCAATGGATGCAATGGGCCAATTCAGGGAAGAGGTAATGTGGTCCGTGACCAACGCTCTCGACGCGATGGGCGTCAAGGTCCAGTTCGAGCTCGAAGCGCCTGACCCGGAGAAGGCCGACCTGGCCGTACCATGCTTTCCGATGGCCAAGGCGCTGCGCAAGAATCCAGTGGAGATCGCCAACGAGATCGTAGCCAAATTGCAGCCGATGCCCACCATCGAGAAGATGTGGGCCGACCGGGGCTATCTCAACTTCAAGGTCAACGAGGAGTTCCTGGCCGCTTCGACGGTAAGGGAAATTCTCACCCATATGGGCTCGTTCGGCAATGGAACGCCCAAATCTGAGCGCATCCTGCTCGAGCATACCTCGGTGAACCCCACCGGGCCGTTGCACGTGGGGCGGGCTCGTAACCCGCTCATCGGAGACACGTTGGCGCGGTGCCTGCGCACCTGCGGCTATGACGTCACCACCGAATACCTGGTCAACGACGTGGGCAAGCAGGTCGTACTTCTGACCTGGGGCGTCCACAACGTACCCGGATCAGAAGTGGCGGTCACCGAGAGTGCGAAGGACGACCATCGACTGGTCGGATATTACCAAAAGGCCAATCAGCGGATGGAGGCGGAACCGGAGGTCCAGGAGCAGATCTCCGGAATGCTCAGGCGATTCGAGCAGGGCGACCAGCAGGTCATCGAACAGGTTCGCGAGACCACCGAGATGATGCTGCGCGGCATCCGTACCTCCCTCTCCCAAGTGGGTGTCCAGATCGACAACTATACCTGGGAATCACAGTTCATCCTGGACGGTAGCGCCAAGGAGGTCGTGGAACAGCTGAAGAAGACCCCCTTCTGCAAAGAGGAGAACGGGGCCTACTATCTGGACCTGGAGACGTTCGGCATCCATGGGAAGAGCACGAAGTTCTTCTTCACGCGTGCCGACGGGACGACGCTGTACACCACTCGGGACATTGCCTATCACCTTAACAAGTTCACCCGGGCCGACATCCTGATCAATGTACTGGGCGAGGACCAGAAACTGGGACAGCAGCAATTGGCCGCGGCCCTCAAAATACTGGGCAGGAACTGCGTACCAGAGTGTGTCTTCTATTCGTTCGTATCGCTGCCCGAAGGGCGCATGTCCACCAGGAAGGGCGTCGTCGTCTATCTGGACGATCTGATAGATGAGGCGGTCGACCGGGCCTACGAAGAGGTCAAGCTGAGACGTCGCGACCTTTCCGAGGAAAAGATGCGACAGATCGCGAACGACATCGGCTCCGGTGCTATCCGGTACAATATCCTCCGGGTGCAGGCAGAAAAACAGCTGGTGTTCAAATGGGAGGAAGCGTTGAACTTCGAAGGCAACAGCGCCCCGTTCGTTCAGTACGCCCATGCAAGGGCCTGCAGCATTCTGCGCAAGGTCGAATCCTACGATCGCAGCGCGGACGCGAGAAAACTCGTCGACCCATACGAGAGAAAGCTTATCCGTACACTATCGTTATACCCCTCCGTTGTCAAGGAGGCAGGGGAGAAGAGGCGAGTCCATCTACTACCCGCATACGGACATGAGGTCGCGGCGGCATTCAACCAATTCTATGGGGCCGTTCCGGTGCTCAAGTCGGGGGAAACACAGGACGCGAGGCTATGCCTGGTGGAGTGTACTATGTGGGTGTTGAGGAACACGCTGGGCAACCTAGGCCTCGTAGCGCCGGAGGAGATGTAAATGGTGGAGATCAGGGCACTAAAAGAAGAGGACAGAGGGCACGT
>Ga0182021_10003333_pt1 | contig 18880 bp, 17 predicted proteins | sample 612E3MmetaG_FD_120493 | JGI IMG/M metagenome (GOLD analysis project Ga0182021, IMG submission 120493) | Permafrost microbial communities from Stordalen Mire, Sweden - 612E3M metaG (Illumina Assembly) | ecosystem: Environmental > Terrestrial > Soil > Wetlands > Permafrost | place: Sweden... | reverse complement strand
TGATACATCAATTATAAAAGTTTTAATTAATGCCAAGGAATATTTCCTGATTGAAAATAGAAATAGAAATTATGATAATACAGGGCAGAAAGTATATACTCATAACAGAGCTTTTCATGATTCTTTGTTATTTACAAAAGACAGTCCTTCATTTATTAATTATAATATCGATGCGGTCAGTGGAAACGTAACGAATGTAAAATATCTTGACTGGAGCATGCCGGGTGATATTTCCGATACTTCCAATTACAGCGGTGGCATATTAATCTGGCATATAGATGAAAATGTCATTGATGCAAATATTGGTACAAACTCTATTAATAATGATTTAAATCACAGAGGCGTTAAATTAATGGAGGCAAAAGGCTCGCAGGATATCGGGGTTACATATCATACACCATTTGGTGATGTTATATCAGACGGATATTTTGTCGATTTCTGGTACAATGGAAACCATTATGTACCTGCAAATATATACAGAAATGAATTTACTCCTACTTCCATTCCGAATTCTCTAAGTTATTCACTGGCTAATAATAATATATATATAACAGATTTTGATCCCATTGCCGCAACCATGAAATTCAGAGTAAGGATAGGTTCCGATATTATCAGGCCTTTAGCGGGTTTTCCGAAGTACATAGGTGGAACGAATCTTTTTAACAATACACAACCGATTGCTTTTGATTTAGACGGGGACGGAAGGGATGAATTTTTTATTAACAATTCGACTAATTTATACGGATTCAAAACGGACGGAACACCGATATCGGGTGACCCTTCTAATGTATTAGTTTACAATTTCGGCAGAACCCCTGCTGTAACCGCATATTCATCTGCACTTGGCAACAGTAAAAGACTTGTATTGACATCCGGAAATAACACCCTTGGATTTTATAAAACTGTTAATAATATAATTACGGATTCGACATTCGATAATCTTATCAGCTCCCCTGCCTTCCCGCTCGTATATGATTCATCTAAAATTGTTTTAGGATTTTCAAACGGCTGGATAGAGGAAAGAAAGCTTGACGGTTCTGTAAATTATATTGATTCGGCATCCAGAAATTCTGTATCGTATTTATCGAAAATAGATCAAAACAGATATTCTTACAGAACAGGAAATACAAAATATATTATAACAGGAAATTTAAAAAATCAAAACTCTATCGATTCTCTGGAACTGGTATACGCGAACAGTTCATTCATTCTTGACGGTAATCTGTTGAATATAAATTATAAAATAACGCATGCAAATAATCCGATATTGGCAGATGTTAATAAAGATGGAAGGCAGGAAATTATTTTTTCTGCTGACGAAGGATTATTCGTGATAAATTCTTCCGGAGTATTGCTTGAAAATTTCCCGGTTAACTTTAATAAAACCGTAAGTCCCGGAATAGCCGTCGCGGATGTGAATAATGACGGTATTATGGATATTATTTTTACAACTTCTGACGGTGATTTATATGCATTTGGTATAAACGGAAAAGTGGTTAGCGGATATCCGATTAAAACAGGCCCAAATTCATTTTCGACACCTGCTTTTGCTAATTTAAATGATACGCTCGGAATAATTACATTTGGCGGTGATAAATATTTGTACGCATATAAAACAAACGTCAGATACGATGAAAATAAAATACTTTGGAAAAACTTTTTAAAAGATAAATATCTTTCAAATAATAATTATAAAATTCTTACTTCGACCGTAAATTATTCTGAAAAGCTGCCGTCAGATAAAGTATATAACTGGCCAAATCCTGTTTATGATAGCAAAACATTTATAAGATATTATATTAACGGAATTGCATCAACTGTAACAGTAAAAATCCTTGATTTATCGGGTGAACTTGTTACAACACTTAACGGGACTGCTTTTTCCAATGCAGACAACGAGATTACATGGGATGTTTCTACAGTTCAAAGCGGTATATACTACGGTGTTGTGGAAGCTCAAATTGACGGAAGCAAGGAAAGAAAGATAATTAAAATAGCTGTGGTCAAATAACCATATTTATCTTTAAAACTTATCCTGTTTAGTATGGAAATAATTTCTTCTGTTTCTTTATTAATATACTTATTGCTCCATATTATTTTTTTCATTGGATTTCTTCGTTCAAATTCATTGAAAAAAAACAATAAATCAACAAACACAAAAGTTACTGTAATTGTAGCCGCACGCAACGAAGAAAATATTATTTCCGCATGCATTGCATCCCTTAAGCGTCTTAATTACGATAAAAACCTTCTTGAAGTTATTCTGGTAAACGATAAATCCACCGATTCCACCAAATCTATAATGATTAATGAGATAAAAGACTGCAGTTTCATTAAAGTTATTGATTCAGACGACACTGAGACTAAAAATCTAAAAGGAAAGGCAAATGCTATAGATTCAGCCATAAAGATAGCCAAAGGAGATATTATATTAATGACGGATGCAGACTGTACTGTTCCTCCCGATTGGGTAAAGGAGACAGCCGGATATTATTCCGAAAATGTTAACATGGTTTGCGGATTTACGAAAATAAATCATACTAATTCATTCTTTGCGAAACTTCAGGCTTTAGACTGGATATATCTTCAGTCCCTTGCTTCCTGCAGCAGCGGAATCGGGAGTATTTTAAGCTGCATCGGAAATAATCTGTCATTTACAAAAAATGTTTATAACGAAATCGGCGGTTATGAAAAGATAAATTTTTCCGTTACAGAAGATCTTGCAATTATGCGCAGAATAAATTCAGACAGCAAGTACAATGTCATCTACCCTGTTAATCCTGCCTGCACTGTAATTACGGAAGAGTGTAAAACCGTAAAAGAACTTTACAATCAAAAAAAGAGGTGGTTTAAAGGAGGACTCGGAATAAATTTTCTTGGGTGGATACTTGGTTTTGAATTGTATGCAGTTAACCTGATATTTGTTTTTGGATTTCTGTTTTTAAATACTTATATTTATCTTTTTCTTGTCAGCCTGAAAATAATATCGGAATTGATTATTATGATGCCTGTATATTACAGGTTGAATTTTAAGAATTTGTGGATATTCTTCCCCCTGTTCCAGATATATTTCTCGATATACGGATTATTACTTCCATTTACATTTCTTTTAAATTCAAAAATAAACTGGAAAGAAAGAAAACTTTAGAATTTAATAAGCGGAAATTTGAATCTTGTCTTTAAAGAAATAGTGCTGTATTCTTTTGCCGATAAGTAAGTAACATATATATCAAAAATATATAAAGTGAATCCGGCTCCCCCACCAAATCCAATCGTATTGTCCGTTGCTTTTAAATTGGGAAAATTCTCAGGAGGTAAAACATCTCTTTTAACATTAACTGAACGTGCCTCCAGAAATATAAATGGAATTGTAAAAGAAGATTTTAAGTATTTATTCAATAACACATCAACAGATACGCCGAATGAAGTTATCTTCGTACTCATCGAATTGATTAAATTCAAAGTTTTAAAATCATCAGCTCCATCGTGATTTTGATACTGAATGGTTGCCCCGATTACAAACGGATAAAGGCTCATCGAAGCATACTCCAGTTTTCCGCCTATGCAAAATGCATATTTTGAATTGGTTACGAAATCTCTTGTGGGAAATTCAGCACCAAGAACAGGCGAAATAAATATTCCACCCGGTTTTTTCGGATTTCTTTCTATCAAACTACTTTTTGACGTATCAGTCTGATTAACCTGTGCAAAAGCACTGAAACTATATAACAATAAAATGATTATTGCTGATATCTCTGATATTTTCATTTTACAAAATTAAATATATTTTAAAAGTAGTTTTTCAATTTCAACGGCTTCTGATTTTGTTATACTTTTCTTTTTAAAAGATAATTTTACGGTTTCAATTCCAATTAAAATGTAGTAATATAATACAGAAGGTAGGTTTTCTTTAAAATATTTTAAATGCAATTTAATTGTACCAATATCCCCTCTTTCAAACGGTCCGGTTAAAGATTCTTTTATTCCCTGATTAAAAATATTATTTAAAGTTGTCAGTATTATAGGCTTAAATATCTCTATCCCGCTTTTATTTTTTAATGATATCCCGTCTGTAATCTTGGAAAGCATACTAAAATGACTGACTAAAAAATTTGAAGCTGTTACACATGCACTGTGATATAATATTTTTTTATCTTCAGGAATAATTATATATTTGCTTTTTAAGACTCTGCAAATCTCTTTAAGATATTTTAGTGCATTATTACCACCTTCTATACCAAAATATATATTAATGAGTATATTATTGTTTTTATATGATATAGTATTAAATGTTTGCAAAGGGTGAAACGAACCTGCATTTTTTTTATTTATTTTAAGACTGCCAAATAATTGCGACGTCTCTATTCCGCTTGTATGAAAAACCATTTTCCCGGATAAATCAAGATTTAATTGTCGGCATTCCCTTATTGTATCTTTAAGTTTCTTTTCCTGTATGGCAAATATTATTATGTCTGATTCCGACAGAATATTTTTAGATATTTTCTTTGCCGGTATAATTTTCTTGTTACTTGAAATTATTCTTTTCAGCCTTCCGGTATTCGAATCCACTGCATATTTAAAATCAAAGCCGGAACTGTTCATTGAGTGATACAGCGCAGAACCAACTTTCCCGACACCTATTAAGCAGATTTTCTTTTTTCTATATTTATTTTGAATGCCCAAATTATTTTTCAAGTATTATTGTAACGGGACCATCGTTTATTATATTTATTTTCATATGGGCAGAAAAGACTCCGGAGAATATTCTGTCTTCCGAGTAATCATTTTTCATTTTACCAATTATATATTCATATAATTCATTTGCTCTTTCAGGCTCTTCAGCTAAAGTAAAACCCGGGCGATTGCCGCTCTTTGAGTTATCTGTGCATAAAGTAAACTGGGAAATAACCAGGATTTCTCCTTCAATATCCTTAACGCTTAAATTCATTTTCCCGTTTTCATCCGGAAATATTCTCAGGTTAATGATTTTATTTGAAAGAAAATCCGCATTATTTTCATTATCTCCTTTTTTCACCCCGAGAAATACAAGTATACCGTTGGAAATGCGGCTTATAATTTTACCGTCTACTTCGACATTGGAACCCGTAACTCTTTGAACGACAGCAATCATTTTAATTTATTTTTAAAACCCTGTCTATTTTATTGTAATCTTTAAAATACCTGAAGTTCCGGATATTTAGATTATTTAATAATTCTTCAATTTTATTTTTTTGTCCGTCTCCGATTTCAAGAAATATTTTTGAATCCGAATATGAGCTTTTACATAAATTAAAAATTATTTCGTAAAAAAGTAAACCATCTTTTCCGTCAGTAAGAGCATCAACAGGCTCGTAATTTTTCACTTCAGCATCCAAATCAGGAAGATTACCAGATGGAATATAAGGGGGATTTGATACAATATAATCAAATTTATTATCGGACATATCATCTTTTAGATAATCGATAACCTTAAAATTAATATTTTCATCACTAATATTATTTAATTTCATATTTTCATTCGAAATGCTTATCGAATCAGTTGAATTATCAATTGAAACAATATTGTGCAAAATGTTTTTCTTTTTCATTTCACTGCTGAGTGCAATTGCTATACAGCCGCTCCCGGAACCGATTTCCAGAATACGAACATTCTCTTTTCCCGATTCAAATACATCTTCAAGCACTTTTCCCACTAGGATTTCCGTTTCCTGTCTTGGGATTAAAACTTTATTGTTTAAAAGTAAATTGCAACCGTAGAAATTTGTTTTTCCAAGAATATATTGCAGTGGTTCGTGATTCAGTCTTCTTTTAAGCATTGCCTTAAAACCTGCAATTTCTTCCTGCTTAAGCGGTTTGTCAAAATCCAGATACAGTTTAATCCTGTCACATTTTAAAATTTCACAAAACATAAGTTCGATATTCAACCTTGCATCTTTAATATTGTTTTCTTTTAAAAGACCGGCCGAATAATTAATTATCTCAAGTAATGATGTTAATTTTTTATCTGACATATAATTTATTTTACATTAGTCTCATTATTTTCATAGGCGACTATTCCGTTAACAATAGTCATTAATATCTTTGTATTTAATAATGCTTTGCCCTGCAAACTAAATATATCGTCAGACAGGACAACCATATCGGCAAATTTATCTTTTTCAAGACTGCCTTTTGTATTTTCCTGAAATGTCGAATATGCGGCCCAAACTGTATAGGATTTCACAGCATCCGAAACCGACAGTTTTTGTTCGGGATTTGGCACATTAATAATCGTGTCCATCGGCTGCCTGTTTGTCATATAATATATTTCAGTCAACGGGCTGATAGTCTGGCTGAACGGGAATCCAGAACCTGCAGTCAGCATACCTGCATTCGAAATCATTGCATTCCACATCGCAAAATTCTTTCTGGCTTCAGGTGCTATAACTAAATCAAGATAAAATGAATCGAAAATATTTGTTTCGGGAATTATTGTCGGAATAATTTTTAATTCCTTAATTTTTAATAAATCGGAGGGAGATATAAACTCTATTCCTACAAGTCTAATCCTGGCGTCTTTTGGATTTTTTTCTTTTACAACTTTTTCAATCACTTTAAGCACTCTTGTTACTGCGTCATCCCCAACAGTTTTAATTGTAAATTGAAAATTCTTATCAAGAGCTTCTCTCAGTGTTTTTTCAATAGCAGCTTCATCGGTATAAGGCTGCTTCTTTTTAACTTCACCTTTGTAGTTTTCGTTCATTGCTGCGCTTTGCAGTTCTAATGCACCGTCATAGTCAAGCGTGACGGCTCTTACAGTGAGTTTATTCTTATAATTTTGTTCAATTCCTTTTTGCAGATATTCGGTAAACGCCGGATCACTGCCGGTCAGTACCGCATATATATGAATCGGGATTTTATTGCTGTCAATAAGTTCTTTATAGGCATTTATTGATTCATTGCTCATGTTTCTGTCTATAACTCCGGTGATACCGTATTTTAAAAGTTCCTGCGCACCGTTTTGCAGGGCATTCTGCATATCTTCCTTTGTGAATTTCGGAAGTTTTTCCTTTACAAGGTTAATTGCCTTTCCGAACAACAGACCATCAGGTTCTCCGTTTTCATCCTTACTTATTTCTCCACCCTCGGGTGATGGAGTCTGTTTCGTAATCTGCATCGTCTCGAACGCTTTTGAATTACACCATACTATAGAACCGTCTTTATTTATCAGATAAATATTATGCTTCAGGGAAATCTTATCTAAAGTTGATTTAGTTATTAATTCCATACCTTCAGTAATATTTTCATCGTCCCAGCCATATCCGCCTACCCAGGCATTCTCTTTTTGATTTTTTACTTTTTCCGATACAAAGGCAACGATTTTGCTCACATCAGTAACATTTTTCAAATCAATCATATTATTGTATCTAGCAAGCTCGAGTGAAAAATCCACTAGCGAGCCCTCGGATTCTATAAATCCGGGTATTACTGTTTTACCACTTAAATCTACCAGTTTATCTTTTCCGTATTTGCTTTTCATTTCATCACTCGTACCTGATTCCACTATTTTACCTTCTTTTACTGCAATTGCTTCCACAACGGAATTATTTTTATCCATTGTATGGATTTTCCCATTGTAAAAGACTGTAACAGGATTTTTCGAGCAGGAAACCAGAATAACTGATATTAATATGACAAGTACAAATTTGATGTATTTCATAGTAAGGTATTGGTTTAAATTAATAATTCACTCGTTAATAACATAATGAAATAAGTTTTTTTATAAAATGCATTTTAAAGTAGTTAGTCTTATCTCGTTATATTTAACATAGTTATTAACCCCGACAAAAAGTAATGCTTAAAACATTTGTATTGATAAATCTATTTATAATATATATATTTCTGAATAATATCTATATATTATGAAGAAAAATTTTGCAATGAAGAAACTTTACTATTCCATCAGTGAAGTCAGTAAAATAACGGATTTAGAGCAATATGTATTAAGATACTGGGAAACTGAATTTGACCAGCTTAAACCTGCTAAAAATCTGGCCGGAAATAGAATATATACGAATAAAGATATTAAACTGATATTACATATCAAAAAGCTCCTGCGAGACGAGAAATACACTATTGAAGGAGCTAAAAAGTTACTTAAAAGCTACAATATTAAAGAAGAAGAACAGGTTCTCACAGGAACAGATGATGCTAAATTGAAAAGCACATTTGCTCATTCTAAAAATGAACTAAGCTTGTTTAATTCTGATGAAGATAAAAATTCCGATACTGCACAAAGTGATATTGATAGCAAACCTTTGTTAAGCGACCTTAAAGAGCTTAAGTCATTTTTATCGGAATTACTTAAAGACATAGAATAATTTACTATATTTATATAATAGTTAAAACCATCCATCAAAACCTTTAAGTTACTATAAATCTTGTTAAATCTATATGATTATATAAAAGATTTTTTCTTTCCTAAGATCTGTATAATTACAAACAATAAACTTAAACCTGACAATTCAAACGAATTCATAGAAGATACTGCTTTTGCCAATCTCGATAAGATAAAACCCGAAGAGCTGATTGAAATGAGAACTAAAGTAAAATCAGATTATTTCAACAGCTACCTCTCCTTCAAAAAAGATAATTCTGTACAGGCTATTATTCACTATTTAAAATATAACGGCTTTTTTAATTTAGGAGCGTTTCTCGGCAGTTACTTTGGCAGCGAATATATAAAAACATTCCCGAGAGTCAGGCAATATGATATTCTCTGTCCTGTTCCCCTCTTCAAAACAAAATTAAGAGAAAGAGGATATAATCAATCAGAATATATATGCAATGGAATTAATTCTGTACTTAATATTTCTCAAATTAATGACCTTGTAATCAGAATAAGACACACTAAATCACAGACTAACCTCAAATACTTTGAACGACTTTCAAATGTTAAAGATGCTTTTCAATTAAATCCTGAGTACAAAAATAATATTAGCGGTAAAAATGTTTTACTTGTAGATGATGTCATGACAACGGGTGCGACAATTAATGAGGTTATAAAAGTATTGCGAAATGAAGATGTAAAAGAAATATCAGCACTTACTATTGCCTCAGCGGGTAAATAATTATATTATATTTAACTCGTTCGTCAATGTCAAAATATCTTCCCTGTTATTGAAAAGATGCGGTGATACCCTTAAGAAACCCTCTCTCAATGCGATAAAAATATTCTTATCTTCAAGATATTTCTGAACAGATTCGTTTTTACTTCTGTCTTTACAGGAAAATATCAGGATGTTTGAGCGGTTTTCAGGATTTAAAACTGATTCAATTGTATATTTTGAATTATCCAGTTCGGACACAAATAAATCGAATAAGCCTAATATATGGTTAAATATATTTTCAACTCCCAATTTTGAAAATAACTCGATGGAAGACTCCAGCCCGATCATGCCGAGACAATTTAGAGTAGAATTCTCATAAGCCGAACCGTCGTCATTGAAATTCAGTTCATATTTTAGAAAGTTCTTGAAATCATATTTAATACTTGATGTAGCCGCATATGTAGGAACAATACGATTCTTCATTTCGTCCGATATAAATGCAAATCCTATACCTGCGGGCGACATCATCCATTTCTGGGAACCGGCAGCAAGAAAATCGATATTATATTTCTTGACATCCATTGGACACACACCAATACTCTGAATTGCATCCACTACCAGAATACAATCATACATTTTACAAATCTTGCTGACTTTTTCCAGATTATTTTTGTATCCTAAAAACTCGACGGAACTTATAGTTAAAACTTTTACATTATTTTCTTTTATTACCTGTTCAATATCTTCAAGTTTGATTTTTCCGTTTTCAGACGATATATATACGTATTCAATTCCTCTTAATTTATTCTGGTTAAGCCATGGATATATTACCGCAGGAAATTCTGTGTCTGCAAATGCAACACGCTCACCTTTTTTCAAAGTAATGCCATTTGCAAAAATATTTAGTCCGTGGGTGGTACTGCCGGTTAATATGATATTTTCTTTTTTTGAATTGATTAACTTTGCTATCTTTTCTTTTAACTCTATTATTTTCCCGTTGATGAAAAGACTTAAATTTTTATTTCTAAATGTAAATTCATTTATAAAGTCTGTCAATCTCCTGTTTGTTTCGAGCGAATACTGGCTGTAATGAGCAGAATCCAGGTAAACGCAGGTATCCGTCACAGGAAAAAGTTTTCTGGCATCTTCGAATGATTTTATTCCATCAATTAAATTCTCGTTTTTGTTCATATTATTTCTTTTTTGATTTTCTCTTTTTTGTTTCTTTGGTTTTAGGTTCTGGCAAATTGCTTTTAAAATATTTCTTATATTCCCTGTAATAAAATATGATATTCTCGACATACTTGTATGGTTCCATCCAGTTTTCAAGCGTTCCGTTCGGAGGTCTTTTTGTCTGCGGCCAGACTAATGCATGAATGGAATCCTGTTTTGCAGATAGATAGGGATAAAACTCTTTTACATTATCCCAAACCTTGTAATCCTTTCCGAAGTAAAAAGTGATTGTCATAGCATCAACTACCCTGCCGAATCCTGCATTGTATGCTGCAAGTGCAAATTTATATTTTTCTTCACCTGCGAACTCAAAATTAGCGACAAGTGTAGCATAATAATAAATTCCTGCAGTAAGATTATTCTGGGGAGCTTTAGTGTCTTCCAGATTCAGTTCATTCTGCAATCCAATACCCGTACGCGGCATTATCTGCATAAGTCCGAATGCTCCTGCCCTTGACACGGCAGCCGAGTTAAAAAGCGATTCCTGGTGAATCAGTGCAAGGATGAGCCGCCAGTCCATTTTATAATAAGTACACTGCGATTTAATCAGGTCTCCGTATTCATCAACAAGTTCCTGAACATTTCCGACTCTGAAGACACTGGGAACATTTTTTATTTTGTACGAAAGATTTTCAAGACTCGCGGAATCCAGAGTTTTGGATTTTACAACCAGGGATTTATTTGCAGAAAAATATTCAAAAATCTCGCTCCAGTCCTGAAATAGATTTTCGCATTTATTTACAATAAAAAAATACTTCTCGTTTGGATTAAATTTTGAATTATCTTTTTGTACATTATTTATATTTGGAGATATGAGGACTTCCGATTCTGTGTTTCTGATTTCTTTATCTGAAATCTGTTTTTCGGGATGATTGTAATTTATAATAAGTAGAAACGGTATAAAAACCGCAATTGCGATTACAAAAAATATATACTTTCTCTTAATAACTTGTTTTATCAAGATTTATTAATAATGTTTTGACTTATATAATTTAAGAAAAGTAGTTATTATATACACTATAAAACGAAAAATATACGATTAAACCATAATATTGTAGAATTTGTCTAATAAATATAAATCATAGTGTCAGATTACATTAATATCGATAGCGATGATAAAGATATTATAGAGAGTTTTAAAAACGGTAATAAAAGTGCCTTTAATTATATTGTTCTTAAATATCAGAAAAAGATTTATTGGCTTATAAGGAAATTTGTGCTCGACCACGACGACGCAGATGATATTACACAGGAAGTGTTTTTGAAATTGTATAAATCACTTTTTGATTTCCGGGGTGATTCCGCTTTGTACACTTATATATATAAAATGGCTGTTAATTACTCATTGAATCACATCAAAAAGCATAAGGTTCAGTTAACACAAATGAAGGATATAGACTCCGAAGTTTACAAGTTAAAATCAAATGAAACTAATTCTGATGACATTTTTGACAATAAAATTAACTCGATTATAATTAAAGAAGCAATAATGAAGTTACCCGAACAGCAGAGAGCAGTATTTAACCTGAGATTTTATGAAGAGATGCCCTATGACGAAATTGCGGAAATTCTGGGAACTTCGGTAGGAGGTTTGAAAGCAAATTATTTCCATGCTTTTAAAAAAATTCAGAGTTATTTAAACGAGAAAAAAAATAAAATCAAATAGTATGGGCAAGGAATTTAAAACAGATGAACTTTTAGAAAATCTTCCTGACTATATAAACGGTAAAATTGAAGACGTGGATCTGAAAAATGCAATAAATCACGAGCTTACTGTAAATCAAGGTTTTAAAAATGAATTTGATTCATTAAATAAGGCATTAAAAAACATAAATAGATTTGCATTTGCTGAGCCTCCTGTAAATTACTTTAATAATCTTCTTCCGCAGATAAATGATAAAATCAATGCAGAGTCAAATATATTTAATTTCAAAAAGAGTTTTTCGGCAATATGGAAATTCGCTTTGCCCGTTACTGCTGTAATCCTTATGTTTATCGGTTACGAAACATTTATTAATAATAATGAATACATAAATAATTTTAAAAGTGATTCTCAGGTAGTCCTCAAAAATGATAATTCAGGAAAAATTGAAAATGATGGCAATATTTACAAAGACACCGATGCAAATGGGAATTTAGAACCGACTGAACCGGAAAATAACGACAATTTTATCTCCAATATGACTAAATCTTTTTACCCGAGACAAACTGATACCGATAAAAATAAAATTACAGATGCCGAAGAGAATAATAATATTGCAATCGATATATCCGAAAACGCATCTGATGAAGATGTATTTTTTTCAAATGAAGAAGAACCAAACATTGAGCAGGAGTTCGAAAAATTGAATTCCGAAGAGCAAAATAAAATATTAAATGAAATAAAAAATTCTAAATTTTAAATATTGCCGTTATGATAAAGAAATTAATGCTTATATTTTTCATTGCTCTTTGCTTCAATATTTCATTAAGGGCGCAGGAAGATACTACACTTACAAATTCAAGAATAAAACTCAGCAAAGTGATAAAGGAAAAGTTAATGGATAAGTTGAAAATAGATGATGTAACCGCAAATAATTTCATTAAACTTTTTAATGAACAAAAAAGAACAATCGGAGACTATAACAAAGAAAAACGTCAGATTTTCAAATCAATTGAAGAAAATCCTAATGCAAGCGATGTAACCGCTAAAATTAATGCATTGCTGGATATTGACGATAAAATTAATAAATCCAGAAGGGATTTTATCACTGATCTTGGAAAAATATTGACACCCCAGCAGATTGCTCAGTCATTAATTTTCCAGAAAAACCTGCGAAAATATTTCATGAAGGAACAGGGAAAGTAAAATAATAGTGATTTTTATATTTTTTTCCTGTTTTCAGTCGATAAATTTTTAAGACAATTAAATCTGCTTCGATTTCTTCTCATTTTCCCCATTTTCCCTCTCATAATATACCAATATACATTGAAATTGGATTTATATTTTTATAGTTTTGATGTTTATTTTAGTAATATTGAGCATAAAAAATGTATAAAAGTTTCAGTGAAAATATTAGTTTACCGGACATAGAGATTGAAATATTAACTTTTTGGGAAAACAATAAGGTATTTGAAAAAAGTGTCACTACGAAAAGCGATTCCAAATACTATACTTTTTACGAAGGTCCTCCAACTGCAAACGGTTTGCCCGGGATTCATCACGTGATATCCAGAACTGTTAAGGACATAATTTGCCGCTATAAAACAATGCAGGGCTATCAGGTACATCGTAAAGCAGGATGGGATACACACGGTCTTCCTGTCGAAGTGGAAGTTGAAAAAAAACTCGGTTTAAAATCAAAAGATGAAATATATAAATTCGGTCCTGTTGAGTTCAATAATGCGTGTAAAGAATCTATTTTCACATATTTAGAGCAGTGGGAAGAGCTTACCCGCAGGATGGGTTACTGGATTAACCTTAAAGATGCGTACGTTACTTTTCATAATGAATATATAGAATCCGTTTGGTGGGCTTTAAAGAAATTCTTTGACGGCGGACTGATTTATAAAGGTTTTAAGATTCAGCCTTTCTGTCCTATATGCGAATCTCCCCTCTCCTCTCACGAAGTTGCACAGGGATATATAGAATTAAAAGACCCGTCTGTATATATTAAATTTAAAATTAAAAATTCTGAATTTAAAGATGCAGATTTTTTAGTATGGACCACTACACCATGGACTCTGCCTTCAAACGTGGCTCTTTGCATAAATCCAAAACAAAAATATGTTTTAATTGAAACCAGGGATAATAAATTCATTCTTGCTGAACCAAGACTTTCAGTTATTAAAGAAGAATTTAAGATATTAAAAGAAATTCAGGGAACCGACCTCGAAAACATTGAATATGAACCACTTTTTAATTTCTTCGAACTCGAAAAGAAAGCTTATTATGTTACATCAGGTGATTTCGTAACAATGGAAGACGGAACGGGAATAGTACACATTGCTCCCGCTTTTGGTGAAGACGATTACAATATCGGTTTAAAATATGATTTGCCCCTGCTTCAGGCAGTAAAACGAAGCGGACTATTCAGGCATAATTGCGGGCCATATGCGGATATTAATTTCAAATTAGCCGACCCGCAGATAATTAATGATTTGAAATCATCCGGAAGACTTTATAAAAAAGAAATGTTCACTCATTCATATCCCCATTGCTGGAGACATAAAGTACCTTTAATGTATTATGCAACGGATTCGTGGTTTATAAAGACAACCGCATATAAAGATAAGATGATGAAGTTGAACGATGAGATTAACTGGAATCCGAAAGAATTTGGTACGGGAAGATTCGGCAACTGGCTCGAAGAAAATAAAGACTGGGCTATTTCAAGAAACAGGTTCTGGGGAACCCCCCTCCCAATCTGGTTTTACAAGGATGAGAATGATAATGAACATTACGAAATAATAGGAAGCATCGATGAACTGAAAAAGAAAGCTACAAACTTTAATGATATTTACAGTAAAGATTTTCTTGATTTGCATAAACCATATATAGACAGGATTGAATTAAAATCGGAAGACGGTCACGAAATGCAGCGGGTACCCGAAGTCATTGACTGCTGGTTCGACAGCGGCTCGATGCCCTTTGCTCAGTTCCACTATCCGTTTGAAAACCGGAAATATTTCGAAGAAAATTATCCTGCAGATTTTATTGCTGAAGGTGTTGACCAGACAAGAGGCTGGTTTTATTCGCTTCACGCGATAGGTTCATTTATATTCGGTAAACCGGCATATAAAAACCTGATTGTAAACGGTCACATTCTGGATAAAGTCGGCAAAAAGATGAGCAAGTCGCTCGGAAATGCCGTTAATCCTTTTGAAATGATGGAAAAACACGGTGCCGATATACTCAGATGGTATCTCGTAGCCGGTTCCCCTATCTGGAAGTCAAAATTATTCAACGAAGATGACCTGATAGAAATTAAAAATAAGTTTTTTGATACATTGATTAATACATACAAGTTTTTTATTATGTATGCTAATCAAAATGAATTTGACTATGGAAAAGAAAAACAAATACCTGTCAGCGAACGTAGAGAAATTGACAGATGGATAATTTCTAAATTGAATTCATTGAAGAAAGAGTTCTTTGAATTAATGGACAGTTACGAGATTACAAAAGCCTGCAGGCTTCTTTCGGATTTTACAATCGACGAACTTTCAAACTGGTATGTAAGAAGAAACAGAAGAAGGTTCAGAAATCCCGAAGAAAAAAGCGATGGCATAGCGGCATTCCAGACTTTGTTCGAATGCCTGCACGAAATATTTATGATGCTTGCGCCAGTTTCTCCGTTCCTGACAGAAAAGCTTTATCTTGAAATCTGCAATTCACTGGAATCGATTCACCTTGCTGAATTCAGCAGTTTTGATTCAAAGTTAATCGATTCTACACTTGAAGAACAGATGGATATGGCACAAAAAGTTGTAAACCTTGTAAGAGCTGTCAGGGTTAAGAATAATTTAAAAGTAAGACAGCCGTTAAAACAGCTTTTAATACCGGTTTTGAATGATACTGAGAAACACAATTTGCAAAAAGTAGAAAATATTATTCTTGAAGAAATAAATGTGAAGAATCTTTATATAATCGAAGGTGATTCTGAAATTATAAAAAAGAAAACTAAACCGAATTTTAAATCAATAGGTCCGAAATATGGTAAGGATGTAAAGAAAGTCCAGCAGCTGATAAACAGTCTCTCGCACGATGATATTACAGGACTTGAAAACAACGGGACTGTTTTAAAAGAAACATTTGGAATTACACGTGAAGATGTTGAAATCTATACTGAAAATATTGAAGGATGGATTGTAGAATCGTATAATAATTTAACCATAGCTTTAGATACAAAGCTCGATGACGAACTTATTGAGGAAGGTGTAGTCCGGGAATTCGTGAACAGAATTCAGAATTACAGAAAATCAAACGGCTATAACGTTAATGACAGAATTAATGTTACATTAAAAACGGATTCGGGTATTTTCGATGCAGTCAGAAAGAATTTCAATGTAATAAAGAATGAAATTAACTGCGAGAAATTAATTGAATCGAAAGATAACGGGATAAACTATTTTGAAACTGATATCAACGAAATGTCCTGTAAGTTTTTTATAGAAAAAATTACATAAAAGTAAGCATAGAATAAGGAGTAATTCATGAAAAAGAATGTTACAAAAAGGAAGACAAAAACAGCTGCAAAACCGAAGAAAGCAGCTGTAATTAAAAAAAAGAAAATAGTAAAAGTAAAAGTGAAATCAAAACAACCTAAAGTGAAAGTTAAAAAAGCTAAAGTTGTAAAACCTAAAAAAGCTGTAAAGATAAAAAAAGCTGTAAAAGCACTGAAAACTGCTCCAAAAGCAAAGCCCGTTCCGAAAAAGAAATTTAAAAGGAGCGGTAAAACAAGATATACTGCTGCTGAGCTTCAGCTGTTTAAGGAAATTTTAACTGATGAAAGAAGAGCAATTCTTGAAAGTGCAAAAGCCAACATGAAATCACTTGTTGATGACGAATCAGGCGACTATGTGGGTGAGAACCTTACTTACTCAACTCACATGGCTGAACAGGGAACAGACGAAATGGAAAGAGAAAAAAATTATATGTTTGTCCAGAGGGATGAGAAATATCTCGGATATATACAGGAAGCATTAACACGCATTGACCAGGGTACATACGGACTTTGTATAGACTGCATCGACGATCCAAAATATTTGTGCGAGACTTGTCCGTTGATTCCGAAAGAAAGATTAGAATTAGTTCCAATTACTCAACATTGCATTGAATGCAAAAATATCCGGGGATAAGTAACTTTGAGAATTTTATTTGTTTCATTTTTTATAGTAATAGCTGACCAGGTCAGTAAGTTCCTGATTAAAGGAATCAATCTTCCCGCTATTGGATTAATAATCAAGGGGATGAGACCGGGTTCGAGCATAAGTCTTATTGATAACCTTTTTCGTCTTACTTATATTGAAAATCCCGGTATGGCATTCGGGCTGGAAATCGGGAGCAAACCAATACGCTCGGTATTTACTATCTTTGCGAGCATTTTAATAATTTATTTCATTTACAAAAATAAAGAAGAGATTTTCTATCTTCGTTTTTCGCTGGCATTAATATTAGGCGGTGCTATAGGTAATTTAGTGGATAGAATTTTTTATGGTGTGATTTACGGTACCGATAAAATACTGCAGGGAAACGTCGTGGATTTTTTCCAGCTTAATATTCCCGATTTAAAAATATTCGGTAAAACATTCTACTCCTGGCCTATCTTTAATGTTGCAGATATTGCGGTTACTGCAGGCTTTATAATGATACTTATAGGTTACAGAAAAATCTTCCGTAAAAGAGAAATCGAAGGACAGCCTCAGCCGCTCTCCGACTCTCAAATTTTTGATTCTAAATTACCCGATGAGAATATCACCCTACAACCTGATAACCCTGAAAGTCCTTCAAATCAAATCGGGAAAACACTTTAAAACTTTATTGGATTTCAGTTCGCACGATTTATTATTTAACATCTTACATTTGTGCTCTTTGCATCCCGGTATGTCGGGATAAAATCTGAGAGAGCTATCTTCCAAGACCATCGAGATATTCTTTCTTTTTCAATAATGCATCAGTATCTTCAACGTGATTCGGATCAGGTACGCAGCAATCTACAGGGCAGACAGCAGCGCACTGGGGTTCATCGTGGAATCCCTTGCATTCCGTGCATTTATCCGGTACAATATAAAAAAAGTCATTTGAGAAAAATTCTTCGGCTCCGGAAGGTGCTTTATCGCCTTCACCGTATTCTTTTCCTGCCAGTGACCATTTTGCTCCGCCTTCGTAAATTGCAGTGTTCGGGCATTCAGGCTCGCAGGCACCGCAATTAATACATTCGGATGTTATTATTATTGCCATAAAAAATATTCCTTCTATTTATTATTAAATTTATTTATTTAGTCAATATCATTTTCTTTACATCAACTAACATATTATCAACAGATAATCTGTAAAAATATATTCCGCTCGATAAACCCGAAGCATCAAAACTGTATTCATGTTCACCTGATGCTTGCCTGTTATTCACCAAAGTTTGAATTTCCCTGCCATTAATATCATAAACATTTAACAAAACATTACTGTTCTTTGTTAACTGATATTTAATATTTGTTTTCGGGTTGAATGGATTAGGATAATTCTGATATAATTTATATTCCCCTGCTATGTTACCCTCGTTCGAAATACCCGTTGGTAAAGGACTTCCTGCGTTTACCCAGGCGGTATAGACAAGACAGGCTATCTGGTATGAAGCCAGTCTGAAAAGATTAATAGTATAATTTCCTGCACGATTCCAGAATTCCTGGTAATACTGAGTACTGTTATTATTTCCTGCTATTGTATGCGCGATACTATCGGCACGATATACGGAATCGACATATGGAAAAGTCGAATACACCATGTTGAAAGCATAATTATTAATATCGCTGATATAAGTAACATTTTGACCTGAATATTGAATGTACGCAGTATCTCT
>Ga0182021_10003332_pt1 | contig 18880 bp, 16 predicted proteins | sample 612E3MmetaG_FD_120493 | JGI IMG/M metagenome (GOLD analysis project Ga0182021, IMG submission 120493) | Permafrost microbial communities from Stordalen Mire, Sweden - 612E3M metaG (Illumina Assembly) | ecosystem: Environmental > Terrestrial > Soil > Wetlands > Permafrost | place: Sweden... | reverse complement strand
CCATCTTTTTAGCATCGCATACGGTGATGTTGGATCGTCTATTTATTATGCCCTGGGAGTAGTTGCTCTGGCGGCTGCGGGCGCTACACCTGTGGCTCTTGGTTTTGCAGGTATCATCTTCGTGTTTACAGCCCTATCATACGCCGAAGGCACGGCTATGTTCCCGGAATCGGGAGGCTCTGCAAACTTCGCTCGCCATGGCTTCAATGATTTCACAGGTTTCATAGCAGGCTGGGGGCTGATGTTTGGCTACATCGTGACCATTGCCATATCATCATTCGCTATACCTTCGTACCTGGGCCTATTCTGGATGCCACTTAAAACGTCACCGGTAGTCATGACAACGTGTGCCATGTCAATTGTGGCACTCCTGATGACAATTAATATTATAGGTGTAAGAGAATCCTCAATCCTGAATATCACGCTCGCCCTGCTTGATCTTGCCACCCAGGCACTCCTGATTACCCTCGCAGTCCTGTTTTTCTTCAACCCTCAAATTATTCTCGAAAGGATCCTGAATTACTGGCCTTCCCCACAAGACCTCCTTTTCGGTATAGCCATAGCTGCCATCGCTTTCACCGGTCTGGAAACGATATCGCAGATGGCGGAAGAGACCAAAAGGCCAGAGGTCCGGGCGCCGCGGGCACTGGTTATCATGACCGTCGTCATATTGGTCGTCTTTGCCGGAATATCGGTCTCAGCTTTCTCAACCATGCCACCCAATGAACTTGTAAAGAACTGGTCCACAGATCCCATTGCAGGCATTGCCAGTAAGCTTTCCCAGGGCATGGTCCCGGCCGACATAGCGGCAAAATGGTCCAGCGTCGCGGTTTACCAGGTATTTTTCCGGGCACTTATTGGTGGAGTACAGGCATCATTGCCCGTCCTGGTAGCAATTCTTGCCGCTACCATTCTTTTCATTGCAACCAACGCTGGATTGCTCGGAATTTCGCGACTTTCTTTTTCTCTCAGCCGTGCCAAACTGGTGCCTCCCATAATGGGAAAAGTGCACTCCAAGTTTAAAACCCCCTATTTCTCAATCATTGTTTTTACGATCATTGCCATTGCGTTGCAGTCGCCAGGATTTTTTGTTCCTAATATGTTTTCAAATTTAGGTGGTCTGTATGCGTTCGGCTCGATGATGTCATTTGCTCTAGCCCACGCCTCCATACTTGCTTTAAGAATCAAGCAACCGGATTTACCAAGGCCTTTCAGGCTGGGCTTGAATATAAAGGTCAAAGGCTATGCCCTGCCTTTAACAGCTATTCTTGGCCTGCTGGGAACAAGCATGACATGGGTAGTAGTGGTTATCATGCAGCCTTACAGCAGGTGGGTAGGCTTCGCGTGGATCGGTTTGGGGCTCGTAGTATACTGGTATACTCACTGGCGAAGAAAGTCAATGCCGGACGAAGTTAATGGGCAGTATTTTGATACCGCGGGGTTAGGTTGAACTGGAATAACATATCGAACCACACTATAATGTTGATTGCTGGAGATAAATCTATAAGGTCTGGTTAATTATGGAACTCGAAAAGTTGTTAGTGGCGGCACGCGGCAATGGGGTCGACCAGATAGCAGTCGAACTTGCATGCAAAATAGGGAAAAAATCCAAATCCAAGATATTTATTGTCTATGTGATCGAGGTTAACCGAAGCTTACCGGTCGATGCTATAATTAAGTCCGATATGGCAGCTGCTGAAAAAGTATTGCTCGAAGCTGAGGAACATGCACAGCAAAACGATTTTAATGTTGAAACTGAGATCATCCAGGCACGCGATGTCGGCCCGGCAATAATTGAGGTTGCCAGACAAAATAAAGTAGACATGATAATCATGAGTATGAATTACAAGAAGAGATTTGGCTCTTTTACTATGGGCAATGCCGTGCCCCATGTATTAGAAGAAGCGCCATGCAGGGTGTTGATATGCCGGGAACCGAAACCGTAAAACAAAACAGGAAGACTATAGTCATTATGGGATGCGGCCGCGTAGGCGGCAAGCTGGCGTCGATGTTTGATGCCGCCGGTCATAAGCTTACCGTATTAGACCTTGATGCTTACAGCTTCAGAAGATTACCACCCACTTTCAGCGGCACTGCTCTTATAGGAAATGGTACAGATGAAGAAATGCTGCGCAAGGCAGGCATCGAAAGTGCGGATGCATTTATAGCGCTCACGCAGGGAGACAACCGTAATGTAATGGCGGCACAAATAGCAAAACATATTTTCAAGGTTCACCGGGTAATTTGCCGCATCTATGACCCGCTGAGAAAAGATATTTATGAACAGCTTGGACTTGAATCTATAAGCCCTACTGAAGTCTTCGCTGATTTGCTATTTAACAGGCTGGAGAAGATCTGACCGTGCTTAAACCTTTGTATATCGTTATTGTCGGCGGTGGAAACATAGGTTACTATCTCAGTAAGGCTTTACTTAACCAGGGACATGAAGTACTGATTATAGAAAGAGAAGTACGGAAATGCGAGCGGCTTGAGGATGAACTGGGCAGTTGCTGCATGCGCGGCGATGGTTGCGAAACTGCCGTGCTTACGGAGGCGGGTCTCAACCGGGCCGATGTGCTAATCGCCACTACAAGTCAAGACGAGGACAATCTTGTATCGTGTCAGGTGGCAAAACATCGTTTCAAGGTACCCAGGACGATTGCACTTGTCAATAATCCGGTAAATGAGAATATTTTTAAAAAGCTGGGTATAGACGGCACGATCTCTGTTACTAATACCATACTCGAGCATGTGGAACAGGAAATACCGGCCCATCCCCTGATACATTTACTTACAATGAGCGGGCAAATTGAAGAGGTGGTCGAATTGATGGTCCCCAAGGAATCACCGGCAATCGGCAAGTCAATCGGCCATTTAAGGTTGCCAGCCGATACAACGATAGCGCTGCTGATGCGTGAAGGTGAGCGGCCAAGGATCCCTAATGTCGATACTGTTCTGAAAGAAAATGACCGTATTATCGCTCTGACTACTATAGACAGTGAGAAGACACTCGATAAAATGATTATTGGTTAATATATAAAGAGCCACATCAGACAGGTAGCGTATTTAAATAATCAGATCCAAACCCGCCTTCAGCTTCTTATACGTGGCATCAAGCCCCTCAGATAGTACCCTGACATCGGCCACAACAGCCATAAAGTTACTATCACCATTCCATCGCGGGACGATATGCGTATGTATATGACCTTCGACACCTGCACCCGCCACCCTGCCAATATTCATGCCAATATTAAAACTGGCGGCATTGACTTCTTTTGTAAGCAACCTGACACATAATTGAATGAGCTCAATGTGCTCCATGGCCTCCTTACCATTGGCATCAGTGACATTGGCGATATGCCGGTAAGGTGCAATCATTAAATGGCCGGGGGCATACGGATATGCATTTAGCATGATGAAATTGGCCTTGCCACGATAAAGGATATAATTATCCCTGTCTTTTTTCTCTGCGGGTTTATCACACAATATGCAGCCTTTGCCCTTATCGGATTGCAGTATATATTGCATACGCCAGGGAGCCCAGATTCTCTTCATTTTGCAAACACCCTGTAAAATTTACTTTTTAAATTGTATCACGATTATTGACTTTACCGCTTAACATTGATATCTTTGTCTTAACTAGATATGTCGGCAGTGGATGTAAGCTATTTTGCACGTGGCAACGTTTCCGGGAGCTTCAAGAAAGAAGTCTCCGAAGTCCTGAACGATTGTTACAAGCGTTTTGGGCAACGTGTGCCTTACAAAATTGAAGTATACGCTTTCGATACCGAAGAAAATCTACACAGCTTTCTGCGCGAGGAGAAATTCAAGCTGGGCCTTTCATTTAACACAGTTGATGAAGTTTCGGCATGTACCTATGAAGTGTTACGCGGATATCCCCGCTTGCTTATATGCCAGGAAAAGTTGTCACCCTATAGCAAAGCAGGAAGAGCCGGTGCTATTCGGCACGAGGCCGCCCATACTGTGTTGCATGGTTCGCTGGAATACAGTATTTTCCAGATACCGGAGGACTGCAGGCATACTGCAACGGTCAAAGGTATTGCCCCCGAAAAACTCGAAGAGATATATTTTCAGCTTACAATGGGCGTAAAAGACTTCGAGGCAACCAAATTCCTGGTAGAACACGACTTTATCAACTGCCAATTCACGTATGCCCTGGAGTGGATAAAACCTATCGATGATGACAAGACCGCCTGGAGTATCTCACGGAGCAACAGGCAAACAAGGTTTGTTTACGAAAGCGCATTAATGCGTCCGATACTTTTCTGCGATCCCCTGCTCTCTCTGCCAAAATCGAAAAAAGTGCCCGAAGAAGACCAGATACAACTTGACTCCCGAATTGAACAAATGATTGCATTGCTGGGAGAAACAGAGGAAAACAAAGTGCTTAAAGTCGCCGGCTCAATCATAGAAGTCCTGATAGACGATACCCATAAAAACATTGACGCGGCTTTCCATCAGCTCATTAATCTGATATAAATCCCCATACTAATTTAAAGCAGGTGCCCGATGAAATACCACAAATCAGTGAACTTAACTCCTAATTTGCATTGCTATATATGGCAAGGCATGGGAAATAATTGTAATACGAGTGTATTAACAGGAATACTGAAGGGGGAGAAACCGCATGTTATTATCGACCCCGGTCATATAGTCAATGAATCCCGCGAGGGATGTTTTGAAAGCCTCGAAGAATCGATGAAAGGCGATAAAATAAAAATCGAAGATATTGGGCTGATCATTAACACACATAGTCATCCCGACCATTGCCAGGCAAATGAGTTGATCATCAATAGAAGCGGCGCTTCAGTCACATTATCTAAAGAAGAGGACGATTTCAGGACGACCATCGGTGAACGTATGTACACTATGTTTGGAATGAAGCCACCTAAATTCACCCCGCTGTTTCATCTGAAAGAGGGCGCCATGGACCTTGGTAAGGATGGGTTTAAAATTCAGGTATTTCTTACTCCCGGTCACTCACCTGGATCGGTCTGCCTGTACCTGCCTGATACAAAAGTACTTATAACCGGTGACGTTGTATTTTTCATGAGCGTCGGAAGGACAGATTTTCCCGGCGGTAGTACTATATTATTGAAGGAGAGTATAGATAAGATATCGCAACTGGATGTTGAATACCTGGTTCCCGGGCACAATACGGAGCCCAACGGGATCATCCAGGGGAAAGACAGAATAAAGCGAAATTTTGCTGCAGTCCAGGAGTATTTCTAAGCGGTGAAATAGATGGAATCGGACGAAAAGATTAAGTTCGCCATAGATAATACGTGGGTCTTACGGCCGCCAAAGCAACGTTTGGCTACATTTGGCAGTACCAACGTTTACTACTATATGGTTACCGCTCTTATGGACGAAGTAAATGTAGTACGGGAAGGCCGGGTTATCGCTGCCAAGCCCAAGATCGTTACCCCTGCTTACCTTGTTAACCTGGAAGGTTTTAGTGGACCGGCCAAGCGATATCTCCAAATGATTGCCGAGCATAATCCCCATGAGCCGGGAATTTTATATTCTTACAAAAACGAAACTAGCCAGATGAATATAGTTTCGCAACCTGAAGCAGCGGTGCTGGAAAAAATAAATCAAATGATAGACGACCGAAGCGATCCGCTCAGTGCAATCATCAAAGGGGTAGAGGAAATGTGGGATGTGTCATTGCTAAAATTTACATTTGAGTTGACTAGCGGCTCTGTTTACCACAATTTCTCAGAATTACGTAACCAGGGTCGGTTTGCCCCGGATGAGCATGGTGTACCCAAGGACGCTCTGTCCAATATTGAGGAACTCTTTGATCTTACCCGGAAGGACCCCTCACGAGCTCCCGACCTTATTAGCGAACTGCACCGGTGGAACCTCTGGGGCCAGTATCAGGACCGATTCCTTCAGCTATTCAAAAGGCGTTAAGTTCCCAGGGCCTATCAAACGCATATGATGTAACACAGTTCGTTGACATTATCGTCAAACCGTTATATATTACGCGTGAGTGTATATACTTGAATTAAGGAACATACCGGGTTCCGGTAAATGAATCAACGGCGGTCGAATATTGAAATAATCAGCGAAATGCTGAGAATTGGCGCGAATGGGGCGGGCAAAACCGAGATCATGTACAGCGCCAATATGAGCTATAGACAGATACAAAAATATCTCAAGTTCATGATGGCACAGGGATTAATAGATAAGGTGGAAGTTGGCAATCCGTCGGTAGCTTACCAGGTTACAGAAAAAGGACACGGATTGAGACAAAGTATCGAGACGGTATTAGAGGTCCTGAACTTCAAGGAACCTGAAGAGAAATAAAATTGGAGGAGACGCGTATGGCGGAAAAAAGAATGCTGATTCTGGACACTGAAACAGTTCAGAAAATTGAAGAGAACCGTGGTGACATGAGCGTCTCTGATTTTATTAATTTCATCATAGACAGTCACTTTGAGCAGACCGCCGGACCGCATCAAATTGACCTGGTAACCAAAGAAGAATTTCACCAATTTGAAGAAGGCATCAGGGACTTATTAAGGAGCTTCCTTGAATTCTTCCTCAGCTACGGCCTGGAACTTGGCAAACAGCCCACCGACGGCGAGCTGGACAAGTTAAGCCAAAAATTACAGGGACTCAGCAAAACCATCAAAGCAAAGAAATCATAATTGCAGCGCAAGCCAAATTCGACCTGCTTACCACTCTCGCAAAGCCTTAATCTTCGCATCCGATAGAATTATTTTCTAGAATATAATCCCTTCCAAATTCATATCAATCGTGCCATAGTGTATCCAAGCGTAATAGCGGGAGGTGTACTATGCCTACAGTCAAAGAACTGCTCCGATCCGGTCGTAAGGATGAACTATGGCAGATGTGCTGTGGTTTTCTGGACCTTAATATCGAGCAATTTATGTCCATCCAAAAGAGACTTATGCTTGAACAGATCGAGTTGCTTAACAACTCGGCCATCGGGAAGAAAATTTTCAAAGGAACAATGCCCCAGAACATTGAAGAATTCAGACGAAGGGCGCCATTAACGACGTACAAGGATTACTGTCCCGAATTATCGGAAAAGAGGGAGGACGCACTTCCAGTAAAACCCTTATATTGGCAACATACATCCGGCAGGTCCGTTGAATACCCTTTTAAATGGGAAAGCATTAAATGGATGCCCATAACACCCGGTTTTAGCCGGGAACTGGGGATTCTTGCCGCAGCATACACCATGTTTGCGACCTGCAGTAAGAAACATGATACTTCCGGAATTAAATACGGACTTAAATTCATCTACGCAGTTGCACCAAGGCCTTATACTTCAGGTACCCTGGCTTATATCGCGGCCCAGGAACTGGGAGGAGTAAGCCTCCCCGCGCTTGAATTAGCCGAGAAAATGTCGTTCGAAGAGCGAATAGCAGCCAGTTTAAAACTCGCTGCCAATAAAGGTTTTGATCTGTTCTTTGGCATAACCGTCGCGTTGGTAGCTATCGGAGAAAGAATCAGCCAGCAGGTAGGTAAGGTAAGCATTATTTCTATGCTTTCCCAGCCGAGAGCCCTCTTCCGATTTGCAAGGGGAATCATCAGGAGCAAAATAGCCAGGCGCAAGCTGCTACCCAAAGATATCTGGTCCCTCAAGGGAGTCATCTGCACCGGGACCGACGCAGAAATTTTCGGGCAATTGATAAAGGACACATGGGGCAAATACCCCTTGAATATGTTTGGCAGTACCGAAGCAGGCTATATCGCTTCCCAGACATGGGACTACGGGACGATGACTTTTAATCCCAGCATGAATTTCCTCGAATTTATACCTGAAAGCGAATATGAAAAGTGTCAGCAGGACAAATCTTATGTACCAGCCTGTTATACCCTTGATGAAGTAAAGGTAGGCGAAAAGTACGAGCTGGTAATCAGCAACTTCCACGGGGGCCCAATGATCAGGTACCATACCGGCGATGCTATAAAAATCACGGCTTTAAGCAATAATAAATTGGGTATTCATCTTCCACAAATGGAGTTTGTGGGCAGGGTGGATGATAGGCTCGATATCGGCGGTTTCGTAAGGCTTACAGAAAAGGTCATATGGCAGGCCATCAGTGACACTGGTGTGCCGTATGTCGATTGGGCAGCGCGAAAGGAGAATGGGATCCTTCACGTCTTTATCGAGTTGCGAAATACGGAGTACACAGATGCAGATAAAATTGCGAAATTAATCTATGTAGAATTAAAGAAAATGGACGACGATTACATGTATGGAAATATGGAGGACGTGTTGCATACCATGCCAATCAAGGTCACATTATTACCTGAAGGAGCATTTACCAATTATATTAACCTCAGGCGCGCTCAGGGAGCTGATCTTGCACATTTGAAACCACGCCATCTTAATCCGTCAGACAAGGAAATTGCAGTACTTCGCATGACTGCTGCCGAAGAGGTCAAGATAGAACCTATAAAAGTGGGTGTGCCAGCAGGCAGCTAGAAAAACGCCAGGACTAATCGAAAGGGCAGCCTCTTGGAGGCTGCCCTTTAATGAGCCATTTGGGTGCAATATTTGAGCCAAAGGGCTACTTTAGTACTACACGGCCTTAAAAACGACCTTTTTCCTTGACATTTAAATTACGTACACAGATAATGGTCATAGCTACGCAGATATAACTATGCTATGAACATTTATTCTTTGATATCGTTGATCGCCACGTTGGCTTATGTCCCGATATTTCTTATCCTGATAGCCAACAGGCCGTGGCAACGCCAAAAACAGACGTTCGCTATCTTCCTCATGGCCATAATGCTCTGGGGCTTGGGAGGTTTCCTTTTCCGAAGCGATTATCTTGTCAATGAAAAAATTTACATTGCCAAAGCTATCCTATGCATAGTTTTACTTGTAATCACCACATTACACTATTATCTAAGGACCTATTACGAAAAAAGAGCTCCCGGCTTTCCCCTAGCTTATGTTGTTACTGCGCTGTTGTTTGTCGTAGTCCTTTTATTCATACCAGAGAAGGTAACTGTTGGTGAAATAGCAGCACCTGTCTATGGCCCATGGGTTTATCTACTGGCAGCCTATGGCGCTGGTATTCTAGGCTTGGATATTTATCAGTTGGGGAAAAAGATCAGTGCTACTTCAGACCCTGTCATTCATAACCAGCTAATTTACCTGCTTGTGGGGATATCAATATTAATCGTATTCGCCATTTCCTCATTCAGCAGTTTCGGACAGGAATTTCCGCTGGTACATGTAGGAAATTTCCTGAATGCATTGATATTAACTTACACCGTGCTGCGACATCGTCTGCTTGATATGAGGATTGTTCTGCGGCGCGGGTTGACACTGCTTTCCATGATAGCAATCGGTATAGTTGCCTATCTCGTCATATATGTTATCGGACACTTCGTTTTCAACGTGGAATCGGAAAACGTCAATTTCCTGCTTGGGATCGGAGTAGCGCTCGTGGTGGCATTGATGATTTTCCAGATGAGAGGGATTATAACCAACCGGATTGATAAGCTGTTTTACCGGGACAGCTATGTGTTCCGACAGGAACTCAATGATTTTGCACTTCACCGGATTAAGGGCGTTTTGAACTTAGATGAATTTGGTAATGAACTGCTCACATTATTTTGCGGAGCCGTCCGGTGCAGGCGGGCATATCTCCTGCTCCCCCAACAAAACACTGAAGATTTCTATATACGCTTTGTAGCGCCATCTGAAGAAGTCAGGCCGACTTTTATCATTAAGAATGACAGTCCCATCCTTCAATGGCTAAAAAAGGAAAATACGTACTTACCCAGGGAGAAACTCGACATCGAACAGCAGTTCAGAGGACTATGGCAGGAAGAAAGGGAAAACATTTCTCAGCTTAATATCCAGTTGTTCCTTCCGATTATAAGCCGGGGCAACATGATAGGCCTTCTGGCCCTTGGGGAAAAACAGAACAAGGGAAGATATACGCTTGAAGATATCAATCTCTCGGAAAAAGTTATAAATGACGTAGCAAACAGCCTTGAAAAGGAATACTTTCAGGACCAGTTAAAAAAGAGGGAGCAGGAACTATCGCTCCTTAACCAGTTGGCAGGAGTCATATCATCCAGCCTCAACATCCAGGAAGTTTACGATGCCTTTGTAAAAGAACTAAAAGAGGTGGTGCAGGTCAACTACACAGCCATAGCATTGATCGAAGGCAACGAGATCTATTTTTCCGCTATATCCAGCGAAGTCGGCTCGGCATGGCATACCGGGCAAAAAATCCCGTTAGCCAACTCCGCTACAGAATGGGTTTCACTTAATAAGAGACTATATTATGAAACGGACCTGTCTAATAATAGAAGGTTCTGGACCGGCGCCGAGTATTTAAAGCGCGGCATCCACTCCGTGTTATATCTGCCCCTTATAAATAAAGGCGATGTGATCGGAATTCTTATCCTGGGCAGCAAAAAGCCCGGCGCCTATAGCCCGGAGCAGGTAGTCCTGCTGGAGCACCTGGCATCACAGATCGCTGCTCCTATTGAAAACAGCAGGCTGTTCACTAAAGCGGAGGAGGTAGCACGTGTTGACGGCATTACTCAGCTGTTCAACCGGAGGCACTTCGACGAAAGGATGAAAGAGGAAATCGACCGGCACTCAAGATACGGAGATATTCTTTCCATCCTTCTGCTCGACCTGGATAATTTTAAAAAATATAACGATACATTCGGCCACATGGCCGGGGACCGGCTGCTGGTGCGCGCAGCCGAGATGATCCAAAGCGCCATCCGGTCTTCGGACCTGGCTTTCAGGTATGGAGGTGATGAGTTCGCAGTCATCCTTCCGAATTCCTCCACTATGGATGCATTTAATGTTGCAGAAAGAATGCGCGAACGGGTGGCTTTTGAAATGGCCAGCAGGCAAATCAATGTAACTGTGAGTGTCGGAGTAGCATCTTGGCCCGGGGACGGGGCAACGCTGGATGAACTCTGCTATGCAGCAGACATGGCGCTGTACTACGCCAAACGCACGGGGCAGAACCGTACATCAATTGCCTCTCGAACGCTATTCTCGCTCAACGAGCCATCTGTGAGCATTAACGTTGAAGCTGAGGTGCTCAGCACTATATATGCGCTGGCAGCTACGCTTGAAGCCCGTGACAAATACACTTACGGTCACTCCCGGCGTGTCAGCAGGTATGCTGTCACTACAGCTGAAGCACTGAACCTGGCTCCTGAGCAAGTGGCTGTAATCAGCGCCGCAGCGCTCCTGCACGATATTGGCAAGGTTGGAATTCCTGATCATGTGTTGAACAAAGAAGGTAAACTGCTGGATGAAGAATGGGAGTTGCTTAAGCAGCACCCCCGCTTATCAGCAACAATCGTTGGGCATGTTCCAAGCTTGGCAGCTTGCCTGGCAGCGGTAAGGCATCATCACGAAAGATGGGACGGCAACGGTTATCCATCCGGGCTGAAAGGAGAGGCCATACCCATAGAGGCGCGTATACTTACTGTTACGGACTCATTTGAAGCGATGATCTCCGAGCGGCCTTACCGTAAGGCACTGACGTTCAAGCAGGCGGTTGCCGAACTGGATAAGTGTTCGGGCACCCAATTCGATCCCAGGGTTGTCCAGGCATTCATACCGATCGCTCTTTCCACCGGACCTGATGATCTGGAACTGGAAATGCTGAAAAATCGCCAGCCCCAAGATTAATCAGCCTTTACCAGCAGGCAAATATTGCGGGAAAAGTACTTGAGTTTCCTTTTATATCCGCTTTCGGGGTATGCCTTGAGCACTTTAAATCCCGCCGACTTCAATTGATACTCTATTTCAGGGTATGTAAAAAGATAATAGTAGCGCATCATCTCGCCGGCATTAGTTTTCCAGGGTACCATAACTTCTTTGCCCTTGTTCCAGAATTCCCGTTGCCAGCGGTTCCAGACCGTAATAAAAGCCTCGGCACTCGGTTTCAACACCCTTCTTAACTCGCTGAAAGCAATACGCTGCTCTTTCTTCCCTTTAATATGGTGATAGGCGGCCACCGATATAGCATAATCAAACACACTGTCTTTAAATGGCAGGCCAACTGCATCCGCAACCAATAACTTCACATCCAAATTGAATTTGCCTGCATATTTTACCGCCATATTGATCATTGACCCTGATGAGTCCAGCCCCCATAACTCAAATTGGTCTTTAAACGGAAGAAAATCAGGACCGTGGGCACACCCCACATTTAGTAACTTACCGCTTCCCCAACGTGAAGCCATTTCATCCAATTCAGGTTTAAAGCGCGTCCAGTGCCGCAGCCTGTACCAGCTCTCTGCTATCTCATCATAACTGTTCACATGCATCTCTTTTGTGGTCGTTTATGTAATTTGCTAAACTTGCAACGTAAATCAAATATAACATAATCTTTCCCCTTAATCACAGCATGAGAAAAACATCTAGAACAATATCCGGCGTAACTCCGGTAGCGGTCATGGCACAACCGGGTCCCTGCCCCGGCTCCTGTGTCTTCTGCCCAACTTATGCAGAGGCGCCCAAGAGTTACACTCCTGAATCGCCGGCAGTACTACGGGCAATCTCCAGCAAATTCGATCCCTATGAACAGACCGAACTACGCCTCAAAATTCTTAAGAAGATGGGGCACCCTGACGATAAGATCGAGCTGATTATCATGGGCGGAACATTCCTGGCCTGCCCTGAAGAATACCAGTACAGCTTTATCAAGTCCTGCTATGATGCGCTTAACAGCTGCATTTCGGGCAGCCTGGATGAAGCAAAGAGGTTGAACGAGACCGCCGCACACAGATGCGTGGGACTTTGTATCGAGACACGACCCGACTGGTGCGGCGAACACGAGATAAGCAGGATGCTTGATTTCGGCACAACCCGTGTGGAACTCGGCGTGCAGACGCTGGATGACGATATTTACCGGCTCGTGCGCAGGGGGCACACTGTTGAAGAAGTTATCAAGGCCACAAAGCTGCTCAAGAAATACGGCCTGAAGGTATATTACCACTGGATGCCCGGCCTGCCGGGTTCAACACCTGCTCATGATCTTGCCATGACCCGCCGCCTTTTCGAAGATGATGAGTTTAAGCCGGATGGGTTAAAGCTCTACCCGACACTGGTTGTATCTCATACCGAGCTCGAAACATGGCATAAAGAAGGCAAATATGTCCCTTATACAATGGACGAAACAGTCAAGCTTTTAACGGACATGAAGTTACTGGTCCCAAAATATGTTCGGATTTCCCGGGTGATGCGCGATATACCAACCAAATTCATTCTTGCGGGATGCAATGACCTTGCCCTGCGGTCATCGGTGCAGCAGGCAATGAAAACAAAAGATATACAATGCCAGTGCATACGATGCCGTGAGTACGGGCACCGTCAGAGGGGCAAATGGGAAATCGGGGAGGCAGTGCTTACGCGCTATGAATATAATGCTTCGGACGGAAAGGAGATTCTCTTATCCTACGAAGATGCCGGCGGCACACTTTTCGGTCTTCTGCGATTGCGTATAAACACTGGCGGAGGAGATATCTACCCCTCTATGGTACGTGAAATACACGTTTTCGGGGCAGCCGTTCCCATCGGGGAACAAAACGACCAGGCGGCGCAACATAAGGGCCTGGGCGGACTGTTGCTCAAGGAGGCGGAGAGGATTTCACGTGAAGAGTATTCCGCAGCCAAAATCGCAGTTATCAGCGGCGTTGGGGCAAGAGATTACTTCAGGACTGAGGGTTATCAACTGGAGAACGCCTACATGGTCAAAGACCTTTAACCGGCGATGCAGGTGCCAGCTGAGATAACTTGAAAATATGAGGCAGGGGCTATCCAGCAACGCTACAGCCTCAGCTGCAACTGATTTTATTGGTATCCTGGTATAAAGAATGCCGTTTCCAATTAAGGCGATACAAGTGGACGGCGATTCGGAGTTCCAGGATATTTTCGATGAAACCTGCAAAAAACACGGCATCAATCTGTTTATGCTTCCACTTCGATCACCAAAACTAAATGGACATGTCAAACGTACTCAGTGTACACACCGAGGAATTTTATGAAATCACGGATACGTCATTTGAGATCAAGCATCTTAATCAAGCATTGCTAAAATGGGAGATGATATATAATGCCGTGCGGCCACATCAAACCTTGTTGTATTAAACTCCGCAACAATTTCTAGAACAAAGATATAACGAAAATAAAAGGAGGGATATGTCCGGCATCCACTGAATCAGTACATGCTCTTGACAATCTTCTTTTATCTGTGATATAAATCTTACGCATTAGGAAACTTGATAGTTTTACGCAGCGGTATTTATCTTTAACTTACGGTTTTATTATTTACAGTCAGCATGTGTGATGGAAGTCAAGGGGCAGGCAATTAAGATCATGATGTACCGTATGAATTAATTTTATGGAGGTAGATATGATCGACCCTTATGCCAGCAAACCATGGTTGAAGTTCTATGACAAACATGTTCCCGAGAAGCTAAAGTACCCTAAAAAGTTATACTCAGAAGTATTCAGGGAGACCGTTGGGAAGGTGAAGGACAGGGTAGCTGTCTACTATGCTGGGGCGCCTATAACTTTCGCTGAACTGGACATCATGTCCAATAGGTTTGCAAACTTTCTCAAAGAGAAGGGGCTTAAGCCGGGCGACGTTGTGGGTGTAAATATGCCCAACGTACCAGCGTATTATATCTCTATCCTTGGGATATTAAAGGCAGGGTGCGTACTCACGGGCGTCAGCCCCCTGCTCACACAGAGGGAACTGGAATACCAGTTGAACGATTCCGGCGCAAAGGCAGTGGTGGCTATGGACATGTTGTGGGGCAATGTCGGCGCAATTATTGCTAATACCGGCGTTAAACAGGTGGCCATGGTCGGAATTGCAGACTTTCTGCCCTCCGACAAGCCTGCTGCGCCAGCCGCCCTCCCCTTAGTGCCGGGTATAAACATTGAACGCTATATGGATATCCTCAAGAATTACCCTGCAACTCAACCTGAATTACGAATGGATCCCGATGCCAGTTGCCTTATGCAGTATACGGGAGGTACCACCGGGCCATCCAAGGGTGCTACGCTGACGCACAACAACATGGTGCACCACGTCCAGCAGGTCTCAACATGGCTGGACACCAAGATGGGATCTACCACGGTGCTGTCGGCATTCCCGCTTTTCCACCAGGCAGGCCTTGCCGTGGGCATGTGGAGCATGTCCATAGGCAGCACACAGGTGGCGGTAGCCAATCCCAGGGACCTCGCCGGTGTTATCAACCTGATAAAGGCGCATAAGCCCAACGTCTTGGTCAATGTGCCCACCATATATATTGGGCTATCGCAGCAGCCCGCTTTCAAGGAGATCGATTTCTCAAACCTCGATTACTGCCTGAGCGCTGGGGCCCCGTTCCCTGTAGAAAATATCAAGGAGCTTGAATCGATAATCGGTCAGGGCAAAGTCATCGAGGTCTTGGGCATGACGGAGACTGGCCCCATACTCACGGGGTTGCCGCGTTATGGTCTGAAAAAAGCCGGATCGGCCGGTCTCCCCTTCCCCGACACCGAGATAAAGGTAGTTGACCCTGAGACCAATAAGACAGTGCCGCTGGGAGAACCGGGTGAAATGGTGGCCCGTGGCCCGCAGGTTTTCACCAAGGGGTACCATAACAAGCCGGAGGAAACCGCCAATACCTTGCGCCATGGATGGATTTATACTGGAGACATCGTGCGGATGGATGAGGATGGTTATTTCTGGATGGTCGACAGGCTCAAGGACATGGTCAACGTATCAGGATTTAAGGTCTTCACCCGTGAGTTGGACGATGTAATCGCGGCGCATCCTGATGTTGCCATGGCCGCGACCGTGGGTATACCTGATCCCAGCCGCCCCGGTTCCGAACTGGTGGCCACCGCCGTAGTGCTAAAGCCGGGTGTAGAGAAAAGCGATGCTACGAGAGTTCGTATCCTTGAGTTTATCAAGGAGCGAGAGGCCCCGTATAAGATACCGAAGAAACTTGTCTTTGTAGACCAGCTGCCCACGAGTTCGGTGGGGAAGATCCTCAAACGTGAACTGCGCGATATACTGCAGAAATAAATCAATAAATGAAGGGACGGGGCATTTGCCCCGTCCCGCCCGTTATACGATTTATGGATGGCATGAGCAATCGAAGTCAGACGGCAGGCAATTATGGTCATGATGCAAGATATAAATTAATTTAGTGGAGGTAGATATGAACGATCCGTACGAAAGCAAACCTTGGTTGAAATTCTATGATAAACATGTCCCTGCCAAAATCAAGTATCCGAACAAGAGTTACCCGGAAATGTACCGTGACAACTATCCGCAGTTTAAAGACATGGTTGCTATATATTATGCAGGTAAAGCAATATCTTTCCCTGAACTCGAAAGTATGTCCAATCAGTTTGCCAACTTTCTAATAAAGCAGGGACTTAAGCCGGGCGACGTAGTCGGGGTTAATTTACCAAATGTCCCAGCCTACTATATTGCCATTTTAGGCACGCTTAAAGCGGGGTGCGTTCTCTCGGGTGTGAGCCCTTTACTCACACAACGGGAACTGGAGTATCAATTGAACAACTCGGGCGCCAAAGTTCTGGTGGCAATTGATCTGCTCTGGGGTAATGTCGGTGCTGTAATCGCCAAAACCGGCGTAAAGGCCGTAGCCATGGTCGGGATAGCGGATTTCCTGCCTGCTGACAAACCTGCCGCCCCCGGCGCCCTTCCCCCTGTACCGGGAATAGCCATAAATCATTTCTTGGGGATTCTAAAAGAGATGCCTGATACGGATCCGAAGGTAAAGATAAGTCCGGATGCCCCGGCCCTGATGCAATATACAGGAGGAACTACCGGGCCATCCAAAGGCGCCGTATTGACGCACAAAAACATGGTGGATCACATCACTCAACTGGTTGTATGGCTCGACTATAAAATGGGAAAAGATGTGATATTATCTGCTTTCCCCCTGTTTCACCAGGCCGGTCTGGGCACCAGCATGTGGAGTATGGCATTCGGTCAGACCCAGATAGCTGTAGCCAACCCGCGGGACTTGGCAGGCTTGATCAATTTGGCAAAGACATACAAACCAACCGCCTTTTGCAATGTTCCAACAATCTACATTGAACTGGGAAAGCAGCCGGCCTTCAAAGAATTAGACTTCTCAAATGTCAAGTATTTTCTCAGTGGGGCTGCCCCGTTCCCACCGGAATATATTAAGGATTTCGAGGCAATTGTGGGCGCAGGAAAAGTATGTGAAGGGCTGGGTATGACGGAAACCAGTCCTCTTACATTAGTGGAACCTTGCTACGGTAAGAAGAAACCAGGATCAGTTGGCCTTCCGTTCCCGAATGTTGAAGTCAAGGTAATTGATCCTGTGACCAAGGAAATTGTGCCGATAGGAGAATCAGGTGAATTCGTGGCCAAAGGTCCGCAGGTATTCACACTGGGCTATCACAACATGCCCGAAGAGACGGCCAATACACTGAAAGATGGATGGATCTATACCGGAGATGTTGTACGTATGGACGAAGACGGCTACTTTTGGGTCGTGGATAGGCTCAAGGACATGGTAAACGTATCGGGTTACAAAGTTTTCACACGGGAGCTCGACGATATTATTTGTGAACATCCGGCTGTTGCTATGGCTGCCACTATTGGGGTGCCGGATCCCAAGCGTCCGGGGTCCCAGATGGTTGCCACTGCGGTGGTACTGAAACCCGGCATAGAAAAAAGCGAAGCCACCAGGACCAGCATACTCAACTTCATAAAAGAGAGAGAAGCCGCGTATAAGGTCCCCAAGAGAATTGAATTTATGGACCAGCTTCCTCTAAGCGCAGTTGGCAAGATACTCAAACGTGAATTGCGCGATATAATGATCCCGAAGGCCTGAAACAATCTGCTTACAAACGTACAGGTCAAACTAAAATAATTGAAAGAGCATGTGAAGGGGGAAATTCCCCCTTCACATGCTCTTTCTCGCAAAATTCCAGGGCAATATGAGGTTGCTAAGAATTCTGGTACAGTACGTTATCAGCTTCCCGCACCGGCACGGTCAACAGGACAAGCAGCATCAAGGTCTACGTGAACGGCGAGCTGGAAAACAGCCAGGGCATCACGGTCAACAGCGGCAGTAGCACCCCCGTCACCTTCACAGTCACCCGAAACGAGCCGGGCACTTACAGCGTCTACGTCGGCGGGGCCAGCGCAGGCAGCTTCACCGTGGACCAGTTCGCCGATCCCAACATCATCCTGTACATAAGCGGTGCGCTGCTTATCTTCGCCTTCATAATAGGAGTCCTGTTCATACTGAGGAGAAGACAGCCTGGACATTAAGTCCCTTTTATATGTCATTGCGAGTTCCGCGGTAATCGGAACGTGGCAATCTCCTGAACAGGTACAATTCAGGCCGGGGCTATCCAGCTCCGGCCTTTGTTATTGGTAAAACTTACCTTTTAATCATACAGATGGCAGGCTACAAAGTGGCCGGGTGAGTGCTCGACTAACTGAGGTTCGACTTGCGAACAGACGGGCATTACCCTGTGACACCGGGTGTGATAGCGGCAGCCTGAAGGCATCCTGAGCGGTGACGGCACATCACCCTTGATAATTATCCTCTCTTTGCCGCTGGGGCGAAGACTGGCGATGGCGGACAACAGCGCCTCGGTATACGGCAGCAGCGGATTGCCAAAGAACTCGGCCTTCTCCGCTACCTCCATGATCTTCCCCAGGTACATAACGCCCACGCGGTCGGAAATATATTTAACGACGGAAAGGTCGTGGCTCACAAACATGTATGCCAGCCCATCCCTTTCCTTGATATCCATCATCAAATTCAGAATCTGTGCCTGCACTGAAACGTCGAGAGCGCT
>Ga0182021_10003331_pt1 | contig 18884 bp, 20 predicted proteins | sample 612E3MmetaG_FD_120493 | JGI IMG/M metagenome (GOLD analysis project Ga0182021, IMG submission 120493) | Permafrost microbial communities from Stordalen Mire, Sweden - 612E3M metaG (Illumina Assembly) | ecosystem: Environmental > Terrestrial > Soil > Wetlands > Permafrost | place: Sweden... | reverse complement strand
GTGGGTCGGCACTACAGGCCCTTTAGACCATCCTTAACGGTAACGAAAATAATCCCCGCCTTGTAAATCAACACCTTGCGTCAAAAAGATTTTTTCCACTGGGGTCGAATCCGCGAAGTTCGGTTAGCCCCGGGCGCATCCAAGCCCCAAAAACCTCGAAACAATGCCAAACCGGACGGTTTTGGGAATTCCTTCCTTTTCGCCGTTTTGAGTTTGTTTCGAGCTTCGGCTTTCGGCCTTCGGATTTCCGGGCGGCCGTCTCCAGACTTGGTTTTGTGACTCGGCTTTGAAGCGGCTCTGAAAGCACAATTGCTACTCCCCAGCGAGAAGCGGCTTGAAGGCTAGCCTTTGCCCGGGTAGATTGACCCCATGAACAACGGCAAACCTCGCGCCCCCAAACGAACCGCCGCACGGCTTGAGCTTGGCCAATACATCGTGGCCGACCCGGAAATCTGCCACGGCAAGCCCACCTTTAAGGGGACACGCATCATAGTGTGGCAGGTGCTGGAGGACGTGGCGGAGGGGCGGTCCTGGGAATTCATCTGCAACAACCGGTGGGGTGGGCGAATCCCGCTGGCGGCGGTGGCCGAAGCGGTTCGGCTGGCGCGGGAGGCCTGGCTGGAACTGTACGGCCGGCCGATTCGCCGCCCGCAGCGCAAAGCCCCGGAACTCGCCGCCGCTTGAATCTGCTCGACGAAAACTTTCCCGAGGACCAATTGCCGCTGCTCAAGCAGGGGGGTGTTCCCGTTCGGCGGGTGGGCACGGACGTCGCTTGGCTGGGGGCCAACGACTCCGACATTATTCCCCTGCTGCACCGTCTTCGGGGCGTTACCTTTTTCACGCAGGATTTCGACTTCTTCGATTCCGCACTCTGCCACCGGGCTTGCTGCCTGGTCTGGCTGGACGTTCGGGCCGATGACACCGCTTATTTTGTTCGCCGTTTCTTGAAACATCCCCGGTTCGATACCAAGGCCAAGCGCCTTGGCGTTGTGGCCCGTGTCCATCACGATGGCATCCACTTCTGGCGCCGCGGACAACCAGGGCTCCAGCGAGTGGCTTGGCAAGAGAAATGATCTCGCGGACCCAATCCGACCGCCTTTTTGGCGAGGCGCTGAAATACATTCCGGGCGGCGTCAATTCGCCCGTGCGCGCGTTTCGGGCGGTGGGCGGCCAGCCGTTCTTCGTCAATAAAGCCAAAGGCGCGCGCGTTTGGGATGTGGACGGGAACGAATACGTGGACTACGTCGGCTCGTGGGGCCCCCCCATCCTCGGCCACGCGCACCCCGCAATCATCCGGGCCGTCCAGGAAGCGGCGGAAAATGGCACGAGCTTCGGCATCCCCAACCCGTTCGAGGTCACGATGGCCAAACTCATCTGCTCGTGGGTGCCGAGCGTCCAGAAGGTGCGGATGTGCAACTCGGGCACCGAGGCCGCCATGTCGGCCATTCGGCTGGCGCGCGGGTTCACAAAACGGGACAAGATTATCAAGTTCGATGGCTGCTATCACGGCCATGCGGACTCGCTGCTGGTGAAGGCCGGCTCCGGGGCGCTGACGTTCGGCAATCCCGATAGCGCGGGGGTGCCGGCCGCCTTTACGCAACACACGATTGTGCTGCCGTTCAACCACCCGCAAGCCGTGCAAGCGGCCTTTGCCGCCAATCGCGATCAGATTGCCGGCATCATTGTCGAGCCGGTGCCGGGCAATGCCGGTTTGTATCTGCCCAAACCGGGCTACCTCGAATTGCTCCGCGAACTCACCCACGCCGTGGGGGCACTGCTCATTTTCGACGAGGTCATGACCGGGTTCCGGCTGGCCAAAGGCGGCGCCCAGGAGCGGTTTGGCATCACGCCGGACTTGAGTTGTTTCGGGAAGGTGATTGGCGGCGGCCTGCCTGTGGGAGCATTCGGGGGCCGGGCCGAAATCATGGATTGCCTGGCGCCGCTCGGACCGGTTTACCAGGCCGGCACGTTGAGCGGCAACCCGGTGGCGATGGCGGCCGGCATTGCGGCCCTCGAAACCCTCGCGGCCGGCGCTGCCTACGCAGAGCTTGAGCAACTGGGCGCCTCGCTCGAAGCCGGCATGAAGCAGGCGGCCAAGTCGGCGGGTGTGCCGGTCCAGTTCAACCGTTGCGGCTCGATGTTCTGCACCTACTTCACCTCCGAGCCGGTCTACAACCTGGCCGACGCGATGAAGAGCGACCGCGAGCGGTTCAAGCGATTCTTTCACGGGATGCTGGGCGAGGGGATCTATCTGGCGCCGTCGCAGTTCGAAGCCGGCTTTCTTTCGACCGCCCACAGCGAGGCGGACATCGAAACGACGGTCTGCGCCGCCGCGAAGGTGATGAAGAGCTAATGTGTGTGCTTCAGTCGCAGAACAAGCGGCGGAACAACTCCTCAGCGCGGCGCTTCCCTGCCTCTGAAAGCATAACCGATTTAGCCTTGCGCGCGGGATTGCTGATGTAGCCCTTGGCATGAAGGCGGTTGAGCGCCTCCCAGTCGTGTCCCTTCCAGGCGCGGGTCGCTCTGAATGCCCCGCTGCCCTGCGTGAAACTGGTCAGGCGCAAAAGCGCCAGGACCGCGTTGTCTATCTTATCTCGGTTCGGTTTCATAAAAGTCAGGCTTGGAACAATTGGCGCGCCAGCCGTTGTGCGCCGCTGCCGTCGCTCGCGCCTTTGGGCAAACAAATCTCGAAGAGCGAACATTCCTCGCACGCCGGCTTGAACACCGCTGCCGGCAGAGCATGGATCTGAAATCTCGAATCCGCAATCTGAAATCCTTACTGTGGGAACGCATTCGTGCACTACCCCAAGTCAGCCACCACATCCGGAACGCCGCCCCGCTCTACGAGGCGGCCCGAGCTGCCGTCTTGTGCGCGACTCCCGTCCCGCTATGCTGCCCGGCGGCATTCGGGGCGCAGCCACACTCCTCCCCGCCGGCACGTTGCCTCGCGTTCCTTACCTCCCCGGCCTCAGTTCTAACGTCCGCCGCCCCACACTTTCTCCAAAAAACCTGCATCTTCAGGTTTCGGTAACGTTACAGTCGCCCGCGAATGCCCAACTTCACCCTCCCCAAGCCACAGCCCCGCCCGTACCATGACCGTGCAATGTGCGCTGAATTTGGTGGGCTTTGCGGTGAGTTGGGGCAAACTCTGGCCATGCGCATTCTTGCGATTGATTACGGGACCAGACGCATGGGCATTGCGGTGAGTGACACGCAGAAGATGATTGCCCAGCCGCTGGAGTTCATCCCTGCCGAACCGTTCGCGGATTTTGTGGGGCGGCTGCAGGAGTTGTTGCGGGAGAAGGAAGTGGAACTGGTGCTGGTGGGTATGCCGCGCAATATGGACGGGAGTTATGGGCCGGCAGCCGTCAAGACCCAGGAATTTGTCGCCGCCCTGAAGAGTACCATCAACGTACCGATCAAGACCTGGGACGAGCGCCTGACCTCCGCGCAGGCAAATCGGCTGCTGATTGAAAGCGGCATGCGGCGCCAGAAGCGCAAGCACAAGGTGGACCAAACCGCAGCCGCGATTCTCCTGCAAAGCTATCTGGATAGTCTAACGATGTAGCAGGCGTTGAGGGGCGTCGCCTCGGCCAGGAAGCTGGCTCGCAACCCGCAACCCCATCCGCAAATGGACGCGCTTAAACTCAAACTCGTCCTTGCCTACGACGGCACCGGGTACGAGGGCTGGCAGGTGCAAAAGATCGGGACCGGCGTGCAGGAAAAGGTCGAGGCGGCGCTGGCGCGGCTGTTTCCCAGCCGGCCGCGCGTCCACAGTTCGAGCCGCACGGATGCCGGCGTTCATGCGCTGGGCATGGTCGCGCACTTCGAGGTGCCGGCCGCAGAGTGCCGGATGACGACGCGGAAGCTCGCGCTGGCCCTCAATGCCTGGCTGCCGGAAGACATTCGCGTGCTGTCCGCCGCGCGCGCCCGACGGGATTTCCACGCCCGCTTCGAGGCGACGGGCAAACAATACCGTTACTTTGTTTGGAACCGCGCGGCTATGAACCCGCTGATCCGGCACACGGCGTGGCACGTGCCGCGACCGCTCGACTGGCGGGCCATGCGCACGGCGGCGCCCCTTTTCCTGGGCAAACACGATTTCCAGTCTTTTGCCGCCAATCCCGGTTACGCGAGAGAGTCCACCGTGCGAACGTTGTCGCGCTGTGACCTCAAGCGGAGCGGCCCGTTGCTGACGTTCATTATCGAGGGCGACGGGTTTCTCTACAAGATGTGCCGGGGCATTGTGGGCACCCTGGTGCAGGTGGGCCTGGGGAAGTTCCCGGCGGCGGCGGTGAAGCAGATGTTGGCGAAGAAAGATCGCCGGGTGGCCGGGATGAGCGCGCCGGCGCATGGATTGGTATTGTGGCAAGTGTTTTATCGCAGAAAGCCCGTGGTCCGCAATCCGTAGCCCGTGGTTGGGCATCATGCCAGGTTACAGCGCCTGCTGACCATTGAGTATAGACTACGGACCAGGAACTACTCGCGCGAACTACATGCACATCGTCTTGGTTGAACCGGAAATCCCGCCCAATACGGGCAACGTGGCGCGGCTATGCGCGGCCACGAATACCCACCTGCACCTGATTGAGCCGTTCGGGTTCAAGCTCGATCATGCGCAACTGAAGCGCGCCGGAATGGATTACTGGCAACACGTTCAGTGGCATCGCTGGCCGGATTGGCAGATGTTTCAGGAGCAACTTCCCGCGCGCGCCCGGCTTTGGTTTGTGGAATCGGGCGGGCCGCGCCTCTACACGGAAATCCGTTTTGCACCCGATGATTACGTCGTCTTTGGCCGGGAAACCGCCGGTTTGCCGGGAAAGCTGCTCGAGGATAACCGCAGCCGCTGGCTGCGCATTCCCATGTTCAATCCCCGCGCGCGCTCACTGAACCTCTCGAACTGTGTGGCGCTGGTTTTGTTTGAGGCGCTGCGACAGCAGGGCTTCCCGGGCGAGGTTTGAGACAACGCGGTCTGCACCGGTTCCGCGCCGGGGCCAGCCCGCGAACAGGACTCGGCGCCCCCGCGACGTCTTATGTTCTCACAGCCTCGTCTCTGCTTCCCGGATGAGCGCAATCACCTTCTCCGGCTGTTCGGCCGTTAACAGGCTTTGCCGCAGCGCGGGATCGCGGAGCAGGCGACTGAGGCGCGCCAGTATGGCCAGATGCTGAGTGACGGTGGGCGCCAGCAGCAGAAAGAAGAGTCGCGCGGGCACGTTGTCAATGGCGTCATAGGGAATTCCGCTCGCGTGTCGGCCGAAGACCATCAAGGAGTGATCCACCAAACCGACCAGCGCATTGCGCGCGTGCGGCAGGGCGATCCCGTCCCCGATGCCGGTGCTGTGCAATTGTTCGCGCTCACGCAAGGCCCGGAGCAACGTTTGCCGGGCCGCCGGCTCTTGGGCAAGCTGCGGAATCTGATTGACCAGTTCGCCAAGCACCGCGTCCCGGTCCGCGCTCTGCAAATTCAAATTGATGGTCGCCGGCGAAAGCAATTCGCTTAAGACGACCGATGTCGAGTGATTCATAGCGGGGAGCGATACTAGCGACGAGCCAGGCCGCACGAAAGCAAATGTTCGCGGCTGCTGGAAACAAACAACTCGGCTCTTGACCCTCCGCTTGGTTCGCCGCCAAGCTACGCGGGTTGAATGATCGGCCGATTTCCATTCTCAACTCAACCGTCCCAGGCAGGCGCTATCCTGAAGTGGCTGCGCCACTCGACGGTTGCGTGGTCTTGGGTCGCTAACGGCCTGCGCCTGGCCATCGGAGTCTTTCTGCTGCCGCTGGTGCTACACAAGCTGTCCACCGAGGAGCTGGGGATGTATTACGTCCTGTTGAGCCTCGTGGCCCTGGCGCCGGTCATTGATTTTGGCTTTAGCCCCACCATCGTCCGGTTCGTCAGTTACGCCATGGGCGGCGCCGAGACGATTCAACCGCAAGGGTTCGCCCGGGCGACCACCGCCAGCCCGAATCGCCAATTGCTGTCGCAGCTCTTTTTTACGACGCGCTCGCTTTACCGGTACATGGCCGTGGTGGCCTTGGTCCTTGTGGGCGCCTGGGGCACCTACATGGTCGAGTTGCGCGTTCACGAGACGCCTTTCCCCACCGTCACCCGTGTGGCGTGGGCGATCACCCTCGTGGCGACTGTGTTCGACATTTACTCGAATTGGGCGGTGATCTTCCTGCGCGGCATGAACGAGGTGCTGGTCTCCGTGCAAATCAGTGTCCTCGCTTCGGTGGTGAAGTTCGTCGTTGCCGCCGGCCTGCTTCTGGGAGGCGGCGGGCTGATGAGCTTGCCGCTGGGCAGTCTGGTGGGCAGCCTGCTCCAGCAAAGCCTGGCACGCTGGCAATGCTGCAAGCGGCTTGGCAGTCACGCGTTGCCGGAAGCGGCGCACATTTGGCAAAACCTGCGGATACTCTGGCCCAACAGTTGGCGCCTGGGGCTGATGACGTTGAGCACCTGCCTGACCAGCCAGGCCAACACTGCCATCTGCCTGAAGGTGCTGGGGCTGGCGGAAAATGCCCAATACGGGCTTTCGGGCCAACTGGTTGGCATCATCAGCGGCATGGCGGCTGTCTGGACCACGGTCAAATGGCAGCTTATCGGCCAGTATCGCGCGCAGCACGATTACGCCACCATGCGCCGGGTGTTGTGGCCACGGTTCTGGTTGCAACACCTGAGCTTTCTGGCTCTGGCCGGCGGGTTGATTCTTTGTGGGCCGCCGTTGCTGCGGTGGTTTGGCAGCGGCAAACAGATGCTGCCCCTGGGCTGGCTTGTCCTGTTGGCGCTGTACTCCTTTGTTGAATTGCACCTCAGTTTCTGGGCCGCGCTCATTTCGACTGAAAACCGCATTCCATTCCTTTGGCCAGGACTTGCCACCAGCCTGTTGGGCCTCAGCCTTTCGCTCGCTCTTATCCATTTCACTTCGCTCGGCATTGGGGCGCTGGTGCTGGCGCCGCTGTTGGCCGGCAGCCTCTTTAACTACTGGTACTGGCCTTTGGTCGGCGCGCGAAGTCTGGACAAGAGCTTCTTTCGCTTCCTCTGCGGTAGTCCTCGATGCGTCCCCCCTCAGCCGGCCACAACGGCGTGAAACAGTGCTGCGACGGTGGCAGCCAAGGCGGCCCGCCACGGGCCCCGTGCCTGCCCTGTTAGCCCCTGTTTCCGATCTTCCTCCGGACCCGATAAAGCTTCGAGGCTGCGCTGACGAAGCCCGGCCCGAGCCATCGGGCCAGTATCTGGAGGAGCAGGTAGCCGCTGTGTGGTGGCCGGGATTGAAGCAGCAGGCCGTAGTTGTATGACAGCATTCGGGGGCTGAATTCCCAGGCATTCTCGAACAGAAACCGCGTGGGCACCGGGTTGGACTTTAGTATCAACCTCCGGTCAAAGCGTAATCCCTTCCCCTGCTGCCGTGCCCGCGCCACGTTCTTCTTGGCCTGCATCAAGGTTAGACCATAGCACTTGCCGTTGCGAATCACGCGCGTTGTGCCCCGGCCTTCGGTATTGTGACTGCGGACGTTGCCGATCACCCGGTTCGTTGCCGCGGCGCCATATCGCAGTGCCAGCTTCGCCCACATGTCCCAGTCACCGGTGAACAACGAAGTTGCGCGAAACCCTCCGAGGGCCTTTGCGAAATCTGCCCGAAACAGCTCTGCCGGGAAGCAGACGGGATTGCGCAGGGCCACTTGCACGGGGTCGGCGGCTTGCCACTCGGCTCCCGGCAGAGCCGGTGTCGTCCGGGCCACCTTGCCCTCCGCGTCAACGACATGGCACCGCCCATGATAAAGTCCCTTGTCTGGGATCCTGGCAGCCACCTCCACCATGGCTTCGACGAAGTCGGGCGTAAGGAAATCATCATCGTGCAACAGGCACAGCCACGGCGTGACGCACAGATCAAGGCACGCATTCCAATTGTCGAACAGGCCTCGCCGACGCGAGTTCCGATGATAAGTAATCCGCGAGCCGAACCGGGCCAGGACTTGAGCCTGAAGCCCCAGGTCCGGACCACAATCCTCCACGACCATGACGCGCACGGGAACAGTTTGCGCCAGGGCGCTGGCGACCGCCTGATGGATATACTCGCAGCGGTCGAAAACAGTTACGGCGATAGTGATGTCGCCGGGTATCATCGGGCGGTGGTCTTACGCCGCCAAGCCTCCACGATGCCTGAGCGCTCCACAAGCTCCAGCCCGCAATCGCCGAGAATCTGGCGGCACTTCTCCACACCATCGGTGCCAATCGCCCAGTCGTGCAACTCGACGATGACCAGCCGGTAGTTCTTGAGCAAATCAACCGAATCCTCGAACACCTCTCGTTCGCTGCCTTCGATGTCAATGATCAACACCGTAAAGGGGCCCCGCTCCCGTTCCAACTGGCGCAGTGATTTTGCCGGCAGTCGGACCGGCCGATTGGTTGGGCGCTGCAACGTGCCTCCCACGATGAAACGCGGGTGGAGGTAGAACACGACCTCGGGTTTGGTGTCCACCGCGCAATGTTCGATCAGAAAGCCCGCCTGGTTGAGTTCCCGGTTACGGTAAAGGGCGGGGATGCAAAGCGGGTTTGCCTCGACTACCAGATGTTTTGACTTGTCCGCCAGCAGCTTGTTCGTCAGGCACGACACCACCCCCAGACAGCCGCCCAGCTCAATCACGCGGTCTTCGGGCTGAATGACGTGAGGAATGATAACGAGCTCGTGGTGCTCGTATTCGTCCCGCATGAAGCACGCCCGCCAGTTCCGTGGCGTCACGTCCTTAGGGATGATGAACGTGCACCCGCCTAAGTGGAGACGCGCCCCCTTCAAATCAAAGAGCAGGCCCAGACTTCCCTGGATCACCCATTCATTAAGTTTGCCGGCGATCGTCCCGAGGGGGCGGCGAATCTGGCTGGGCAGACACCGGCGGGCAGCCAGTCTAAGCTGTTCTTCCATATTCTCTAGCCCTCACGTTAGCGGACAGAGCTTTAGAGTGTCAAGGTGCCCCCGACAGGCACCCACCCCGGCGGGTCATGATTGGCGCACCCATTCCTCGCCCCATTTTTGTTTGGCCTCGACATTTGGCGCCTGTTAGCCTTCCGATAATGTCGCTGCTCGGATCTCGCATGAAAGTCGCCCTGTTGACCACCGACAGCCGCGAACTCCTCAAGGACTACGCAAAGGCCGTTCCCGAATTTGGCGCGGCTCCCGAAGCCCTGTTGGAAGGGTTTGCTCACCTGCCCGACGTGGAGGTGCATATCGTCTCCTGCGCCCGGGCGAGAATGAACTCGCCTTCCAGGCTGGCCCCCAATATTGTCTTCCACAGCCTCTACGTGCGGAAGATCGGCTGGATGCGGACAGCCTATCAGGGATGTATTCGCGCAGTCCGCAAGAAGCTCAGAGAGATACAGCCCGACATTGTGCATGGCCAGGGGACGGAACTGGATTGCGCCCTCAACGCGGCTTTTTCGGGCTTTCCGAATGTGGTGACCATTCACGGCAACATGGGGGAACTGGCACGGGTCTTCCGGGCGCCGATCGGCAGCTTCGGTTGGCTGGCAGCTCGACTCGAGACATTTGCCTTGAAGCGCACCCGGGGCGTATTCTGCAATTCCGCCCATACCGAGCGGCTGGTAACCCCCCGAGCGCGGCGAGTTTGGCGGGTGCCTAACGCGCTGCGCGAGCCGTTTTTCGCTCCCCTGCCGCCCCCGCCGGGCAACGCCCGCTGCACGCTGGTGAACGTGGGCAGCGAAGTGGGGCCGCGCAAACGCCAGCTCGAATTGCTGGATGTCGTCCGCGAACTGCGCCAGCAGGGCCTGGACTTCCAATTCCAATTTGTCGGGGAAGTCCGCCCCAGCAGTCCTTACGGAGCGGCCTTTCTCGACAAGCTCAAACCCCTGGAAAAGGCAGGGTTTGCCTGCTGCACCGGTCGAAAGCTCACCGGGGAACTGATTGGCATCCTCGACGCGGCGCATGGGATGGTCCATTTCCCGCCGGAGGAATCCTTCGGGCTGGTGGCCGTCGAGGCCGCGGCCCGCGACCTCAGATTCTTCGGTGCGCGGGTGGGGGGCATCCCTGACGTGATGGCGGGTGTCCCGGGCGTCGAACTCTTCGGCGTGGACGATTGGCGCGGCTTAACGTCCAGCATCGCGGCGTGGATTCGGAGCGGTTTCCCGCGCGCAGGCGGAGCGCGGCCGACGATCCGCGCCCGCTACCACCCCAGGGTCATCGCGCGGCGGCACCTGGAAATCTATCGGGAAGTCCTGCGCCGTCCTTAAGGTGCAACGCTCTCATGAGTCCTAGCCTGGCTGACGACAAGCCAATTAGAACTGCACCTCGTCCGGACTGTGCCTTATGCGGCAGCGCCGGCGAGTCTATTTACTTGGCGCAATCAGATCGTCTCTTCGGGACCAGTGGATCGTGGAATTTGAAGCGATGCACCAACCGCGGATGCCGTTTGATCTGGCTCGATCCCATGCCCTTGGAGGAAGATCTTGGGAAAGCCTACGGCAATTACTACACGCACGCCCAGCCAACCGACTCAGTACCCCAAGAGCCGGGCCGGGTGGGAGTAGCGAGACGCATTTATCGCCTGCTCAGACAGGGATATCTGGCGGAGAGGTACGGCTATGAAGTGCGCGGGCGGCGTCCGGCGGCCCGAAGTCTCGGGAAACTCTTATATCTGTTCCCCTTGCGCCGCAGCGGGGTGGACTTGGAGGTGCGTTTCCTCCACGCGGTGCCTCGAGGAAAGCTGCTCGACGTGGGCTGCGGTTCGGGAGTGTGGCTAATGGCCATGCGCGAATTGGGTTGGGGCATCGAAGGGGTTGATTTCGATTCGCGGGCGGTGCAAGCTGCCACCGAGCGGGGGCTGGCGGTTCGCTGCGGCTCTCTGGAGCAGCAGAGCTTTCCGGATGGAACTTTCGACGCGGTGACGATGAGCCATGTGATCGAGCACCTTCCCGACCCCATCCGTTCCTTGAAGGAATGCGCTCGCATCCTCAAACCCGGCGGCAAGCTGGTCTTATGGACACCCAACACCTCCAGTCTCGGGCACCGCGTGCTCAAGCAACATTGGCGCGGGTTGGAGCCGCCGCGTCACCTGTATCTGTTCTCTCCTCCTTCCATGCGCTCTGTCATGGAACGGGGAGGCTTCAATCGCATTTCGATCCGCACCCGCAATTCCCGCTATATTTGGCAACAAGGCGTCCTGCTTTGGACGCGACGGCTCGGCATGCACCCTATTCTCGGCGTTAAACTTGCGACGGCCCTCGCGCCTTCCATGCTCGCTTGGCTCGAAGCAGTGCTGCTTGTTGCCTTCGAGGACACTGGCGAGTGGCTCGACGTCCAGGCGTCCCGAGGTTAGCAGCCCGCGAAGCGCGCGCTGCTGTCACAATACTACGGTCCGTTCCTGCGAAGGTGCTCCGCTGTTTATTACTCCTTGTCCTCTTGCCAGAGCGAGATCCACCGTCGCTTGCCGTGCTCTTTAATCAGCGGCCTTTCGTTCGCGTGCCGGTTCGTTCTGGCTTAAGAGAAAGCGCACCAGCCGGGACGCCGTTTTCACAAAGGGCACGCCCAGGACCCGCGCAACCGCTTGGAAGACCGCATACTGCGCGCTCGGAGGCTTCGACCTCAGCAGCAGCCCGACGTTGTAACGCAGTATCCTCGGCGGCAGTTGGGCGCCGTGCTCAATGAGATAGTCCACCGACATCGGTGATTTTCTCAGGAACTCGGCTCGGTCAAATATCGCTCCGGCGCCCGACTCCCGGAGCATGCGGAGAACCCTCTTTTGCTGCACAAACACCAGCGGCCGCAACCGCCCATTCAGGTGAATCCGGGTGCAGCCCCGCCCGACGCTGCTATGCCTACGGTTGTAGGCCACGATCGCACTCGTTTGGGCTCCCCCATAGCGGGCGATCAGATTAGACCACATCTCCCAATCGCCGCAAAACTGGGAGGTTTCCCGGAAGCCACCCAGCTCACGGGCATAATCCACCCGGAACAGGTGGCCCGGAAATGGGAAGGGCGTGGTGACGAGAATGTCCGCCAATTCCACGCGGCGCCAGGGGACTTTCATTGGCGGATGCAAGCCGTCCGGAAAGGGCTCGCCGACCTCAGTCACAAGCTGGGTCTGGCCAAAATACAATCCGCAATCCGGCGCCTGGCGATTCAGCTCCAATAAGGCCGCCACAAAGCCCGGCGCCAGGTAGTCATCGTCATGCAGAATGGACAGCCAAGGCGTCGGGCAATAGTCCAGGCAGGCATTCCAGTTGCCGAATATCCCGCGGCAGCGGGGATTGCGGAAGTAGCCAATCCGCGAGCCAAACTCGCCGCGGACAAAAGCTTCCAGGCTAGAATCCGGGCCGCAGTCTTCGGCGACAATGACGCGGACCGGCACGGTCTGGTTGAGGGCGCTGGCGATCGCCTGCTTCAGGTACTTGCGGCGATTGAAGACGGTGACCGCAATCGTGATCTGCTCGGCGGCAAGACTCATCTTGCTGGACCCTTGCCCGAAAGCGCGGCGCGGAGGAACTGCCGCGGCGTCAACGGCTGGCCACTGAATCCCCGCTTGACGGTGTACCAATTGCTCCAGGCAGATTCGGCCAGCAGCGGGGCAGTCAACATCCCCCAGAAACCAAGCGCCCCGGTCATGATGAAGCTCAGAGTGAGCATCCAGACCCCGGTGAACATCGAGACTTTGAAAAAGGGCACGACGTTCTCAGTATAGGCCAGCGATCCGAATTGCACGTAAAAAACTTGCTGGGCCAAATACCCAAAATAGAGAATCAAAGCCGGCGTCGCCAGCAGCCGCGTTTGCGTTCCCTTCCACGCCAGCAGCGGATTGCCGGCCACCACCACAAAAGCCGCCAGCCCAATAAACGTGGCCATGGTGAACGCCAGCCGCCGCGCAAATAGAACCGACATTTCCTCCAGCCGCCCTTGAGTGCGAAGCATCGTCAGGTGCGGCCATTTCACCGCCAGCCACAGCGCGGCAAAGTTCATCAGGAACGTCCCAATTTGCGCCGTTACGCCGAAACTCGCCGTGACCTTGCTGTCGAGGAAATGGCTGCTGATCAAGACGCTGCCGTTGCCCAGCAGAAAGGCGCCCACCGAAATCATGCCGAACTTCGAGGCATTGGGCCAAAGCCGCTTCAGGATCTCCCGCTCGGGTCTTGACCCACTGGCGGGGATTTTGGGCACGGCGGTGTAATAGACCCAGCGACAGTACTCGCGCGTCACCACGCCCCGCACCGCTGTGGCCACCACAATAGCCAGGACTCCCCAACCGGCCACGAGCAAAGCCGCCGCACAGACCACATAAGCCAGACCGCTCCAGGTGTAGGCCGCCTGCAGCTCGCGCACCCGGCCGACTCCCTGGCACGCCAGCATCCACCAGCTCGTCGCCAGACTGTAGCCAATCGTCACCAGGTAGGCCGCCCACGCGATCCAGGCCAGGCGCGGGTCCGCCACCGCGGCCGTGGGCTTCATCAGCACCACCGTTCCCGCCGCGCCCAGCAGCAGCGTGGCAGCCAACGACAAGCGCCAGTAAAAGAACCGCACGGTGGCAGTCAATTGCCGAATCCGCGGCAGATTGGGCACATGGTTCTGTGGTGGCGGACGCAGTCCCTCCGCGTCAAAATCCTCCGCGCCGGCCCACAGAAAGCTATAAACACGAGAGATGGCGGGGCCGAAACCGAAATCCGCCAGGTTCGCAAAGCCGCCCAGCGCCAGAAATACATACCAAAGCGCCAACTCAGCGCTCGGCACGCGGGTGAGAAGTAGCGGCAGCAACAGCAGGTTCGCGCCGACCCGGACACCGGTGGCAAACACCCCGTAAAAGACCGCCGACTGGCGCAGGCGCTGCCAATGGGCGTTAATCGCGGAGTACTTCATTCAATGATCCAGACTCTACCAGCATGGCCAACGGCTCCGCAACCTCCCCCCGATCTATCCACGGGCCTGGGCGCATCTGACGGGTACCATCTGTGGCCGGCCGCCTAAGTCCGAAATCCGAAGGAAATCCGAAGGCCGAAATCCGAGACAATCCCCATGCCGACAGGTCGCCACCACTGGAGATGAGATTTCAATTTCAGGGCAAATTCAAAGGGGAGAATTCCAGAACTGGACGGTCGGGCGTGGTTTTGAGCTTTTGACCTCTGAAATTGGGATTTGCTTCGGATTTCGAGTTTCGAACTTCGGATTTCAAGCCTGCTCAGACTCGTGCTACTGGCCATAAGCGCCCGCGGACTGGCCGCCACTCACAGCTTGACCTCGGTCCGCCAGCCCGCATGATAGTCCTGGCAACAGCCGGGGCAGTCAGAAGCGTTCCCCGGTTGGTGCCGCGGCAACAACCAAATTCCTGCGATCAGTCAAATGACCATCCTGCTTGATTACCCGGAGCCGGCTCTGCTGGTCCATGGCGGGATGCTGACGCAAATCAGCCAGACCAAAGCCGCGCTCGAAGCATTGGGCTGCCAGGTAGATTACCTTCGCTGGTGGGACCAGGCGCAGCGGGCGGACATTCTCCACTACTTCGGTCGCATGCCCCCACACCTTCTCCGGTTCGCTCAGGCAAAGGGCATTAAGGTCGTCTTGGGGGAATTATTGACGGTGCAAGGCTCGCGCCCCGGCTGGCAGTTGTGGTTGCAGCGTGACATCATGCGGCTGCTGGGTACTGCCATGCCGGTCAAACTCGGGGCCGCCTTTCGCTGGGAAAGCCATCGCTTGGCGGATGCCTCCATCGCCCTGACTGCCTGGGAAGCACACCTGCTGAATTACCTGTTCGACGCGCCACAAGAGAAGATTCACATTATTCCGAACGGGGTTGAGGGTGCCTTTTTGGACAGCACTCCGGCCACACGAGGGCAGTGGCTCGTCTGCACCGCCACAATCACCGAGCGCAAGCGAGTGCTGGAATTGGCTCAGGCTGCGGTTGAGGCGCAGACGCCTCTTTGGATTATCGGCAAGGCTTATTCGGATTCGGATGCCTATGCCCGGGAGTTGTTCAAGCTGGTCAAGACGCATCCGCAGATTCTGCGTTTTGAAGGGCCTATCGAGGATCGGATCAAACTGGCTCAAGCCTATCGTGAAAGCCGGGGCTTTGTCTTGCTGAGCTTCTGCGAAAGCTTGAGCCTCTCGGCCCTGGAAGCGGCGGCCTGCCAATGTCCCTTGCTGCTGGCTGACCTGCCTTGGGCCAGAACGGTCTTCAAAGAGCGCGCCTCTTACTGCCCCATCACCCACTCGACCCAACGCACGGCCCGGTTCTTGCGCCAGTTCTATGAAACCGCACCGCAGTTGCCCGTCCCGCCGAAACCGCTTTCCTGGACGGAAGTGGCCAGGCAGGTTAAGTCGGTTTACGAGAAGTTGCTTGCGGCTCCGCAGTAGCGAAGTGCCTCAGCAGGTATGCTTTGCTGACGCCCGACCGGGAACGCACGTGAGAGTGGGTCCGAAGTGAACTTCGGCGGTTTCTGCATGCCATCGGGCTGCTGCCCTCTCAGATTGTGCGCACGGCCAGGCGCGTGAGCTGCCGCACCCTCAACTCTCAGCCCTCGATCTCCTCGATCGCTTTTCGGCAATACCATTTCACGGCGCGGCTCATGGGCGGCTGGAGTTGGTCCAGATCCTGGGTGGAGCACCAGCGGATGTCGTGGTGCTCGGCGGCGGAGAGGGTCAGCTTGCCGTTTCTGGGCCGCGCCCAATAGACCATGCCTATGTGCTCGTGGGTATCGGTGATGCGATGGATGTCCAGGAAGCGCGGGCTGATCAAAGCGCGGGTGCCCGGTTCGGTCGTCGGGGGGCGTTCGCCCAGCAACTCGACGTCCAGCCCGCTTTCTTCTTTGGTTTCGCGGAGAGCGGCGGTTTCCGGGTCTTCGTCCAGCTCAATGTGTCCCCCGAGCGGCAGCCACTTGTTTAGATTGCGGTGGTGGATGAGCAGGACCTTGCTCTGGTGAACGACAAAGATGGCGACGGTGAAGTCAATTTTTTCGTGGATGTGGGCCATATCGTTTCAATAATCATACAGCCCGCTGTCGTGGATGTAGCCGCCGGGTCCACCCATGCCGCCTTCTTCGCCCTCGCCCCCCATGAAATCGCCGAGGAGGTCGCCCATGTCTTCCTCGATTTTCTCCGGGTCTTCGCCGGCTTCGAGGCGTTTGATAGCGATGTCGAGGTCTTTGGGGACGGTGCAGGGGGGCATGAGGTCTTTCATCTTGCGCATCATGTGGGCCATGTGCTTGGGATTATTTTCGTCCAGGTGTTCCATATCCCGTTCCATCTCCATCATGGCGCGCTCGACGCGCGGGTCGTCGAAATCGGGCGTCGGCGGTTCGCCCCTTTCGGTTTCGGGCTGGGCCACCGGCTCTTTGAGTTTGCGCGACATGGCGAAACGGCTGAGCTGTTTGGTCATATTCTTGTTGCCGCACTTGGGGCAGACCGGCGAGCGGTCGGGATTGATCCGCTTGGACAGAAAGTTAAAAACCACCCGGCATTTCGGGCAGGCATATTCGTAAATTGGCATAGCGTGCGAGTAATAAACTCACCGGGAGGAGATTAGCAAGAGCCCAGCCCGCTGGAAAGGGTGTATTCGGAAGCATTCATCGTTTACGGATGTTTCGCGGTGGGTTAGCCTTTCGGAATATCCGTCATGTACGGATTGGTGACTGCTGATGGACGAAAGCCAAATATCCGCATACCTGGAGCTGTTCGACCTCCCGGATTCCTTCACAGAGGACCAACTGAAGCAGGCCTACCACGATTTGGTCCAGGTTTGGCATCCGGACAAGCATTCGCATAACGAGCGGTTGCGGAAAAAGGCCGACGACAAGATGAAGGAGATCAATCAGGCCTACCAGGTTCTTCAGTCGGTCCTGATTAACGGAAGCTTTCGCTTTGAACGGTCCAAAAGCCGGCCCGGCTCGCAAACGTCCGGAAATGAGCCCGCCGGGGATCGCCCACCTCCGCCGGGAACCCACACCCGAGCGGCGGAATCCGCACCCCGAGATTCACCTCACCCACGGACGGCAGGCAAGGAACCAAAGGGGCTGAGCGGAAATGCGTTCTGGATCTTGCTGATTGGCTTAACTCTGTTGGTCGTGATCATAGCGCCGCGCGGCAAAAGGCTTGCCCCGCCCGAGAGCCCGCCGGCTGAGACGCCTCCCGGTGACGCGGATCTGCCGTTGCTGTTTTCCATCGAAGGGCCACAGACTGGAACGAACACGACGCCTTTCCCAATCTCCAAGGCTGTGGACACCAAGTATGGGTTCAAGGAACTCAGATTTGGCATGTCAATTGACGAAGCCAGACGCCGGTTGAAGCCAGACCGAATCACGACCAATCAATACCTCCAATTGGTAACCTTTTGGTATGGGTCGGGCGCGAGCAACAAGCTCGGCGATTTTCCCCTGGACTACGTCAACGCCAGCTTTTTCCGTGAGCAGTTGTTCAAGATTGAGGTCTCCTTTTCCAGTAACCCCGAGCAGATTCTGGATGCCTTGCGGAGCCGCTTTGGGTCTTCCTGCCCAAACGATTCACTCACCCGAGGCTCCTCACCGCTGCGCGCGGAGTGCTGGTTCGGAGAGAAAGTGTTCTGTGCGATTGTTGCCCCCCGAAATTCAAATTCGCGGACCGGCTGGGATGCGATGGTAATGTATGACCTGGCGCTGAATCGTGACGCGCAACAGTACGCCCGCGAGGAACCGATCCGGGCGGCCCGGGCGCTGAGTGAGGATGGCTTTGGCGAGTTCAAGTTCGGAATAAGTCTGAAGGAGTTTAGCCGGAAACTGCGCCATCCTCCAACTGTGACCGAAGGCGGGCTTGGCCAGAAAGATGCAGCGCTCCCCAGCGCTGAAGACCGCAAACTCGGCCGTTATCCGCTCAGCAGTGTGACCGCCTCGTTTTTTCGAGATAAGCTGTTCCGGATCGAACTGGATTTCGACCTCAACCGGACCGAGATATACGAAGGGTTCATGGCCCGTTTTCCAGGGGCCAGGGACAACGATTCCTGGAGCAGAAGTGGCGAGACGCTTCGAGCAAAGCACTTTGCCGGCCAAAAGACGGTGGCGGCGATCCTGGCGCCCCGAGCCGGCAGCTCGCAATGGGATTCAATTGTTCTTTACGACCGACAGATGGACGAGCGGAGGCGCAATTTCGAGCGCGATGCGCCAAGACGAGCCGCGAAAGATTTATAGCCGCCCGGACAAGATTGCCGGCCTGTTGCTGCCGACCGAATGCCTCGTCACCGAGATTGCGATGAAGGAAAAATCCGGGTCAGCCCCTGGCGGCCAGGGTGGCATGGGCGGCATGGATTATTGAGCCGGCCGCCGCTCCGGAATGGAGAACCAAACGGTCCAGTTGCTCTGTAAAATCATTCTGCGCTCCATGTTAATGCTCGCCGCCTTTGCCACGTTTGCCGGAATGGCTGATGGAGCCACTAAGACACCAGGATTGCAACGGCGGCGATGAGGCTTTAAGTTTTCGTCATTATGAAGCTGGCCAAAAGCACCGCGCCGCAGTCACAGCGCCAAGTTGCCGACCGCATACAAAACATTTTTGCACCGCTCGCGTTCCTCGGACTCGCGCTGGCCGGGGGATGCACCGCACTTTCCACCCTGCCCGTCGCTTCGATGATAGGTTCGCCAAATGCAACGGCCCTGGACATCCGCAGCGGCACCGAGGTCCGGCTTCAAGATGCCAACTTTATCGTGACCAAGACCAACGTGGTTGGGCAAAGCCAAGGGTTCTCGCTGCTCGGCATCTTGACGATTGTCCCCGCAAAGTTCACCACGGCAGCGAGCCGGCTTTATACGCAAGCTGAGATGCAACAGGGCCGGCCCCAGACGCTGGCAAATATGGTCATGGAGAAAGACAGCACGTACCTCATCTTGTTTTCCATCCCGCGGACAGCGATCCGAGCCGACGTCATTG
>Ga0182021_10003330_pt1 | contig 18892 bp, 19 predicted proteins | sample 612E3MmetaG_FD_120493 | JGI IMG/M metagenome (GOLD analysis project Ga0182021, IMG submission 120493) | Permafrost microbial communities from Stordalen Mire, Sweden - 612E3M metaG (Illumina Assembly) | ecosystem: Environmental > Terrestrial > Soil > Wetlands > Permafrost | place: Sweden... | reverse complement strand
CGGCACCACCGATGACTCGCTCGCACCCGACGACGCCTCGACTTACCTCCAGCCGTACCACATGGGCCGCTCGGCTTACATGGAGTACGACCTCTACACCAACCAGGCGGACAAGGACGACCTCATCCGCATCATGTCCGCTTACTTCAACTCGGCACTCAGGGCAATGGGCGAAGGCATGCTATTCGCCACGGGGCCGACGGCGATCATCAAGGGCCTCCTTCCCATTGTGGATACGGGCGTCGCTGTGGCATTCCCGAACCTGGTCCCCTTGATGGAAACATTCACGACGATAAAGAAGGCGGTTGATCCAAACAACGTATGCTTCCGAAAGTGGGAGTACGAAGACGAGTGCTCGAAGAAACTGCATCTAATGTTCTAGGTCGTCCCCATTGCGTAGCGCCGCGCCCGGAGGGCGAGTCCTCAAGATGGGCGGACCGAGACGCGGCGCGGCGCCGGGACTCACTTGTTTACCGAGGAGGGATCGAGTTGGGTGGTTATGGTTCCAGAGAAGTTGTCGTGGTCGGCGCGGGGCTCGCGGGCCTGACCGCGGCCCTCAACCTCGCGCGTGACGGGAAAGACGTTACGGTCCTCGAGAAGTTCGAAAAGGCCGGGGGCATACCCCTCGCCCACCCCGCCGTCGATGCCACGCCGTTCAACCCCGAGTTGCTAGGCAATTTCATAGGCGTCGAGTTGGGAGAGCCGTTCCTGTATCCATGCGAAGAATGGAATATGTACTGCTACGACTACAAGGTACCGATGCAGGTAAAGACCCTCAACCTCTACTGCATCGAGAGAGGCCACCGCAAGACGGCTCTCGACCATCACCTCTACGAGCTCTGCCTGGATGCCGGCGTCAAGTTCGAGTTCAACCACCCGCTGGTCGGCCAGAATGATTTTGCCGATCTGCCCGTCGATTCGATCATCTCGACCGGACTGTACTTCGAGGCTTTCGAGGCGTTGAATATCCCTTACCAGAAGGTTTTCGGTTACCTGGGCAAAGGGCGCTCCAGCAAAGATTATCCGTGCCTCGGTGCGTGGTTCCATGACTACGCGCTGGACTACGCGTACTACGCCGCGTGCAACGGGGTGGTCTTCTGTCTCTACTTCGCGCGTGAGCCGGTCAAGGATAGCGAGTTCGAGGAGTACAAGGAGAGGCAGTTCCTCGGCCAGGAGGGCATGGAGTGCCAGCGCTGGGATTACTAAAGCAAGAGACAGTTCGAGCTCATCGGACGGCCGTTCAGCTACAAGCTGCTCGAGACGGTTGCGCCACTGGCCCGCTACCCCGCCATCAAGAACCTGATCCCGTGGTTCCGCGCCCGCGACTTCAACGTCTCGTGCATCCCCGTGGCGGAGGATATCGAGCTCCCCGAGGGCACGCCCCTTCCCGGGTTCATCCTCGAGGACTTCATAAGACGGGCAAGCCACAGGGTGATAGTGGACTACTGCGTCTGCAGAAACGCGCTCGAGTGCAAGCGCTATCCCGCGGAGATAGGCTGCCTGATGATGGGGGACGCCGCGCTCCAGATCGGAGAGGAGATAAGCCGCGAGGTGTCTGTTGAGGAGGCGCTCGCACACATGCGCGAAGCCATGGACAAGGGGCTGGTGCCCATCATCGGCAAGGTGCGCATCGACAACCTCGTTTTCGGCATCAGGGACAAAAACCATCTCCTGTCCGCCTGCTTCTGCTGCGAATGCTGCTTTATCTCCCGGTTCGCGCGCCATGTTCCCGCGGACATGCGCCGGCAGAACGTGGTGAAACTCCAGGGGCTGTCAGTAACGGTCACCGAGAGCTGCGACGGCTGCGGTGCATGCGCGAAGCGCTGTTTCCTGAACGAGATCCAGATAGTCGATGGACGCGCGGTCGTGGGTGAAGGCTGCGCGGGATGTGGCAGGTGCGCGAGGATATGTAAGCGCGGGGGCATCAACGTCTCACTCGACAATCCCGCATTCATAGAAGAAGCCCGGGCGAGGATTGAGGCTCTGGTTGACTTCGAATAAGTCCTCCATGGACCATGAAGGATAATGACACGTTCATCCTGAAATGGGTAATGCAAGCTCGCCGCGCTATGCGGTAATATGTCCGAGTTGATTACCTGAGACGCCACCTGGGGATAGCTGAGCGGCAGGGAGGTTGGGATGGCAAAAGCAATCGTCATAGGAACCGGCATAGGCGGTGCGGGCATTTCGGGGCTGCTGGCCAAGGAAGGCTACGAGGTCACGGTCTTCGAGCGCAACGAGTTTCCCGGCGGCAAGACCTCCATGTACGAGAGGGACGGTTTCCAGGTAGATATGAGCGTGCACATATCCGCACGCGGAGAAAACGGACCCATAGGCATGCTGGCCAGGCGGCTGGACGCCGATCTCGAGTTCCTTATGCGAGAGCCCTGGCGTTTGATGGTCGGTGAAAAATCGTGCAACCTGCCACTCGCATTCACAAAACCGACCGCCCTGATAAAGATAGCGCTCCTGGTCGGAGCAAAGCCCTGGAACGCGATCGGCGCGCTCCGCCTCTTTTTGAAGATCCTCAGCATCAAGGACAAATCCGATCTCGACCCCTATTACGGTACACCCGCCTCTAAGTTCATCCACGGCTTTACAAAGGATGAAAACCTGTACATATTCCTGAACATCATGGGCGGCCTCATGTTCGTCATACCCGCGAGCGAGGCGTCCACCGCCGAGTTCCTCTGGGCGATGTCCAACTGGTGCCACGACGCCTCGACCGCGTATCCCAGGGGTGGTTTCGGGCGCATCCCCTGCTCGTTCCTGGATGCATGCGAAAAGCACGGCGGCGAGCTTAGACTTGGCGAGCCGGTATCCCGCATAGTCGTGGAGAAAGGCACCGTCATGGGGGTCGAGACCGAAAAAGGTTTCTACCCGAGTGACATCGTCGTCAGTGACGCCGGCATCCGGAACACGGTAGAGCTGGCCGGCACCGGGAACTTCGACCCGGAATACGCGAAGCGCATCAGCGAGCTCATCGACTCCGACGGGGCCGTCACGGTCAAGTACGCGCTCGATTACAAGCCGACCGACGCAATTGTGTCGGTATACATCCCCAAGGGATTTATATACGAGGATTACCGTGCAAGCCTCGAGGCCGGAAACATACCACAGGACCCCGCACTCTACATGGTATCTCCCACCGTCGCCGACCCCGACCTGGCTCCTCCAGGAAAGCACCTCCTGCTGGTATGCGCGGCTGTGCCGCCGTCGCTGGCCCATTCGGATGCCGCGACCAGGATGAGCGAAGTCGTAGACCGCAGGATGAGCGAGCTCTTCCCTGGCATCGAGGAGCATACAGTCTGGAAACACAAGACGAGCCTTGAGTTTATCAGCATGATGGGAGGCAGGGGCGCCGGAGAAGCCATAGGCCTCGCGCAACGGTACGACCAGGACGGCGCCAACAGCGTTAACCCTGCCCTCCCCGTGAAAGGCCTTTACGCGGTGGGGGTTGATGCGGGCGGCATGGGCATAGGCACTGAGCGCGCCGCCGACAGCGCCATGAACGTTTTTGATCGCATTGTGGCGGACGCCGGGAGCTAAAGTGTGGGCCGCGAATCTCCTGCTCCGGATAAGCTCCCCGTATATATCGATCGGAAATTCACATTATGTGGTTTTCCCATGTTGCCAAACGACCGATTCTTTGAAACTATACAACCGGATTGTTTTCGGCAGATTATGTGACAGCTCTGATTCAACAATAATACGGCTTTCTTGACAGCAGCGCGGGTGACGTTATCAATAAGCGGCGGGTTTCGTAAACCGCGAAGAAGAAGCGGTGTCGGGGCCAGCCGTGTGGGAGCGTGGGGAGGCTGTTCATGGCACAGACCAGGATCAGGGAAGAGGTCAGGGAACGGAGAGTCGTCAAGAGGCCGATGGTCTTCGAAAAAGACCCGGTCCACAACCGCGAAGAAAACCTCGAAAAAGCGCTGGAGGCGCTCAAGGAAGCGCTCGGCGAGGAGTGGGCCACCAACTCCCCATCCATCCTGTGCGGGTACGCCAGAGACCAGAGCTTCATACCAGCCAGCTACCCCCATATCGTCTGCATGCCGGGCAGCACCGAGGATGTTCAGACGGTCTACAAGATCGCCAACGAGTACCTCATCGACGTGCTGCCGTACGGCACGGGGCTCTCCACGGCCGGAGCTACCCTGCCCCCGCTGGGCGGGATCATCGCCGACCTCCGGCGGATGGACAAGATCGTTGAGATCGACGGCGAGTGCATGTTCGCGACCATCGAGCCGGGCATCAACTACCTCGAGCTGCAGGCGGCGGCCCAGCGTGTCGGGTGCCGGCTGCTCAACCCGTCGACGGCGGCGACCGCGGGAGTACTGAGCAACCACCTCTTCTGCAACATAAACACCATGGCGTCCAAGTACGGTTTCGGGATGGACAACATCCTCGATGTTGAAACCGTCCTGCCGACCGGCGAGATATTCAAAGCCGGAGGGCTTTCTTACGGTTCGATCAAGGGCGCCGTGCCCGGGCCGGGCCCCGATATGTCGGCGATGTTCCGCTACGCTTTCGGGACGCTCGGGTGTGTCACCAGGATGACAATCCGCCTCTACCCCGAGACGCCGTTCCACCAGCAGGTCTTCCCCGCTTACGAGGAAGACAGGCTCGAGGTGCTGGCCGATGCCCTGCTCAAGGTCGCACAGGACAACCTCTCTCTCGAGCTCGCGCACCTCATGAACTCCTTCTACGGCATATTCATCGGCGACAATAATGCCGAGGCGAGCAAGGTCACCGAACTGATGCCTCGCCACAACCTGCTCACCATCTTCGGCGGCGAGACGCAAGAGGAGGCCGACACCAAGGCGGCGGTAACCCAGAGGATGCTCGAGAAGAACTTCCCCATGTTCGACTACCTCCCCAAGGAGGCCATCGAGCAGATGACCGAGGATAACGAGTACGTCGACCTCGACAAGTGGGTAAAGTTCTTCAACGTGACAGTGAGGGTCCAGCGCGTGCGAGGCTCCTTCATGATCGGGGCGCTCATCGACAAGCTCGGTAACATGGTCGACATCGAGAAGATGATGCGCAATGTGTGCACCGACCAGGTCGGCACCAACGACAACGCGCTCCGGCCCGACGACGCCTCGACGTACCTGCAGCCATACCACATGGGCCGCTCGGCTTACATGGAGTACGACCTCTATACGAACCAGGCCGACAAGGACGACCTCATCAGGATGCTCCTGGCGTACTACAAATCGTCGTTGAAGGGGATGGCCGAGGGCATGCTGTTCGCGGCAGGAGTAACCGCCTGGCTGAAAGGCCTGGCGCCGATGGTGGACATGGCCGTAGAGGCTATGATGCCGAACCTCGTCGAGCTCATGAAGGCGTACACGATAGTCAAGATGTCGCTCGACCCCAACAACATCGCATGCCGGCGCTGGGAGTACGACACAGGCTGCGGCAAGAAATTTATCGTCCTGTTCTAGGAAACACCCGGGTTGGGCCTGGAGAAACCCGGCTCCGCTACGACGCGTTTCGCCTGGAACATTCCGGGATGGCGCGTGTTGGAATAACGCGAGGTCCCACCAGCCGCCGGTTGGAAGACCGCGTCGGCAGAAGTGGGGGATTATTGATTTGGAAACTGAAGCACGGAGGTGATCGGCTTGGGTGGTTATGGTTCAAAGGAAGTCGTCGTTGCAGGAGCAGGTCTCTCGGGGCTGACGGCGGCTCTCAACCTTGCCCGGGACGGCAAGGACGTGACTGTCCTGGAAAAATTCGAGAGGCCTGGGGGCATACCGCTGGCGCACCCCGCCGTGGACGCGACGCCGATGGATCCAGGGCCGCTGGGCAAGTTTATCGGGGTTGATCTCGGTGAGCCGCAGGTGTGGGCGTGCAAGGAGTTGACTGCTTACGCTTACGATTACAAGGTTCCGATGGCAGTCGAGGCTACAAACGTGCATTGTGTCGAAAGAGGACACCGCAAGACGGCTCTCGACGTGCAGATCTACGAGCTCTGCGTGGATGCCGGGGTCAAGTTCGAATTCAACCACCCGCTGGTCGGCCAGAAGGATTTCGCCCAACTTCCAGTCGATTCGATCATCGCGACAGGTCTCTACGTCGAGGCATTCGAGGCATTCCATATACCTTACGAGAAGGTTTTCGGCTACCTCGGCAAGGGGCGCTCGAACAAAGATTACCCGTGCGTCGCAGCGTGGTTTCACGATTACACGCTCGACTACGCCTATTACGCGGCATGCAATGACGCGATCTTCTGTCTCTATTTCGCTCGTGAGCCGGTCAAGAAAGACGAGTTCGACCGTTTCTGCGAAAAGCAGCTACTCGGCCAGGAGGGCATGGAGTGCCAGCGGTGGGATTACTACGAGGGCCTGGTGCCGACGGCCGCCTACAACACTCCGAAGCTCTTCGCGGGCGACAAGATACTCGCCGGCACCGCGTCCGGGATGATGGACCCGTTCGCCCTGTTCGGCGTACACGGCTCGCTCATCTCGGGAAAGATCGCGGCGATCGCCCACCAGGACAAGGCCGAGGCTTTCAGGTTGTTCAAGCAGTTCTCCGGTAATTTCAACCGCTCCCTAAGGATCAGACGCATTTTCAATGCGACACCCGTCGTCATCAAGAAGATGGTCCTCGGCCCGGGGCTGGCCTACACACAAAAACACATAGACAAATTCGAAGACCGCATTCAAAACATGAACAAGACCATCCCCGGCTACCGCCAACTCCCAACATGATTCCCCCTCCCCTCTCGAGCGGGGAGGGTTGGAGTGGGGGTGGCGCTGCCGTCTAAGTGCCGGCGAGGTCCCGCTTGTTGAATGCGAAGGCACCGATCACCAGAGCAACCACTCCGATTCCGATGAGGATTCCGGCGGTGGACCACCTCGGATCGGTTGCGGGCGACAGGGCCACGTGATGCAGCAGCGAGGTGTCGAGCACCCAGTGGTTCAATTTGATCGCCGGTCCGATCATCTCCATCAGGAACGACCACCCGATGACCGTGTAAAGCACTGCTGAAGTCCATCGGGGCCTGAGGCCCAGCGTCAAGGCCCCTATCCCGATGATAAATGCTGCCGGTATGGTGGCGTTGACACCTGCCTGCAGCATCTTGGAGAGTGCAATGCCCGTATTCTGGCTCTCGGACCCAAACCAGGAGAACAGACCCGTGACGACGCCCGCGAGGAAGACCGATGCCACGACTGTGAGCAACCTTCCACCGAGCCACCGGACGCGGGACACCGGACGGGTCAGCAGGTTATCCAGGTACCCCTCGGCCTCGTCCTCCCGCATCGAGTTGATCGCTTGAGCGGCCATCGCCATTATCGCGGCCATGACCATCAGGAAGACGACCGCAATATAGGTGGTGGCCCCTACAACAGGGTTCTGCGTCATGCTCTTGATAAAAGTCTGGGTACCGGTCGAGGCCGCCATCGCCTTTCCGGCCGCTTTTGCTATGGCACCCATGGCGATGCTCGTCGCCGCGAGCGATGCAAGCCACCCTAAGATCGACCCTCTCGATTCACGCAGCGCGAGCTCGAGCGGTGTGTTTAGAAACCTCGTATGGTGCCTGCGGGTGTCTTTGTCCGGCAGGAGGCTCGCTCCGAGGTCGCGCCCGCCCGCCAAATAGACGGTCGCGGTGCAGAGCACCACCACGAAAGTAAATATCGGGAGCAGCCAGATCGGATTGCTGCCCGTAAGGGGCCGGAGGTGCTCAATCCAGCCGAGGGGGCTAACGTTGGTCAACCAGTGCGCGCTCGGGGTGGCGTCCCCGATAGCCCGGAGGATGAACGAAAGACCGAACACACCTGCCGCTATACTGGCGGCCCTGCGCCGGGTGGGCGCGATCTGGCTCGCAAAGGCGCCAACCGCGAAGAACTCCGCGATGCTCGCCACCAGCGCCAGCGAGAAGAACAACGTTTCACTCGCGCCCAAATGAACCTTGTTCATGTTTCCTACGATGCCCGTCACTACTGCTGTGAGGGCGTAGACGATCAGCAATCCGGCGCCGAGGCCTGCCAGTGTATTCAGCGCCGCCTTCCCTCCGGTCGTCTGCCCGGAAAGAAAGAGCTCGAGCCTGCCCGCTTCTTCCTCGCCACGGAACCTTTTTGTCGCGGCCACCAGCGCCCATATCCCCCCGACTATCGTCAGGACCCCGAGGGTGCGCCATGCCACAAAGCCGCGAACCGTATCGATTCGATGTGCGACCCCGAAGAGCGCCTGCAACCCGGCATTGGTCCCGAACAAGCGGGCCAGCGTCTCGCGCGCCGCCTTCGTGTAATACGTCTTGTTGAAACCAAGGAAAGACGATGCCGCGTAGATGGCGAACGCGTAACCGATTATCAAGGCCGTCTTGTAGATGCTGCGGCTCGTGAAGCGGGCTATTACAGTCCCGGGGGACCTGAACCGCTCGACAGCGGGTTCGGCGGCGGCGGCAAGCGTCTCAGCTCCCATCGCCCTGCTCCCTTGCCCGCTCTTCTCCAGTGCTGTCGTTCTCTTCTCCGTACAGCGCGAGGAACAGCTCCTCGAGTGAGGGCTCGCGGCTTACGAGCGTTTTCGGGCGCTCGGCCGCAAGCACCGAGAGCAGCGGGGCGATGTCTCCGCGCACCTGGCACGTCACCTGGTGACCCGCGACGTGGACCCGGCTGACACCCTCGATGTTCCCCACGTCAGGCGGCGCCCCGTCGAACGTCGCCTCCACCGTCATTGTAGATAGGTGGCGCATCTCGGCAAGGGTTCCGAGCTCGACGAGTTTGCCGGTGCGCAGTATGGCCAGCCGGTCGCACAGCGCTTCGACCTCGGCCAGGATGTGCGACGAGAGAAAGACAGTCTGTCCCTTATCCTTCGCCTCGGTCACGCTCAGACGGAAAGCCTGCTCCATCAGCGGGTCGAGGCCGCTCGTCGGCTCGTCGAGCACCAGAAGGTCGGCCCGCGTCATGAACGCGGCTATGATGCCGATCTTCTGCCGGTTGCCCTTCGAGTACGTGCGCACTTTCTTGCTCGGGTCGAACTTGAAGCGCTCGACGAGCTCGTCGCGATAATCCGGGTCGACCTGCCCATGCACCTTGCCGAGAAGGTGAAGCGTCTCCATGCCCGTCAGCGACGGCCAGAGCATCGCCTCCCCCGGGACGTAGGCGATACGCCTGTGCACATCGACCTTCTGTCTCTGGCAATCCATCCCGAAGATGGAAGCGCTTCCCGTGGTCGGCCTGATCAGTCCGAGTATGAGGCGGATGGTGGTGGTCTTCCCCGCGCCGTTCGGGCCCAGGTAGCCCATTACCTCCCCTGCGCCCACATCGAGGTCGAGCGGGGCCAGCGCCGTCAGCGAGCCGTAATCCTTGCTCAGGCCTTCAAAGTGAATTACTGTTTCCATGCGCTCTCCATTCCCGTCATGATGATCCTCAGCGGTGCGTCGGTAATGCGCTCTCCGTGCGAGGCGCTCCTTCCATGAGTTCTCCCGGGTCAAGCATTGAAATAAGCTTGATATATGACTCTGGAGCGTGGCCGAGAGATCCCGGGCTGGCGCCAAGCAGCTTCTCGATGGTCTCCAGTATCAGCGCGAACCTTCTTCTGAGGAGTCTCGCCTTTTCCACCGGTTTGTCATTCAGGCTCGCGATCTCAATCCAGGCATCAACGGAAGCGAACATGAGCCTCAGCATCAGGTCAACCGCGTCGGTGACGAACTTCACCTCGAATACGCCTTCATCGATCCCCTGCTGTACCAGCTCCCTGAGGATGGGGGTGCACATCTCGCGCGACATGTCGAACGCCTTCTTCATCAGGCGTGCGTTCTCTTCCCTGAATAAGATTGGCGCGAATACCAGGACGTACTCCAGGTTCTCGCTCTTCCACTGCCAGCTTGCCGCGAGGAACTCCCTCAGTTTCGCGTCGGCGGGAAGGTCCTTTCCCTCGATCCCTTGCTTGATGCTAGCAATCACTGCAGCGGCCATTCGCTCCGCTCCGGCCTTCAGAAGGTCTTCCTTTGAGGAGAAGTAGTGATAGAATGCGCCCTTCGAAACCCCGACAGCGTCGATGATCTCCTGGACCGTCGTTTTCTCATAGCCCTTCTTCAGCATGAGCTCTATGCCGATGTCGACAAACTCGTTCATCCGCTCGTCGTAATCCTTGACGGTCCGCATCTTCGAACTCTCCTACTTTCCGAAAGTCGTTGCGCCGGACGCTGCCTTGCGGAAAGTTAAACGACCGACGGTCGGTATATACCGACCGTCGGTCAGTATATAGCGAAAGCTCGTCGCGGTCAAGCCTTCTGCCGGCCCTCCCCGCCCGCAACTCTGCGATATACTCGACGCGTGAAAGGAGGACGGGTGCGCGAGACCGAACGCGAGACGGTTTACGTGAAGAACACCGCAGCGCTACGCCGGTGGTTCGAGAAGAACCACGCGAGTTCCCCCAGCGTGTGGCTGGTAATAAACAAGAAGGATAGCCGAAAACCCGGCGTCTATTACGAGGAAGCTGTTGAGGAAGCTCTCTGTTTCGGTTGGATAGATGGCAGGATTAACCCTCTCGACGAGAACCGATACAAGCTCCTGTTTTCACCAAGGAAGGCCGGCGGCACCTGGGCAAAGAGCAATAAGGAGCGATTGGAAAAGCTAATCGAGCAGGGGCGCATGACTCCCGCCGGTCTTGCCCGAATCGAAGCGGCAAAGCGAGACGGTTCATGGAACGCGCTGGACGCACTCGACAGCCTCGAGGTACCCGAGCTGGAGGCCGAGCTACCGGCGGACAGCACCGCGCGCAAGACGTTCGAAAGCTGGACCGAATCGTACAGGAAGCGCGTGGCGTTCTGGGTTTCGAGCGCGAAGCGCGAGGAGACCCGAGTGAAACGGGCGGAGCAAGTTGCGCGCGCCGCGGTGGAGAAAAGAAAGCCGTTCGAGTGATCACGCCGTTCTAAAGCCAACCCCTCGGGGCGGGTCATCGCGCCACGCATTCCCCGCAAAACCTCCAGAGCAGCAAGGCCGCTACGAGCGCCAGGGCTCCGCCGAAGAAGAAAGCCGCTGACGGGCCGCTTGCCTTTGAGCTCGACCAGATGACACCGAAAATGACGCTAGCGAACAGGCTGAAAACACCCACCGTCATGTGATAGACGCCGAACGCCGTTCCCTTTACCTCGGCCGGGGCGAGGTCCGCGACGTAGGCGCTCAAGCATCCCTGGGTCAGCCCGTAGAACAACCCATAGACAGCGAACAGCAACCATATGTAGACCAGCCGGTGCGCGAACCCGAAGCCGATGTAGATCAAGGCGTAGAGCGGAAAGCCGATCAGGAGGGTCTTCTTTCTGCCTATGCGGTCCGAGATCATCCCTCCCGGGGTGGATGTCCCGGCGTAGACGATGTTGAACACCATCCACGCCAGCGGTATCAGGTATGCTTTCATGCCGAGGTTCTGCGCGCGCAGCAGGAGGAACGCGTCGCTCGAGTTGCCGAGTGTGAATACCGCGACCACCAACAGCAGCATCTTGTAGTTTCGATCGAAGCCGGCAAGACGCAGGCCCGGAAACTTCGCCTTGCCCTCAAACTTCTTCTCGCGAAGTGTTGTCACGAGCAAGACGACCGCGATCATCCCGGGAATGAAAGCGGCGAGGAACACCCACCGGTAAGCGTTGTTTCCCTGCCCCCGCAACAGCCACATCATCAGGAACGCGATGGCGGGCCCGATGACCGCGCCCAGGGTGTCCATACTGCGGTGAAAGCCGTAGGCCTTGCCGCGGTTGTCGGCGCTGGTCGTCTCGGAAATCAGCGCGTCTCTCGGCGCCGTTCGGATGCCCTTTCCTACACGATCAACAAACCTGACAGCCAGGACCTGCCACACAGCATCTGTCGCCGCGAAAAACGGCTTTGTCACCGCCGACAAACCGTACCCGGCCAGGATAAGCGCTTTTCTTTTGGCAAGCCTGTCGGATATGTAGCCGGAGAAACCCTTGAGGATGCTGGCAGTACCCTCGGCTATGCCCTCGATGACCCCGAGGAACACCGCGCTCGCACCCAGAACGCTCGTCAGGAAAACAGGCAGGAGCGGGTATATCATCTCGGATGAGGCGTCGGTAAACAGGCTTACCCAGCCCAGCACCTTTACCGTGCGGCTTATCTTGCCCGGCTTTTCATCCTTCTGGATATCGCCTGCAATTTCACGCGGCTGGTCTTCGGACTCTCCAGCTTCTTCACCCATGATCAGATCTACTCCTGCTCTATCGGGTCAGACTGCATAAGACCTCATCCCGGAAACGGTATGACTTCGCTCATGCCAGTGTCAACAAACGTTCCAATTACCGAACATAGGGATGTAGAATTATGTCCTGTTGGCGGCGCTGCGCCAGAGACCGACATGGAGGTTCAACAGTTGAGAAACGTTGAGATGAAAGCGAGGGTCCGAAACCTGTCGAGCGTGCTTTCGAGGCTCGAGCAGCTGGGCGCTGGAAAACCAAGCGACACCCTGAAGCAGGCGGACACTTACTTCAATGTCCCTTCGGGGCGGCTGAAACTACGAGAGCTGGAGGATTCGAATGGGGGTCGAAGCGAGCTCATCTTCTACAATCGACCGGACGGGCCGGGCCCGAAGATGTCCGAGTACGAGATCGTAGCGCTCGAGGATCCGGATGAACTGAAGAGGCTCCTGACAACTGCCCTGGGTGTACAGGCCGTTGTACGTAAGGAGAGGTCCCTGTTCCTTATTGATATTACGCGCATACACCTGGACCAGGTCGAGCAACTCGGCTCATTCCTCGAGATCGAGGTAGTCATGCCGGAGAATTTCCTTCCGGAGAGAGCAGAGTCGATCGCGGGAAAACTGATCGACGACCTGGGCATCGCCGAGGCCGAGCTGGTAGAAGGATCTTACCTGGACCTGATGCTCGAAGCCGGGGGCACTCCACCTGGCTCTTCCCGGCACTATGCCTGATCGTAGCCGAGCACCTTTCCGACCAGGGTTTCAAGCTTGATTCTTACGATCGCGACTCTACCAAGGTGCTCGTTCGTGTAGTCATTTGACTCTGTGCCAAAGCATTGTCGCATGATAATATTCAGTGCCTTGATCTTCCGCTCTTCGTCCTCGACCATCGATGCTTTACCGAATCCGATGACGCTCATGAACTTCATTCCGGAAGTACATCCCGTCTGGTATCACTATTCTTTTTTCTAGCGGGTCTGGTCTGCGAATCGCCAGTACGCGAAGGTCGCCGCTATTCCCGCTCCACTGGTTAGAACCACGATCATGTAGTTCGCGAGACCGAGGTTCACTTCACCGCCGGCGCCGGTGTAAAGCCCCGGGATTGCCCATGGAAAGAACGGGCCCCAGCCCGTGGCTGAGAATACCTGCGCGAGCACGAGTACGAGGATTGCGAAGCCTACAGGCGCCAGGTAGCCCTTGCCGGCGCTCGCGACCAGGGCGGCGGGGCTGATCACAGCGATGGTCATCAAAGATGTAGCCACCATCATCCATGACCATCTGAGCGCAACGGAGGCCGACCACCCCGGGAGGTGGCTCGCGGCCCCGATGGCAAATCCCAGCACAAGGACCATGACGGTGACCGCGCTCATCCACACGAGGCCCACCACGAACTTCGCCAGCACTATCGACGACCGCGAGGTGGGAAGGGCGAGCAGGTCTTTTCCGGTCCTGTCCGAGAACTCGCGGCCGAACACCCAGGCGATGATGATGGTGAAAAGCAGGATACCGATCGCGGACATTCCCTGTACGATGATCTTCATGAACCCAGGCCAGTCCGCCTTGATGTCGAGCATGCCGGCTTTTGCGCCGGCGAGCCCCAGCCTATGCGCCAGTTTGGAGTTCTTCTTGAGAAACATGAAAAAGCCGGCCATGAGGGGCAGCATGGCAAACCCCGCAGCCGTGAGCGGTAGCACCTTGGTCCGCCTTGCCTTGAGGGTTTCGCTCCACAGTGCGCCTCGCGTCCCGGTCATGCTCTCCCAGCCTCCCCAGGCGCATCTGTAGATGCCTCTTGCGCCGTTCCCTCGTGGCGCTCGCGGTCGGCCTCGTCGCGAAGTGCTGGATGGCCGACCATTTTCAGGAAATGAGTCTCGAGGTCCTCGTGACGAACGTGCAGCAGGGTCGGTGGAAAACCTGAATCGAACAGCAGGCGCGCGATGTCGTCCGGGCGGTCTACCGCTCTTGCCTCGGCGAGGAGCAGCTCACCTCCCGGCCCATCTTCGAAGCGCATGCCCGCCGAGTGGAAGACCTGGCGCAGCCCGGCCCGGTCGCGCGCGTCAACCGCGAGGCGCGGCTGCAGCCTGCCCTCCAGCTCGTCCGAGTCGAGCTCTTCTATCAAACGGCCTTCGTTTATGATGCCGATCCTGGTGGCCAGCCTGGCCACCTCACCGAGGATATGGCTCGACATGAAGACAGTTGCGCCTCGTTCTCTCGCAAGGCTCTTGAGAAGCTCCCGCACTTCAACCACCCCGGCGGGGTCGAGCCCGTTGGCAGGCTCGTCAAGCAGGATCAAGTCCGGCTCACCTAGAATCGCCCTTGCAAGACCGAGGCGCTGCATGTTTCCGGTGGAAAGGGTCTGCGCCTTACGACCGGAGTAGACGCCCAGGGCGAGAGTTTCCATGACCCTGTCAACCGATCCCGGATCTTTGACGAGCTTGAGCCTTCTTGTAACCTCCAGGTTCTCCCTCACCGTCAGTTGCGGATATGCACTCGCCGATTCGACGAGGTAGCCGACGCGGGACCAGAGCTCTCGCGCGGCCGCGTTTGCTCTCAAACCGAGCATGCTCGCAAAGCCAGAAGTCGGCTTTATCATTCCCAGGAGCATCCGTATCGTTGTTGTCTTGCCCGCGCCATTGAGGCCGAGGAACCCGTATATCTCACCACGGCCTACCTCCAGGGAGAGCCGGTCCACCGCCAGCACCTTGCCGAAGGTCTTTGTCAGCGCGTCGGTCGATACCGCCGCACCCATTGGAGGCATCGCTAGCCCTCCGTCTTTTCAGGTCGGACGTTCCCATCAAAACCGAGCGTTTGAAAAACGAATTCGCCGTAAGCTTCCTCGTACTGATCGAGAGTGTAGGAACGTCCTTCACCGGGCGCGATGTTGTGAAGTGAAGGAGCGAGGATGAACAGGGCGGACAGCTCCGCGTTGCGAACGTGAAACACTCCTTCCGATACGCCCTGCTCGATCACCTCCGCGAGCAGCGGTACCATCAACGTGACCATATGCTCCGCGAGCTGGTCGTGGTACTGCCGGTACGTCTCGCTGTGAAACTCCGATACCAGCCGTTCTTCCACGCCGGGCACATCCCAGGGGAGGTCGAATATCGCCCTGATCTTCTCGGGCGCGCTCAGAGCGGGGTCATCCACCCTGACTCTTATGACATTCAGAATCGCTCCCGCGACGCTCTCTCCCACCGCTTTCAGTATTTCTTCTTTTGAATCGAAGTAGAGATAGAACGTCCCTTGAGCCACGCCCGCTTCTTTGACTATCGCGCTGACCGTCGTGGCTTTGAACCCTTTTTCTCCGAAGGTCTTTCGGGCGGCATCGACCAGGTCTTTCCGCCTCTGTTCCACCGGTTTCTTGGTTCTCGCGGCTTTTCCAGACGCTTCTTTCACGGGCTTCAAGATCACGTCCTCTTCTCTGTTATGACTCGAAAAATCGAACTCGAATACAATATGACTGACAATCAGTCATATTGCAAGAGCAGACCTGAACAAACCCGTGATACGCTTGGATTGAACTTCGATCGGAAGGAATCTCGGAACTCTACCTGTTCACTTGATTCTTGCGCCGCCGTCGCATTCGATTATGGTGCCGGTCATGTAGCTGTCCGCAAGGAGGAAGAGCACCGCCCCTGCGACATCCTCGGGCTGACCCACGCGCGCCACCGGCGAACTCGCGGCCATTTGTGCGAAAGCTGCCTGCCTTCTTTCCTGTGGCATGTCGTCCCACCATGGAGTATCGATCACGCCCGGGGAGACACCGTTCACCCGAGTAGGTTTGAGCTCCAGCGCCAGCGTCGGGATCATTGCTTCAAGGGCTCCGTTGACCGCGGCCAGGCCACTCGTGCCTGGAAAAGGCGTCCGTGCCGAGGCCGCCGTTACGAGAACGATTGAGCCACCCTCCCGGAGCGTCTTCAAAGCGGCCTGGATCGCCAGGAAGTAAGCAAAGAACTTCCCCTCGAAAGCGCGTCTCAGCTGCTCCGCTTCGAGGCTTTCAAACGGCCCTCCACCAGCTCTGCCGCTGACGGCGAGGACCAGGTGGTCGAACGTCCCGAGGTCAGAATAGAAATCCTTCAGCGAATCGGTGGAGGTCGCGTCAACTGTCGCCCCGGTAACGGTGGCTGGCAACTCCTTGAGGGCTTTTTCCAGTCTCTGTGGATCTCTTCCCGCGATCACGACCGTGGCTCCGGCGTCAACCGCGGCTCTCGCCGTCGCAAGCCCGATTCCTGACGTCCCTCCCAGCACGGCTACTTTCTGTCCCTCGAGGTCCATATCTCTCCTCCGTATTCCTCTTAGGCCTCGCTCGCCGACGCGGCTAACCTCGCCCCCATCTCAAACGCCTTTTCGCATTCCTGAGGGAACACGGTCCTGTGCCGTTCCGCTTTCTCTTCGGGGTTTACGAAAGGCTGGTGTGCGTACTTGGAATAGTCATCGTACTGGTAAGTGTCTGTGACGATGATCGATTCCACCGCTCCGAACGCCATTCCGGTCATCATTTCGACGGTCCGGACACGACCGTCCAGGCCCATCTCTTTCATCCTGCTGACGGGTGCGCCCATCGTGCAGATCAGCCCGGTTGGGATGCGCTTCTTGAGAAGAGTGCCCATGTTTTCGGAATCCCACAGCGGATACACGAGTCTCTCCAGAAACGACTGCGCCATACCGGCGACAGCTCCCATGTAGATCGGAAAACCTATGATCAGTGCATCGGCTTCGATGACTTTTCCCAGGACCGGCGTAAGGCCGTCAATGACCGCGCACTTCCCGAAGCTCTTGCCCCCCTTCAGCTTGCATGAGTAGCAGCTGTGACATCCCTTGTAGTCCAGGTCGTAGAGGTGGATGAGCTCGGTTTCCGCAGCTTGCGATTCCGCGCCTTCGAGCGCTTTTTTCAGCAATGTTGCCGTGTTCCACTCCTTGCGCGGACTCCCGTTGAACGCCAATACTTGCATGAACCTGCCTCCGTCTTCATTCATGACGACCGTCAATAGTTTGTGAACTCGAACTCTTATGGGCTAAACAAGATCCGGTGCGCGATCCAGGCCGGAACGCCTATTTCATCAGTTCTTTTCCAATGTTCCACGCCGGGGCCAGGCGCGCTCCGAGGCTGTAGTAGCCCGAGGACGTCGCCATCTTTCCGGGACTTCCCATGGCAAACAGCAGAGGCTGGACCTTGAGAAAGTCGATGGAGTCACCTTCAAGGCACTCCTCGTCGCAATAGACCTGGACGACCTCCCCGATGAAGATATCGTGATTGGGCATATCGACGGTCTGGACGAGCCGGCACTCGAGGTTGAGTGGGCACTCCATTATCATCGGCGCGGTCTCTAGCTCCCCGTAGAACGACTCGAAGAGTCGGGCCTTATCGGCCTTGGTCCCTGACACGAGCCCGCAGTAATCGGTCTCCCTTACCAGGCGCTCCGGCGGGATGTTCACGCTGAACGTGCCGTTCTCCTTTATGCCTGAGTTCGTGTGATGGGCCTTGTTCATGCCCAGGCTTACCGTGCGCAGGTCCAGGATGCCCACATGGGCGACCGTCAGGTAATTGGGCTTGCCGCCGACAGTGGCGCCGACGAGCGTGGCAGGCAGAGGGTACAGCGCGGGTCTTGGGCCGAGTTTCTTCTTCATTGTGAAGCTCCTTCCTCTTTCAACCGTGCGGTGCTCTACCGCGTACGGCCGATGCCTCTCGTATCATTTGTTTTTCTAATTCGTTACAGGGCCGTGGCTCCTCCCTTAACAATAACAAGTACCGGGCGCCCGCGGCACAGTTGAAGAACCATGCCCTGTCTAATCATAGCTAACGAGCGTCAACCGTCCTAAACGAGACACTCTGCACCGGTTCGTTATCGATCTCGAGCTGCCACCGGTAGCCTTTGTCCGGCTCGAGCGTCAGACCGTTGAAGGTGAAAACCAGTGTGACGTCCAGTTCCGTTCCTTCAGGAATTCCCGGAGGCCTTCCGACCTCGAAGCTTCCGTCGTTCCTGACTTCCACGGGTGGATCTCCGTAAGCGATGGTGCTGCCATTCTCATCCTGAAACAGGAGAGAGAGATCGTACCTGGTGTTAGCGTCTGCCCATGGGACAAAGACCCGGATTGCCACCGACATGTTCCGCAGGCCCGGCCCGCAGACAGTCCATCCGCCACCCGATATGTAGAACTTGCCGTTGATTGCCTCCGCGTAATCACAGAGCATGAGCATCGCCTTCACCCGGACCACCCCTTCGAAGAAATACAAGTGCCACGCTGTCCCGCACTATTCTGACGCATTTTTGGTGTAGATGGCACTTGGGATACGGAGGGTAGGAGTCCCTTCCATCTCAATTCACGAAAATAGAATCAACTTCACGATGGGGAAAAGCCAAAGAGCCTACCTATTTACCGGCAATCCAATTCTTTGTCGTAGAGCCGGCCAGAGGACTTGAACTCACGACCTGACGCAACGGGGCAGAAAAATTATTGATTGGTTTCCTCTTCGGTTCGATCGGGTCCCTCGATGTCGTTGTCCGGTCTAACGTTTCTTTATAGTTAACCGACATAATGTCAGTCCGGATACTAGAAGCGGGCGTGCCGGGCACCTCATTGAGGAATCGCTTTAGATGGGAAACCTTACAAAGAGAGATGCAGAGGCCTCAGGATTAACCTGAGGCCTCGGGTCATGTAAGGTTTATTATTACGGCGCATACCCCACCACGTCGTGCCCCCCGGTCCAGACACCGTTGTAGTTGAAGTACATGGG
>Ga0182021_10003328_pt1 | contig 18897 bp, 17 predicted proteins | sample 612E3MmetaG_FD_120493 | JGI IMG/M metagenome (GOLD analysis project Ga0182021, IMG submission 120493) | Permafrost microbial communities from Stordalen Mire, Sweden - 612E3M metaG (Illumina Assembly) | ecosystem: Environmental > Terrestrial > Soil > Wetlands > Permafrost | place: Sweden... | reverse complement strand
TTTGCGCCGGCCGGGGGATTAAAAGAAGTGCCGGTGCTGGCCAAGGATCAAAACAAATTTTCGCTCTCAGACGCCGAAATTATCCAGTTGGCCAAATGGGCCGTGGAAATCGAAAATCACTACGGCAATCCGCAGGATATCGAATGGGCCAAAGACGGCAAAACCGGGAATTTATTTATCGTCCAGGCGCGGCCGGAAACCATCTTTTCGGGAATGGAAAATAAAAACACTTACGAAGAATACGAAGTGAGCGCCAGCGCCAAAGTTTTGTTGACCGGAATCGCGGTGGGCGAGAAAATCGGCCAAGGCAAGGTTAAGGTAATACCTAATGTCAAACAGATCGGACAATTCAAAAAGGGCGAGATTCTGGTGACAACAATGACCGACCCGGATTGGACCGCGATTATGCGGATCGCCGGCGGCATAATCACCGACGAAGGCTCCAAAACGTGCCACGCGGCGATTATTTCGCGCGAATTGGGGATTCCCTGCATTGTCGGCGCCAAAAAAGCCACCCGGATATTGAAAACCGGCAATCTTGTAACCGTGGACTGCACACAAGGCTCGGTTGGCCGGATTCTGGCCGGTATCGTGCCCTATAAAGTCAATAAATATAATCTCGATGAATTACCCGCGCTTCCCACCAAAATCATGGTGAACGTGGGAACGCCCGATAGCGCTTTCAAATCGTCATTTTTGCCCAATGGCGGCGTGGGCTTGGCGCGCATGGAATTTATTTTTGCCGACCGGGTGAAGGTCCATCCGCTGGCATTGTACAATTTTGCCAAGCTTAGGGATGCCAAGTTGAAAAGGGAAATTGAAAAAATCACTGTTGGTTATAAAGACAAAAAAGATTTTTTTGTCGCCAAATTAAGCGAAGGTATTGCCCAAATCGCGGCGGCGTTCTATCCCAAGCCCGTGATCATCCGCTTTTCCGATTTTAAAACCAACGAATACAGCGCGCTGGTTGGCGGCAAGGAATACGAGCCGGTCGAATCAAACCCGATGATCGGCTGGCGGGGCGCGTCGCGGTATTACGATCCTCGGTTTGCCCCGGCGTTCGGGATGGAGTGCGCCGCGGTAAAACGCGCGCGCGAAGTATTTGGGCTGACGAATATTTGGACAATGATCCCGTTCTGCCGCACCGTCGAAGAAGGCAAAAAAGTCCTGGAGGTGATGGCGCAGAATGGTTTAAAGAAAGGGGAAAATGATTTGAAGGTGGTGGTGATGTGCGAGATCCCGTCTAACGTGGTATTGGCCGACCAGTTTCTGGAGGTTTTTGATGGCATGTCGATCGGCTCAAACGACCTGACCCAGTTAACGCTGGGCCTGGATCGCGACGCTGGCGAGCTGTCATACATCGGCAACGAGAACAATCCGGCCGTCAAAGCGCTGATATCGCGCGTCATCAAGCATTGTAAGGAAAAAGGCAAATACATCGGCATTTGCGGCCAGGCGCCCAGCGATTATCCCGAATTCGCACAATTCGTGATGGACGAAGGCATCGACTCCATGTCATTAAACCCCGACAGCGTAATGAAAACTATCCTGAGACTTGGGGGATTGCAAAAAAAAGAGGAACAAACTTCTACACTAGGTCAATAAATATAAATTATAGAATCCTAGTGCAAAGTAAAATATTCCTCCATAGAACGGGATATATCGCCAATAGGGTTTGAATACCCAAATTGCGGTTACAGCCATTCGAGCACCAAAAAATATTATCGCGCTTGCCACCAGAGTTGGCCAAAGAGTCATCTGTACGCCCAGCCACAAGAATAAAGTGGGAATATGGCAAATGGTTCCCAACATAATGAACCAGAAACTGAGGCTAAAGCGAGATGAATTGTTAATCATTATCCTTCACCAATACCACGATAAGATTGTTTTGTTAATGAGTCAAGGTTTGCGTGAAACAATACTTAGGTGGTAAAATAAATCAATAAACTTATAATCGTTTCGAATATTCGAATATTCGGATTTCGAACATAAAAAAGTCATGGCAAAGATCACGGTTTCCATTATCAAGGCAGACGTGGGTTCTATCGGAGGACATATCCGGCCTAGCGACGAGATGATCGCTTCGGTCGAGGCGCATGTCAAAAAATTCGGCAAAGGATTGATCATCGACAGTTTCATTGAATATACCGGCGACGACATCGCGATATTGCTTACACACAAAAATGGCGTTGGGCACAAAGATATCCACAAGCTTTGCTTTGACGCATTGTTTGAGGCGGCGGATGTCGCCAGGTCGCAGGGGCTTTATGGAGCCGGGCAAGATCTGCTCTCGACCGCATTTTCGGGCAATGTGAAGGGCATGGGGCCGCAGGTGGCGGAAATGGAGATTGACGAGCGGCCAGCCGAGCCTTTTATGATGATTTGCGCCGACAAGACCGAACCCGGAGCCTACAATTTGCCATTGTATTTGACGTTTTGCGACCCGATGTATAACGCCGGATTGTTGCTGTCGCCCTCAGTGAAGAAAGGCTACAAATTCACGATCATGGATGTGGAGCACACCGGCGATGACAAAGTGATCGAATTGAATTCCCCCGAAGAGATGTACGATATCGCGGTCCTGTTGCGCGATAACGGCAAATATATCGTTGAAAAGATCCACGCGCGCGCGACCGGCGAAGTTGTGGCCGTGGCTTCAACCACCCGTTTGCACAACGTGGCGGGAAAATATGTCGGCAAAGACGACCCGGTGCTGCTGGTTCGGTCGCAAAAGGACTTCCCGGCCACCGGCGAAATTCTGGCGCCTTACGGAATCGGCCATTATGTGTCCGGGTTTATGCGCGGCTCGCACATCGGGCCGCTGATGCCGGTTAAACGTAATTCGCAAATCTCTTTCTTTGACGGACCGCCGATCGTGTCGTGCATGGCTTTTTCGATGCACAATGGCAAATTGGCGGGACCGGCTGATTGCTTTGATCAGCCCTACTGGGATTACATCCGGATGCAGGTTTCCAAGAAAGCCGAAGCGATCCGCCGCCAGGGATTTTCAGGACCGGCAATGTTGCCGATGACCGAGCTGGAATACACCGGAGTGATGGACACCTTGAATAATTTGGAAAAAAGGTTTATAGTAAGAAAAGCCAAATAGCTTGTTTAAAATGAGCGAAACCCACAAAAAAATCGCAGTTGGGTTTATAGTTGTTGCCATTTTAGGCGTGCTTTGGATATTTGGACGTCCAAAGCGCGCCGAAGCTATTACCAATAAAAGAGAGTATCCGGTTGGCAGCGAACTTGTGGTCAGTATCCAGAACAACCTCGGACGTGGCATTTGTTTTTCGGAATGCTATCCTTATTTTTTGCAAAAAAATGGCGGCGACACCGGGAATTGGCAGAATTATGAATATGGCAAATGCCAGGATTTCGACGCCGCTATAGATTGCGTTCAGGATAGGGGCTTTAAGGAATTCAGATTGCCTTTAGAAGATGTTGACCCGGGATTAAATCGGTTGATGATTCCGGTTTGTTTGGGGTGCCAGACAGGAGACAAGTTTAATCGGGATACGGCTATATACTCCAACACATTCCAGGTAAGGTAGGTTTTTGAGCCATTCGATCTGCACCGACCGCATGATCGGCGTTTATGTGTTGCAGATTTTAAAAAATAGATTAATGAATTAACCAAAAATATGACACCAACAATAAATGCCAAAATCAGGGTAGTTATGGGAAGGAAAAACGCCAAGATGCGTGAATCGGGCGTGCTTCCGGTTGTTCTTTACGGGCCGGGAATCAAGAATCTGAATCTTTCGGTCCTAGATACTGATTTTGATGCTACCTGGAAACAGGCGGGAGCCAGTTCGCTCGTAACCCTGAATGTTGAAGGCGAGAAAGAATCTTTCCGGGTGCTGATCAACGACGTTACCCGGGATCCGCTTACCGGCAAAGTCCTGCATATGGATTTCTACCAGCCCGACCTGACAAAGGAGATCGAAGCTATGGTTCCGTTGGTATTTACGGGCGAGTCGGTCGCGGTGAAAGATTTGGCGGGGACCCTGGTGAAAAATATTTCCGAGCTGACATTAAAAGCTTTGCCCCAGAAATTGCCGCGCGAGATCAATGTTGATATTTCAAAACTTGCGACATTTGATGATACAATAATCGTAGGCGACCTGGTTCTGCCCGAGGGCGTTAAGGCTCTAAAGAACCCGGAAGAGATAGTGGCTTTGGTTGTCGGGGCGCAAAAGATCGAGGAAGAGCTTGAGAAGCCGATTGAAGAGAAGGTTGAAGACGTGGCCCAGGTTGAGAAGGAGAAAAAAGACGTTGTGACCGAGGAAGAAGCCGAGGGCAAAGCGCCCGTAAAGAGCGCGGCCAAGTAGTTTTTTGCGCTAATCCTCCTTTTGTGCCTACATGGCATTTCTGCGAAAAGTAAAAATTTTTTTTGCTCTGTGTTTGATGGCGACCATAACCGCTTCCTTTTTTGTGTATTCCCAAGCGAGCGCCGCAAATCTTCCGCTGGCGGCCGATACGGCCGCAAATCCGGCGTCTACCCCGGGCAACTTGGAAACAGCCGATGATTGCACGACCAAGGACCAATGCCAGGCGCTGCTGGACCAATACGAAAAGCTGTTGACGCAATATGATTCCGATATCAACAAGACTGCCGGCCAAAAAAAGACCTTGCAAAACCAGATTTCGTTGCTAAAGCAAAAAGCCTCGTCTCTGGCGGTGCAGATCAAAAAGAGCGGCGCGGTCATCAGCGACCTGTCGCTGCAAATCTCGGATACCGATAAGTCGGTCCAGGACACCGAGTCAAAGATCGAACAATCGCAGGGCAACTTGGGGGAAATTTTGAGATCGATCAATGACGAAGACCAGCGGCCATTGATCGAACTGCTGTTATCGGAAGCAAAACTTTCCAGTTTTTTTGACGATGTTGTTTATTTGGAAAATCTTAACGACCAGTCGGATATCATCCTTGCCAACGTAAAGGATTTAAAATCGTCGCTGGAGGACCAGAAAGCGGGTTTGGAGAGCGACAAGCAGGATATGCAAAGTGCCATGCAGGTGCAGATGTTGCAAAAACTGGAACACGAAAAGAACCAGGCCCAACAGGAACAAACCCTAAAATTGACCGAGGTACAATATCAGCAGCAGCTGACCCAAAAGCAAGCTACGGAGCAGGAGATTTCCAAGATCAAGAACAAGATCTTCCAGCTGGCCGGTTTGGGCGCCAACCAGGAAACCTTGAAGTTTGAAGATGCTGTTATTCTTGCGAAAAAAGTTGCCGCACTAACCGGCATCCGGCCAGCATTTTTATTGGCAATACTCACGCAGGAATCCAATATCGGCCAGAACGTGGGCCAGTGCTATCTGACAAACAATTTGACCGGCGGCGGCGTAAACATCACTTCCGGCAGATCGGTGGCTAAAGTTATGAGTCCTGCGCGCGACGTGCAGCCATTTTTATCGATCACAGCCGATGTGGGGCGTGACGCTCATACTACCCGAGTTTCCTGCCCGATGAGCTATGGCTGGGGTGGCGCGATGGGTCCGGCCCAGTTTATCCCATCGACTTGGATGCTTTACCGCGACCGCCTGAAGGCGATTACGGGAATCGCGGCCGATCCCTGGAAAGCCGATGACGCTTTCCTGGCCGCGGCTTTGTATATCGGCGATTATGGCGCAAAGAACAAGGATTACAACAGCGAATGGAAGGCCGCGATGATATATTTTTCGGGATCAACGAATACAAAATACAGATTTTACGGCGACAACGTGGTTGCCATCGAAAAGGGTTATGAAGACGACATGGCCACGATTGGGCAGTGATAAATCATTTAAGCATCTAATCATTTAATTACGACAAAAAACCCGCTTATTGCGGGTTTTGCGTAAAAAAAGACCGATTTTCAATCGGATGGCGTCAATGAAATGTCTTTTTGTGCTAGTTGGACCAGCGCGGCCAGACCGGAGAGCAAAGCAATCGAAAGGTACATCGACAGTGGTTCGTTATCTTTGATGCCGTTAAGGATTTTTAAGCTTTTTATATCCTTAGCGGGATCATCACGGGTATTTATTGCCAGTGCCGCATCATCGTTTTCACAACATAAAATCAGGCAACGCTGGTCCCATTTGTAGCCAAACCTTCGGCGGCGGCTTTCATCGAATTTGCGGCAGGGCAACGCCGACCAAGTGATTCTCATCGCGCCGTTAACGTCCTCCAAATTGGCCCGGTTTTTGATCCACTCGGCAAATGGCTGGCTTATTCTGCCTCCCAGCCCGTTAAAGTCCCAGAGCCGGAATATTTGCGGTTTTTCGCAAGCGGTGTAATTCTGATGTTTGGGCGGTACATGCAGGATTTCAAATAGACCGAGTAGAGATGCCCAGATTGCTTTGATATCCGTTCTGTCGCCGTTGAGGGCTGCCTGATATTCAAAGAAATCGCTGTCCGAGACTACTCTTTTTAAGCATTTTTCGTAACCGATGTTTTGAAGGCGGTCTGCGCCGGACGCAAATGCGGTAACGCCATAGTCTTCAATCGATGATTCTATTTCGCTGGGGCCAGCCATAAGTTGAAGGTTGCGTTCTTCCATAAAATCCTGGTGGATTTTTATCACCAATGCCGGAACAGATCTGTCGAATCCTAAAGACCAATAGGCGGGCATTCTTCCTTTCAGGAAGTCATCAGATGTTTCGTTTATGTACAATTCAAAGTCCTCCTAATTTTCGATGATCTTTCGTATGACTATAAAAGATATCAACGCTAAAATCAAGTATAAACTGCGCGACCACATGTTATTAAATAAAAAACGCGACATTTCAGTCGGGCTTGAGGGGGTCGGAATTTGATTCGGCAAGTTGGATGAGTTCGGAGAAACCGGCAAGCAGGGTCAATTCCTGGTGGTAAAACCAAGGCTTTTGCATAGTAGGCTCTTCGCGAATTTCGCCATTTTCGATTATTAATGTGCCATTACCTGGGCAGAGCAGAGTTAGGCGATCGTTGCCGATAAATGCATTGAATTCTATCGGAACATCAAGGGCAGGCATTTCGTAGCACATTGCCGACCAGGCGGTTTCCATCGCTCTTTTACAAGAAGAAATGTCAGGGTTCGTTGAAATCCAGGCATCAAGTTGCGGCTTTGTGTAACCGCTGGGTGCGCTCATAAAGTTCCACCAAAACATCTCCGGATATGGCGTTTGCGAATTGACAAAATCTTCCCCGCTGAGAAACACCGACATTATGTAAAGGGTAGACCAAATTTCCCCAAACTCTTTTTCTGTTGTCGGAATCTTAAAACCGTATCCAACAAGGCCATTTTTTGTTTTCGTCGGCAGTTTTTTCCCGCAACGGGCAAATCCGAAATCACCGCTTAAATCCTGCTCGAAGTCCCCTAATTTGTATGTTTGTTGCAAACCTTTTAACATTCGATCGTCAGGGGTTACATCAACACGGCCCTTCCAATTCTTGATTACCGCCTGTTCGATTTTTAAGATTATTCGTGCGCTTTCTTCATCCCAGCCTAGGCTGAAAATGCGCGGTTTTTCATCCAATTTCAAGTTATCATGCCTCCATTTTTAGAGATCTATTGTTATGACTTTAATGGATATTTGTCTTAAATGCAACAAAAAACCCGCTTATTGCGGGTTTTGTTTTTCGAGTTCCGAGCGCAAGGTGGTGGCTATCTCATCGAGGTGGCCGGCAAAGATGTCTTCGATGTTGTGCCAGCTCTGCTTGACGCGATGGTCGGTTACCCGATCCTGCGGGATGTTATAGGTGCGGATCTTTTCGGCGCGCTTGGCGCCGCCGATTTGTTCTTTGCGCGCCCCGCCAAACGACGCTTCCTCGTCGGCGCGCCTTTTTTCCTGCAGGCGGTATTCCAGCAGGGCCATGGCGTTTTCGCGGTTCTGTAGCTGGTTGCGCTCGGTTTGCGAAAAGACCGCAAGTCCAGTGGGGATGTGTGTTATCCTGACTGCCGATTCGCGTTTGTTGACGAACTGTCCGCCGGGGCCGGATGAGCGGCAGAATTCGACCCTGATCTCGTCGGGCCGGATTTTTATTTCGCTTTTTTTGGGTTTCGGCAAGACGGCCACGGTGGCGGTGGACGTGTGGATCCGCCCGCTTTTTTCCGTGATCGGAATTCGTTGAATGCGATGCACGCCGCCTTCGTATTCCATCAATTGCCAGACATCGCGGCCCTTTAATTCAAAAATAATCTCTTTGTAGCCGCCGATGTCGGTCGGGCTGGAATCCAGCACTTTTTGTTTCCAGCCATGGATTTGGGCAAATTTTGTGTACATCGAGTAGAGGTCTTGCGCAAACAGCGCGGCTTCCTCGCCGCCGGTCCCGCCGCGGATCTCGACTACAACGGCTTCCGGCCCGGAATTTTTCTTTTCGCTGGCCAGGAGTGCGGCCAGTTCGCTTTCCAGCTCCGCAAGTCGTGCCTTGAGCTGTTCTGTTTCTACAACGGCCAGGGAAGTAAGTTCCGGATCTTCGCCGCTTCCGGCGATGGAGTTGTTTTCCTCGATCTTCTGGAAAGTTTCCTTTATTTCATCCTCTTTTTCGATGATTTTTTCCAAAAAAGCCTTGCGTTTGCCCAGTTCCTCGAATTTTTCCCAATCCGAAATCAGCTTGGGGTCGCCAAGCTGATCAATGATCTTATCGTATTCTTCTTTTGCGCTCGATGCTCCCGGCATTTACTTTTTAACTACTTTCTTTGCTGTCGCCTTGGCCGCTCGTTTTTTGAATTTATCGACGCGTCCCATGGTATCGATCATTTTGGCCTTGCCGGTGTAGAACGGGTGGCAGGCGGCGCAAATTTCGGTCTCGGTGTATTCCTTGGTCGAACCGATCGTGTAGGTCTTGCCGCAGGAACACTTGGTCTGGGCGTTCGGGAAATACTTTGGGTGAATATCCTTTTTCATAATTGGTGTTTATTTATTTTAACAGATTATACTATAAATGAAAACCCGTTATTTTGCAACCTGTTTACTTCTTTGCGCGTCTCAAAAATAAAAAAGCCTATCATCTGTTGATTTTAAGCTTTCGAGAATCAAGATCTTCGAGTACGCGGCGCATGAAGCCGTAAGTAAAGGAAAAGCAGTCAGGATATTCGCGAGCCAGAATCAACAGATCCGCGGCAAGCCACCACGTATGGTATTTGGCTTCCCGGTTAGGCGGCGGATAATTTTTTTCGGCCAATACTACTATGAAGCAATGGCTGATAAGCTGAATATTGCCGCCAATGCTGTTAAACCCACAGTATGGCAAGATAATTTCCTGCTCATAGCGGTCGCTGGTATGATATTTTTCTGGTATCGCCGGTTGGCCGTTGGCTCCGAGTATATGGACTATTTTGGCATTCGGTCCGTCTTCTTCAAGAACACCCCGTCTGGCAGTTTCCAATATGGATTCATCCAGTTTCTTTGTCTCAGCGACGATTTCTATTAAACCGTCATATTCTTTGTTTTCCTTATCGGTGCGGATTGCGGTCAAAACCCATATTTGTCCGTTTCCGTCAATGTACACTGGTATGGCATACGCTCCGGCTTTAACGACATACAAAGCCAAATGCTTCACCTCCGTAAATTTTATGAGCTGCGATGCGTTTATAATATAGTTGTCAAATCCAGTTATGTCAAATAGATAGGGTTTGGCTATTGAAAAAAGAGTTGAGGTGTGTTATCATTTCAAATTATCGAGGCGAAATAATTTATTATAACTAACTCAATAACAATGAGCATCCAACTTTCTGTTGAAGACATGGCCAAGGCAGGCTTGCAGTTTGGCCACAAGAAATCAAAGATCCATCCCAAGATGAAGCCTTTTTTGTACGGGCTGCGCAACACCGTTTTTATCATTGACCTTGATAAGACCAAAGACAAGTTTGAGGCGGCGCTTGAGGCTATCCGCAAGGTCATTGCCGACAACAAAATAATGATCGTGGTTGGGACAAAGGTGCAATTCAAAAAAATGGTCAGGGAGACAGGGGAGGCTTGCGGTCTGCCGTTTGTCACCGAAAGGTGGCTGGGCGGCACGTTTACCAACTTCGGCATTATCAAGAAACGCCTGGACTTTTTCAAGGACCAGGAAAGAAAAAAAGCGGCCGGCGAATTCGACAAATACACTAAAAAAGAACAGGCCAACATCAACAAGGAGCTAAAAGACCTGGAGAGGAAGTTTGGCGGTATTAAGGGGCTGGAAAAGATGCCCGAGGCGATCTTTGTCGTCGACATGAAAAAAGACAAACTGGCGGTCAAAGAGGCACGCGAGAACGGCGTGACGGTCATTGGCATCGCCGATGTTAACATCGATCCGGGGCTGGCCGATTTTCCGATCATCGCCAATGATGACGCGATGTCGTCGGTGGGTTACATTCTGGGCAAGGTCAGGGAGGTGGTGCTGGCGCAACGCGCGGTCAACCTTGAAGCCAAACCCGCCCAAACCGAAGTCAAATAGACCTAGGATTTAAGATTTAGGATTTAAGAATTATTCATTAATCATAAATCGTAAATCTTTATTCTTTGCATTTTAAAATGGCAAATATTGAACAAATCAAAAAACTGCGCGAGGAAACCGGCATCTCCGTGGGCGAATGCAACAAGGCGCTGTCTTTGTCGCAAGGAGATCTTGATAAAGCCAAGGAGATCTTAAAGGAGTGGGGCAAAACCGTGGCGGCCAAAAAAAGCGAGCGCGCCACCGGGCAGGGCATAATCGACAGTTACATCCACGCCAACGGCAAGATCGGGGTGATGATCGAGTTGCGTTGCGAGACCGATTTTGTGGCCAAGTCGGCGGATTTCAAATGTCTGGCGCATGAACTTTGCCTGCAGTTTGCCGCCATGGGCGACGAACAGGAGACGATTTTAGCGCAACCGTGGATCAAGGATCCCTCAAAGAGCGTCAAAAACCTGATCGAAGACGTGGTCGCCAAAGTTGGCGAAAACGTGACCTTGGGGAAGGTTGTGCGCTACGAGGTATAGGTTAAGCAGCTTTGTACTTTCACAGCTGCCGCGTGTAGCCCTTAATTATGGCAGAACTAATCGCAATAATTGTCCTGGGGTTAAGCTTGGCCGGAGCGTTTTTTATTGTGGGAAGAAAAATCCCCGTGCTTTTGGAATTGCAAAGCGCGCCCAAGGACCGCCCGACCGGTTTCTGGGAACGCATTTTAAAGAACGTCGAATCCTATTTGCAAAAAATACCGATTTTTAAGGGATTTTCCTGGCAGGCGTGGATTGAAAAATCGTTGTCGAAAGCGCGAGTGATGGCCTTAAAGACCGATAACAAGATCGAAGGTTATCTGACCGCTTTGCACGTAAAAGAAGAAGAAAAAAAGAAGGCCGGCGGCCACACTACCGGGGAGTATTGGTCCGACGTCAAGGAATTCGTAAAAACCAAAACGGGATTGCACGTAAAACCCATCCAGCCCCGGCAAGAAAGCGACAGCGCGCGACAGGCCCAAGACGAACCCGTCCAAGCCGGTACCAAAAAAGAGGAAGCGGTACCGCTCCAATTTTTGGCGCCCAAAGGCAAGGACCGCAAGAAAAAAAACAAGAAGCGGTTTGCGCGCAAAGGCGGGAACTGGTAATAGCAATAAAAAGCTTTTTTTAAACGGTTGCCGAGCGATAAAGCAATCCGCAAAAAATTTTGCCAACGTAGCTCAGCTGGCAGAGCAGCTGTTTTGTAAACAGCAGGTCGTCGGTCCGATCCCGACCGTTGGCTCTGATGTCAACAAAGAAATCAAAAACCGCACAATGGCGGTTTTTTGATAGTTGACAGATATTTTTATATATGCTATTAACAAAAGGTCATCGCACATTAATATTGGATTGTTGGCAGGAAGGCAGAGGATAAATTTGAAATCGAATTTATTTTTTGCCTTCTTGCCGACGGTTACAAAACAAAAAAGGCGAGAAGGAGATTGATATGAGAAAAATACATATAGCAGGATTCGTTCTGCTTACGCTGCTGATGTTGCTGTTAGCACCGGCAATATCTGCAAGCGATAACGCAGCCGTCGTACAGGCGCACCACGGAACGCCGCCAAATAAATCTCCGGCGCACGGCTGGCCATACAATGATTGGCCCAAGGGAGAATGCCCGCCGGATTTGCCCTGGGAAGATCCAGTTTCTTGCCCAACTTGTCCGCCAGGATAAGTTCTAACAGATGAATATTTGATTCTGTTATTTTTTTACAAAACCCGCTTTTTTTACTATCATTCACATTACAAAAAACGCCGGGATTTTTGTTTGCTTTTTATATAATTTTAAGGTAAAATTAATCAATTGGAAGGCAATTTTTTTGTTTACGGATATGGATGAAAACGACCTGCAAAAAATAAAGAGTGAGGCGGCGGATGCGATAAATTCGGCCAGGGATGCCGCCGGGCTAGAAGTCGCGGTTCAATCTTATTTGGGAAAGGACGGGAAACTCGGCCTGGTTTTTCGCTCATTTGCGATACTGGCTCCGGAGGCCAGGTCGGCCATGGGGGCTAAAGCCAACGAAGTTAAGCGCGAGTTAAGCGCTTTGGCCGATGGGCGGAGGGCAACTTTTGATCTCGCGGCAAATGAGAAAGGCACCGAGTGGATTGATGTCACACTGCCCGCGTCCGAGCTGAAGGTAGGACATATCCATCCGCTGACCCAGACAATTGACCGGATTGCGCGGATTTTCCACGGTATGGGATTTGAAACCTTTGACGGACCCGAGATTGAAAGCGACTGGTATGCTTTTGACGCGCTCAATATTCCCCAGGATCACCCGACGCGCGACACCTGGGACACGCTCTATGTCTCCGATAAACAATTGCTGCGGCCGCATACCAGCCCGGGGCAGATCCGCTATATGGAAAATCACCAGCCGCCGTTGCGGATTATTGTGCCGGGACGGTGTTTTCGGCGTGACGCCATCGATGCGTCGCATGAGATCAACTTTTACCAGGTCGAGGGTTTGCTTGTCGATAAAAATATTTCGGTCGCCAATTTCAAGGCCATAATTGAAGAATTTTTCAAGCAATTTTTTGCCGACAGCGAAAAAGACAGCGAGCGGCTTGCCTGCAAGGTAAGGTTGCGGCCGTCATATTTCCCGTTCACCGAGCCGTCTTTTGAAGTTGATCTGGGTTGCGTGCATTGCGCGCAAAAAGGCTGCTCGGCCTGCAAAGGTACGGGCTGGATGGAGATCATGGGAGCGGGGATGGTACATCCCAATGTCTTTGCCAACGCGGGAGTCGATTCGGCCGTTTGGCAGGGATTTGCGTTCGGCATGGGGGTTGAGCGCCTGGCGATGATCAGGCACAAGATCAATGATATCAGGTTATTCTACGATGGCGACGTTAACTTTTTAAAACAATTCTGAATTTTAACAGATTTAAGATTTAGGATTTAAGATCAATGAATTTAATGCGAATTCATTCTTAAATCCTAAATCTTAAATTGTAAATCTTAGCAATGTTATTCTCGTACAATTGGCTGCAAACTTTTTTTGGCGATAAATTACCCGAACCGAAAGTCCTGGCGGATTTGCTTACGCGGCGCAGTTTCGAGGTGGAGGGATTCAAAAAATTTGGCGCCGACACTATTCTTGATATTGCGGTTTTGTCCAACCGGGCCGCCGATTGTTTTTCGCATCTGGGCATGGCCCGCGAGTGCGCCGCGGTCCTTGGCTTGCGCCAAAAGCCGGTCATTAAAAAAAGGAAGGTTGCTAGCGGCTCGATTGCCGTGCGTTCGTTGATCAACTTAGATATTGCCAATGCCGATCTGTGTCCCAGGTATTGCGCCAAGATGATCGAGGGTATAAAGATCGGCCCGTCGCCCAAATGGGTGCAGGACCGGTTGAGCGCCTGCGACCTGCGGCCGATAAACAATATCGTGGACGCGGCCAATTATGTGATGTTAGAAATCGGCCAGCCGTTGCATACTTTCGATTACGACAAGATCGCCGTCGACGCGAAAACCAAAAAGGCAAAGACGATTAGCGTGCGCCTCGCGCGCAAGGGCGAGAAGATCGAAGCGCTTGACGATAAAACCTACCCGCTCGACGAAACGATGCTGTTGATCGCCGACGCTTCGGGACCGCTGGTGATAGCCGGCATTAAGGGCGGGCGCCGGGCCGAGATTTCCGACAATACCAAAACAATAATTATCGAATCGGCTAATTTCAACCGGCAGTCGATCAGGCGGACATCAAAAAAGCTTGGCTTGCGCACGGACGCTTCGGCCCGTTACGAGCACGGTTTGGATCCCAATATGGCCCAAATTGCCATCGAGCGGGCGGCCGAACTGATGGCCCAACTGGCGGGCGGCCGCGTGCTGACCGGGATGGCTGATTTCTACCCCAAGAAAACCGGTCCCAAATGGCTCACGCTTGATTTAGAGCAGGCCGAGCGACTTCTGGGCGTGGCGGTGCAGGCGGCGCAATCCAAGAAGATCCTGGAGGCTCTGGGCTTTCAGGTCCGTAAAGGCAAAGGATCGAATATCGAAGCCCTGGTGCCAACTTTTCGGACGGATGTAAATCTGCCGCAGGACTTGATCGAAGAGATCGGACGGATCAGCGGTTATGAAAATATTGCCGGCGTTCTGCCCGATTGCAGTTTGATAATTTCCAAGGTGAATTATTCATCTGTTTGTGCCCAAACGATCCGCCAAGCTTTCAAGGAAGCCGGTTTCTATGAGGCATATTGCTATTCTTTTGTATCGGCTAATGATTGGAAACTGTTTGGCTTTGATGGCGGGGATATTATTTCGGTCAAAAATCCTTTGAATATCGATTTTGAATACTTGCGGCCAAGCTTGTTGATGAACTTGCTGAAAAAATCCGCGTCAGTGACAGCCCAACAAACCGATTATTTTGAAATCGGCCGGGTTTTTAACAAGAAATCCGCTAGCCAGCCGGTTATGGCGGGGGCAGTTTGCCACGGTACTTTTTTTGAGGCGAAAGCCGCGGCCGAATTGGCTTTATCCCGGTTGGGAGCGTCTCAGATCGAATTCCGGCCGGCTGACACGGGCAATATCAACACGCAGGTTTACGCCGCCGAATCGACCGCGATAATATATTCGGGTAAAAAAATGGTGGGCGTTGTGGGACAGGTTGCGCAAAAGATCGCCAAGGCCTACGGTTACACGAACGCGCCGGCGGCAATTGAGCTTGATTGCGGCGTCCTGGAAGGGCTGTTGTCCGAGATTGTCGTTTATAAGCCCGAGTCGCTTTTCCCGCCGGTTATCCGCGACTTGGCCGTGCTGGTGCCCGGCCGGGCGCACGCCGACGATGTTTTGTCGCTTGTTCGCAAAGCCGCGGGAGCTTTGCTCAAGGAGTCCAATGTTTTTGAAGCGTATGCCGGGAAGGGCGTGCCCGAAGGCAAAAAGAATGTGGCGCTGACACTGGCTTTCCAATCGTTTGAAAAAAACCTGACCGCGTCCGAGATCGACGTGTTCATGAAATCGATAATTGAGAAGCTGGAAACACAGCCGGACTGGATAGTCAGGAAATAACGTAAAATGTAAAGCGAAAAACGTAAAATAGAAAAATTCGATAGTTTTACGTTTTGCGCTTTAAATTTTACACTGTTAATATGGCAAAAGAAACACCAAATTTAAAACAAAGCAAAGAATCGGCCGAGTACAGCGCCAAGGACATTTACGTCCTGGAAGGGTTGGAGCCGGTTCGGAAACGTCCCGGAATGTATATTGGTTCCACCGGATTGGACGGACTGCACCATCTGATCTGGGAGTGCGTCGACAACTCGCTGGATGAAGCGATGGCCGGCTACTGCAAAAATATCGACGTGGTTTTGCTGCCGGACAACCGCGTTAAAGTTTCCGACGATGGCCGCGGCATTCCGGTTGATATCCACCCGCAAACCAAAAAATCGGCCCTGGAGACCGTTATGACGACCTTGCACGCGGGCGCAAAATTCGGTTCTAAGGCTTACCAGGTTTCAGGCGGTTTGCACGGAGTGGGCGTATCCGTTGTCTGTGCCCTATCAACATGGATGCGGACCGAAGTCTGCCGCGACGGCTGGCTTTGGGTACAAGAATATAAACGGGGCAAGCCGCAGGCGCCCGTTAAAAAAGACGGCAAGTGCGAGAAGCGCGGCACCAGCCAGGAATTCGAGGCCGACGGCGAAATCTTCAAGGAAATCGCCTACGATCCCAAAAAAATATTGAGCCATTTGCGCCAGCAGGCTTATTTGACCAAAGGGGTCAAGATAAATGTAACCAATGAGACGGTGGAGCCCAAACTTGTCTACACTTTTTACTTTGAGGGCGGGTTGTACTCTTACGTGAGGTATCTCACGCGCGGCCGCAATGCCATTCATCCCAATATTTTTTACTGTTCCGGAGACCGAAACGATATCCAGGTTGAGGTGGCTTTCCGCTATACCGACGAATACGAAGGATTCGAGCAAAGTTTTGCCAACAACATTGTGACCGCCGAAGGCGGCACGCACCTGACGGGATTCCGCACGGCCATGACCCGGGTATTCAACGACTACATGAAGAAGAATGGTTATTCCAAGAATGGTGAAGATAACCTGGGCGGCGACGACATCCGCGAAGGCCTGTCGGCCGTGGTATCGATAAAGATTCGGGAGCCGCAGTTCGAAGGCCAGACAAAGGGCAAGCTGGGTAATCCGGAGGCCAAGAACGCCGTCGAGAGCGTGGTGGCCGAAACTTTGACGGATTTTCTGGAACGCAATCCCGGCGATGCCCGCGTCATCATCGAAAAATGCCTTTTGTCGCTGAAGGCGCGCAAGGCCGCCAAAGCGGCGCGCGAAACGGTTTTGCGCAAAGGTATATTGGATGGTCTATCTTTGCCGGGAAAATTGGCCGATTGCACGTCGCGCACACCCGAAGATTCCGAGATGTACATCGTCGAGGGTGAATCGGCTGGCGGCTCGGCCAAACAGGCGCGCGACCGCCGTTTCCAGGCGATCCTGCCCCTGCGCGGCAAAATTTTGAACGTTGAGCGCACGCGTCTGGACCGGATGCTGGATTCAAAAGAAGTTAAGTCGCTGATAATCGCCTTGGGTACGGCCGTGGCCGACGATTTTAATTTGGAAAAATTGCGTTACCAGCACATCGTCATCATGGCCGATGCGGATTCGGATGGCAACCATATCCGGACATTGTTGCTGACGCTGTTCTACCGGTATTTTAAACCGGTGATCGAGGCCGGATTCCTTTTTATCGCCCAGCCGCCGCTGTACAAAATGGCCGCAGGCAAAGATATCCGCTATGCCTATACCGAGGATGATAAAAACACAGTTTTAAAGACCTTTAACAAGCCGGGTTTAAGCATCCAGCGCTACAAGGGGTTGGGTGAGATGAATGCCCAGGAGCTTTGGGAAACGACGATGAACCCGGAAAACCGGGTCCTGCTTAAGGTCGGCATCGAAGACGCCGAGGGCGCCGACAAGGTCTTTGACATGCTGATGGGCGACGAGGTCTTGCCGCGAAAGAAATTTATCCAGGCCTACGCCAAAAACGTCAAAAACCTCGATGTCTGATGGATTTGACAGTACCGGTTAGTTTTGGTATGCTGGGCTTATAACTGGCCCTCTGGGCCATTTTAAGAACCAAGAATCCAGACAATGAACATTATTGCAAGCACAACAACATTTTTAAAGGAGGTGAGGCTTGAGTCCAAGAAAGTCAACTGGTTGACCCGCAAAGAGCTTATCCAATACACGGTTTTGGTGATTGGATTTATGCTGGTCATGGCGGTTTATTTTGGTATTTTGGACGCGGCTTTCTCACAAGCCTTGGAGCATGTGATCACACAGTAAAATAGAATTTTTTTGTTTAACGATAAACAACCTTCCCAATACAATGCCAAAGCAGCAAATTTTAACTGAAAAAAACTGGTACGTCATACACACCTATTCGGGCTACGAAGAGGCGGTGGCCAAGAATCTGACACAGAGAATAGAATCTTTGGGAATGGAGGACAAAATTTTTAATGTGATCGTGCCCAAGGAAAAGAAGATCAAGATCAAGGAGGGCAAGCGCAAGGTTGTCGAAGAAAAAATCTACCCCGGTTACATTTTGGTGGAGATGATCGTTACCGATGATTCCTGGTACGTTGTGCGCAACACGCCCAACGTGACGGGTTTTGTGGGCGCCGGAACGACGCCGATCCCGGTGTCGCTAGAAGAGATCACCGATCTGAAAAGACGGATGGAGTTAGACGAACCGGAATTCAACATCGAGGCCAAGGTTGGCGAGATGGTAAAGATAAACGACGGCCCGTTCAAGGATTTTGAAGGCAAAGTCTCCGAGGTTGATCGCGAACGCGGCAAGGTAAAAGTTTTGGTATCGATGTTTGGCCGGGACACACCCGTAGAGCTAGATTCGTTGCAGATTAAGAAAATGTAAAAAGAAGCGCAAAGCTAAAAGCGCAAAACGTAAAATATTAATTCTAAATTCGATTTCATATTTTTCACTTTTCACTTTACGCTTTACGTTTGATATTATGGCAAAAAAGATAAAAGCAATCGCAAAACTGCAAATCCAGGCCGGCAAGGCCACGCCCGCGCCGCCCATCGGCCCGTCTTTGGCGCAATACGGAATCAATATTGGCGAATTCGTCAAACAATTCAACGAGGCCAGTCGTCCGATGATGGGTTATAAAGTCGGCGTTGAGATAACGATTTTTGAGGACCGGACATTTACGTTCGTCCTAAAACAGCCGCCAGCCAGCGAGCTGTTAAAAAAAGCCGCCGGCATCGAAGCCGGATCGGGCGTGCCCAACAAGAATAAGGTGGCTAAGATTTCCAAGGCGCAATTAAAAAAGATTGCCGAGCAGAAAATGCCCGACCTAAACACGACCGACGTCGAAGCCGCGATGAAAACCATCGCCGGCACGGCTAGGCAAATGGGCATTACGATCGAGTAATAAAAAAACGAAACTAAACTTAAAGCCCCGTTTCCGCGGGGTTTTT
>Ga0182021_10003327_pt1 | contig 18899 bp, 16 predicted proteins | sample 612E3MmetaG_FD_120493 | JGI IMG/M metagenome (GOLD analysis project Ga0182021, IMG submission 120493) | Permafrost microbial communities from Stordalen Mire, Sweden - 612E3M metaG (Illumina Assembly) | ecosystem: Environmental > Terrestrial > Soil > Wetlands > Permafrost | place: Sweden... | reverse complement strand
TGTGTCTTTGTCCAGCCTGTGTACTAGTTCTAAAAAATGTGCGTCGGGTCTTAACAGGCGCAATCCTTCGATTATGCCGGAACTGACGCCGCTACCGCCGTGTACGGCAAAACCGGCCGGTTTGTTGATGATCAGAAAACCTTCGTCTTCAAACAAAATACCCTGTTGCAACGCGGCTTGCAAACCCTGTGGAATGTATGACTCTTCGCTGCGTTCGGCCACCCTGACCGGAGGAACCCGGACTATATCGCCGGCAACCAGGCGGTACTTGACATCCACGCGGCCTTTATTAACCCTGACTTCGCCTTTTCTGACGATGCGGTAAATATGGCTTTTAGGTACGCCTTTTAAACGGGTAATTAAAAAATTGTCCAATCGTTGGTCGCTATTGTCTTCAGTAATTTCGACATATACAACTTTAGGTAACGCGCTTTCTTCTATGCTCATAGTGCAAATAATACCAGTATCCGGGGATGATTGATGCTTTAAAATTGATGTAAGGCGATAAGGTTGTTATATTAGGCAAGTTTTTAAGAAAAACAACTTTAAGCTCTGCGGATTTTTCAGTGATGAAACCGGCTTAGAGCAACTTAATGAAGATTAAAACAACACTTACGTGATTAATTTCTCATTATAAGATTTTCGGGTTCATCGTACGACCCTAGACGCACGATTTTTAACACCTGTTTAAAACAGACTTTACGACCCAAGACTGAGAAATATTAACTTAATCTGTCCGCGCCCAAGCTATGGCTTCTTGTTGAAGTCTAAAATAACGACAAAGATGGCGCAGATGACGGAACATAAGACCGTAAAGACTAAGCTGATTATGTTACTGGTTAGACATAATGCTTCGTGCTTGTATTGACACACACAATGATGCGCTAACCAAAACCGGTTCAATTCAGTAAAATCTGACAATGGAGCAGGAAACTATAAGGATACAAAATGAAAAGAATGCTTATCAACGCTACGCAGGCTGAAGAACTGCGAGTCGCTTTGGTAGACGGTCAAAAACTGTATGATTTTGACATAGAAGTCCCTTCAAAAGAACAAAAAAAATCCAATATCTACAAAGGTATCATCACTCGCGTAGAACCCAGTTTGGAAGCGGCATTTATCAATTATGGCGCGGAAAAACACGGCTTTTTGCCTTTCAAGGAAATTTCCCCGCTCTACAGGCAAAGTCAGGACGGCGCTGAAACGGATGGTCGTCGTCCCGCTGTAAAAGACATGATCAAGGAAGGCCAGGAAATCCTGGTTCAAATTGAAAAGGAAGAGCGCGGCAATAAAGGCGCAGCGCTAACGACTTATATCAGTCTGGCGGGTACTTATCTGGTATTAATGCCGAACAATCCCAAGGCTGGCGGCATATCCCGGCGCATAGAAGGCGAAACCCGCAGCGATTTGCGTGAAGTCATGGCAGCGCTGGAAATTCCCGAAAGCATGGGCTTGATCGTCAGGACGGCGGGCTGCGGCAAAAATGCCGAAGAACTGCAATGGGATTTGAATTATCTGCTGCAACTGTGGGAAGCCATCGATCGCACGTCCAATGAGCAGAAAGCGCCGTTTTTGGTGTTTCAGGAAAGCAACGTTATCATCCGGGCTTTGCGCGATCACTTGCGCGGTAATATCGACGAGATTTTGATCGATAATGAAGACTCATTCAAGTTGGTGCAAGACTTCCTTAAACAGGTTATGCCGCATTTTTTGCCTAAAGCGAAACTGTACCAGGATGCGGTGCCTTTATTCAGCCGTTACCAGATTGAATCCCAAATTGAAGTCGCCTACTGTCGTGAAGTTTCGCTGCCTTCAGGCGGATCATTGGTTATCGACCATACCGAAGCGTTAACCTCAGTTGACATCAACTCCGCCCGCGCCACCAAAGGCAGTGACATTGAAGAAACTGCGCTGAACACCAACCTGGAAGCGGCCGATGAAATCGCCCGCCAACTCAGATTGCGCGATTTGGGCGGCTTGTTTGTCATCGACTTCATTGACATGCTGTCCAATAAAAATCAACGCATGGTGGAAAATCATCTGCGTGATGCGCTTAAAATCGATAGAGCCCGCATTCAAACCGGTCGTATTTCGCGTTTCGGCCTGCTGGAAATGTCTAGACAACGGATGCGTCCGTCTTTGGGCGATTCCACGCAATTGCCTTGCCCGCGCTGTAAAGGCCAGGGCACGATACGTAACGTGGAGTCGGTAGCGCTTTCGGTGTTGCGCATTCTCGAAGAAGAAGCCATGAAGAAAGGCACGGAAAAAGTGATCGCCCATTTGCCTATCGAGTGTGCGACTTTCCTGTTGAATGAAAAGCGCCATGCCATCGAACAAATCGAAGCCCGATTGAAGGTCGGTATCATTATTTTGCCTAGCAAGCATCTGGAAACACCGGCTTATGACATTGAGCGCATCAAGGAAAAAGAAACCGGCGACGAAAAACCCAGTTACTTGCAGATAAAAGCGGAAGACATTACCGTTCCTGAATTTGCGCAACAAATAAAACCGAAAGTTGAAAACGCGGCCATCAAGGAATTTATGCACGATTCCCCCGCGCCTGTACAAACAAAAAATGAAGCTGCCAGCTTGATTAAGCGCTTTTGGCATAAGCTCATAGGCTCCGGATTTGCAGCTGAGTCTGAACCTGAGCCGGAAGTCAAAGTATCGCCTGCGCGGGTTGAAAGAGTAAGAGCGACTGACGAAAGTCAGCCGGGCAGAGGCCGGAATAACCGGCGCGGCGGTAGAAATCAAGGGCCAAGAAGCCAGGAGCCGCGTCAAAATCAGGAACCGCGTCAAAAACAGGAGCCGCGTCCTGAGCGCGCCGCACCGGTGCAAGACGCCAAACCGGAACAAAACAAAGAACCCCGGTCTGGTCGCAATATCAGGGGGCCGGGCCGCAACGTTAGGCGTAATCTTGCGCCGGTCAATGAAGGAGTCGATGAAACTAACGTAGCGTTTAAACCCGAAGCACCGACGGCTGCTATTGCGCCGGTAACCGAAGCGGCATTAGTGACGCAGGATGTTGTTGCAACGACGGACGAGCAAAGCCCGCCTGCCGCCAGAAAAAGCGCCAGTCGCAGAGGTCCAAACCGTAGAAGACCGCGCAACCCCAACTACAAAAAAGCGGAAGGCGAGGGCGATACCAGCAACGGCGACACCGACTTGGCGGCATCAGACAGCCGTAGCGAAGATCGTCCTGGGCCATCCCGTTCTTATAATAGTGATTTTGCCGAACGGGTGGAAAGAACCGAGCGTTCTGAGCCTCAAGCGCCTGTTGTAAAGACGCCGGAGCCGCAAAAAGCTGCTACTGAATCTGCGCCCAAGTCTAGCGAAGAATAGCCGAGTAGGGCGCGCCGCGCGCGCCTTCTTCGCTTGGAGCGAAGCCGGTCGGGGTTTGCAAGCCACGATCGGAACGTTTGAAAATTACAACCATCTACAAAACATGAGTGACGGGATTGCAAATCCCGTCACGCTTCGGAGTGGTTCGTTTAAAGATGGACTTTTTTGTTCTTTAGACTGTTCCTCTAAGTTTCATACTGACAGATTTAAATAAATCACAAAACAAATGAAGAAAGAAAATTATATGTCTTGGCATACTTACTTTATGTCGATAGCATTTTTATCTTCATTTCGATCGAAAGATAGTAAAACACAAAATGGTGCATGTATCGTTGATGCTAGTAATAGAATAATAGGCATTGGTTATAATGGGTTACCTAGAGGCTGTAACGATAACGATCCCCAATATTGGGAAGATAGTGATGATAACGATTTAGTGCGATCTAAACATACCTATGTAGTTCACGCTGAGAAGAATGCTATCTATAACTGTATGGCACACAGCATGACAGGTTCGACGATTTATGTTACCCAATTTCCATGCAATACCTGTGCGCAAGCAATTATTCAAGTCGGTATAAAAAAAGTGATTTATCTTCGCAAGAAAGAACACAGTCATCATGAAAGTCTTAACGAATCGGTAAATAAAATGTTTCAAGACACAAACGTAATGATAATCTGTTATGAAGAACTCAATATTAGCGACAGTTTCTTTCTAAAAGAATTAGAACGTATGAAATGCTTATACGAATAACTGGCATTAATGCATAATAAAATTAACCCCGGTTACAATTACATCGGGATAACTGGTACGCGATGCATACCCTACCTGACTGTTCAAAAATGATGATAGATTGTTTCTTAATGATGATAGCGCATTTTCGGTGCCCCAGTAACGCGCCTCAGTAGCGGCCTGTCCGGCTATCCTTGCTTAGTTCAGGGCGCATCGGCGGTTTTAGCGTAATAATGCCAAGCTGTCATGCGTTTTTCATTTGACAATGACAGGGTTGTTGCTCTACCCTACAAACCATAATCCTATTTAACTGTTGCTATTGGGGAACACTATGAAACATTTATATTCATTGAGTCTGAAGACTTTTTCTGCAATGACGCTTGCTGTTTGTTGTTTTTCCGCCCAGGCGGAAGTCGACGCCGATGCGGCCAAAGAGTTCGCCAAGCAAAACAATTGTTTTAGATGCCACGGTGTCGATAAGGATAAAGACGGCCCGTCATTTACTAAGTCCGCCGCTAAATTCAAGGCCGATCCTAAAGGCGAAGAAAAGCTGCTTAAACATCTATCTTCAGGCGAAAAAGCCAAATTCCCCGACGGACATGAAGAACCCCACATGATCGTCAAATCGGACGATCCTAAAGAAGTCAAAAACTTGGTGGATTGGATACTTTCCCTTTAAAAAACGCAGTTTATTACAAAAGACACAAACAAAAATAATCAGTTGAAAAACGCCAGACAGCTATCAGATTAATGACAGAATGACTTCCGGTGTTTTTATTTTTATAAAGGTTGCCTCTTTAAGGTGCGCAACGTCCGCTTCCAGGATGACTGGAAAGCTTGTCAATATTGGGCGATACCCGCTTTAGGCGGTTGCCTGTAAAACTACATCAGACACTATGTGGGTTTTTTAGCCTCGCGGATCGTTGACTGTTATGTGAATCATTAGCTTGAGTGCTGTTGCCGCTCAAAAATAACTTGCCGGAACTATCCTAATGAATGAATTAATTAAAATTATCATGCTGTGCGGACTCTTTGTTGCGTCCGCTCATGCCGAAAACGCGGCGACACCCGCAGGCAAAGCGCCTGCCAAGTCGCCCGCACAAATGATAGACAAGGACTCGGAATGTACCCGTTGTCACGATGAAAACGATAAGACGCCGATTCTTACTATTTATCAAACCGCGCACGGCAACAAGGCCGATACACGCACGCCATCGTGCCAGTCTTGTCATGGCGAAAGTCTAAAGCATTTAAGTAGCAAGAGTAATGCGCCTGATGTCATCTTCGGCAGCAAAAAAGGCGCTTACTCACCTAACGCAGTCAACGATCAAAACACGGCTTGTCTGACTTGCCACGAAAAAGATCCCAAACGCACGCATTGGCAGGGCGGAGCGCATCAGGCCGCCAATCTGGCTTGTACCTCCTGTCATGTCGCCCATACGCCGCATGACAAAGTGCGTGAGAAACCGACTCAAGCCCAGGTCTGCTATACCTGTCACCAGGATCAAAAGGCGCAGGCGAACAAGTTTTCTCATCACCCGATTCCTGAAGGCAAAATCGCCTGTTCCGATTGCCATAACCCGCACGGTTCGGCTGGGCCGAAATTGCTGGTTAAAAATACCGTCACCGAAACCTGCTACACCTGCCATGCCGAAAAACGCGGGCCATTCCTGTGGGAACATCAGCCGGCAACCGAAGACTGTACCATTTGCCATACCCCGCACGGCTCCAACATCACGCCGTTGCTGAAGTCGCGTCCGCCGTTCATGTGTGATGAGTGCCACGATGGCCCGCATGCCAGTAAAAATCCGGTTGCCGGAAATGCCGCAGGCGCTCAAGGCGGGATAACCGGCAATCCCAGTTCGAGTTATACCGGTCGGGCCTGTATGAATTGTCACAGCATGGTGCATGGGTCGAATGATCCTGCCGGTGCGCTGTTGCAACGCTAAACTAACTACGGAGCTAATTATGAAAACTCGTAATGAAGAAAAGCATGTCAGTTTCTTGGGCCTGGCGGTGCGTTGCGCATTGATGGCGGTCGCCACTCTGCCTCTGGACGCTTATGCCGATGATGACGCAGCGGCCTTAAAGCAGCCGACCAACTCGATAGAAGCCGGCACTTTGTATTCCAGCCAAAACTCGGCCCGATTCGGTCAGTATAACGGTTTAAATGACAGCGGCTTTTATGGTCTGGGCGGCTTTGATGTGCGCGGCGGAGACGGCTACGATAGCAGCAAAGACAGCGCCCTGCGCTGGAAACTGGGTGGGTCTAACTTGGGCACCACTTCCCGTGCGCTCGACGGCTCGGTCAGCGATCAGGGTAACTGGAAAATAAATCTGGGCTACGACGAATTGCAGCACAATATCACCAATAGCTATCAAACGCCTTTACAAGGCGGCGGTGGGAATAATTTAACTTTGCCCACAAATTTTGGCTCAACTATTAATACAAAAACTGGGCTAAATTCGACCCAGTTAGGTGATTTCCATACCGAACAGGAGTACGTCAACCGCAAGAACGGTTCTGTAAGCACCTCGTATACGTTCAGCCCGTCGTTAAGCGCACAGATTGATTATAATCATCTGGATCAGTCCGGCGGCAAGCTCATCGGTACCGGGTCGCAAGGCGGGATAACTATCCCAGGCAAGACCACCGGGAAAGCCGAAGGCAATAATATCATCATGAACCCGACCAGTTACCAGACGGATAATGTCAATGCTGCTTTGAACTGGAGAGGCGATAAAGGGCATCTTACCGGCGGGTATTATGGCTCGATGTTCCATGACGATTATAATAGCCTGAGTTGGCAAAGTCCGGTGACTAGCGCAGCAAGCCCTTGTACGGGAACCAATTGCTACACAAACAACACCATGAGCACTGCGCCCAGCAATACCCTGCATCAGGCAAATCTGACCGGTGGTTATAATTTTACCTCGGCCACCAAATTGGCAGGCGGATTTTCTTACGGTTATAACTCGCAGAATTCCGCTTACGCTCCGACCAACATACAACAAGTCAACCTGCAACCCGGTGGAACCTTATATTCCAATATGATGCAGGCGGGCGGATTGCCTGCTTCATCGCTGAATGGCGTGGTGGAAACCAAGCACGGGGATTTAAAGCTGACCAATCAGAGTATCAAGGATTTGACCTTGAGCGCCGGGCTTAAATACAACGAGCGCGTCAACCTCACCAGTTCGAATACCTACAATTATGTGAACATTGGTTCTAGTGGTGTTGGCACTAATGGTTATTACACCGGAATTAATACGCCCTACAGCAACAGCAAGACGCAATACGAGGCGGCGGCGGCTTACCGACTGACCAAGGCGCAAAATGTGAACTTGGCTTATGAGCACGAGAGCGTCAAGCGTTGGTGCGATACGGTAGTCGGCGGTGCCCAGTGTGTTTCCAGTCCGTCCAGCGAGGAGGATAAAATCGCTTTGACCTACCGGTTAAAAATGATTGACGATGTTAATTTTAACGCCGGCTACACTTTTTCTGACCGTCGCGCAGACACGGCTGCTTTCCTTGCTAATGCCGGAAACTATGCTTCAACGACAGCTATTTCCAGTTCCGCCTTGAACGCAGGCAATTTTTTAGGTTTCGTCGCTTACCCTTATGCCAGTCGCGTTGAGAATATGACGAAAGCCGGCTTCACTTGGCAGGCGACCCAAAAACTGGATGTGGGCGTGAATGGCCGTTATGCCTACGATAATTACGATGCGACGTTGGGTGTACAAAACGGGCGCTCGACCGGTGTCAATGTCGACGCGAATTACAACTACGCAGAAAACAGCAGCGTTTCCGCTTATTGGAACTGGCAGAACGGCTTGAGGAATTTGAGCAGCGGCGCCACCGGCAATGGCACGGCGGCCTACACGCCTTCGCAAATAACGACGCCGATGAATATCTGGACTAATCAGCTACAGGACAACAGCAACACCGTCGGCCTACTGACACGGCGCGACGGTCTATTCAATAATAAGCTGGAACTGATCGGCGATTTGTCTTATGCGCTGGATACCACCGGCTATTTAACGCAGACACCTTATAGTCCCACTTGTGGAAGCGGCGCTTCGCTGACTTGCGGTTCTTTATCGCCTATTTCCAACGAAATAATCAGCCTGAAATTAACCGGCAATTATAAAGTGCATAAAAATGGCAAGCTGTCTTTGACCTATATGTATCAAAAATTAAACAGCAACGATTATTATTACAACGGTCAGCAGTTTGGTACTACGCCAACCGCTCTTATACCGACCGGCCTGCAGCCGCAAAGTTATGCCGTCAATGTCGTCGCCCTCTCTTATAACCATAGCTTTTAGGAAATAAAAAATGATTGAACCGAAGTGTAATTTAACCTTAGGCACGTTGCCTTTGACTTACCGGTTTTTGTTCACCGGGTTTTTATTGGTGATCGGTTTGGGCTTGTGCATGGCGGGTGCGCAGATTATGCTCACGCACGGCATGGCCGACGGTAAGCCGGGTTTGTCGATGAATGACATCGTCTACAGTTATTACGGCAACCGCTCAGGCTCCAAGCTGGAAGCGGCCCTCACCGGTAAAATGAAAGACAAAGCCCCGGCCGAGGTCAATTTCACCCTGATTAAATGGGTGCGTGACGGCGCCCCGGTTGCCGAGTGGGACAAGGTGCGGCCCTTGCTGGAAAAAAACTGCGGCACTTGTCATGACGCCGAATCCGGCTTGCCGGAAGTGACTAAGCTTGATGTGGTAACAAGTCTGGCGGAAGTCGATCATGGCGCCAGCATTTCCACATTGACGCGGGTATCGCATATCCATTTATTCGGCATCGGCTTCATTTTCATGTTTGTTGGGGCGATTTTCGGTCTGGCCGAGTTTAATCAATTCTGGAAACTGGTCTTAATATCGACGCCGTTTGCTTTTCTGGTGCTGGATGTCGCGTCCTGGTGGCTGACCAAGTTCTGGCCCGGCTGCGCCTGGATTACGATGATCGGCGGCATGGGCTATAGCTTGGCGGCTATGGTGATGTTTGCAACCTCGTTTGCGCAAATGTGGCTGCCGCGCTGGACGAAGAAATAATAGTAGTGTAGGGTGGGCACATGCTTTTTGTGCCCACGCGAAACAGGTGTTCCGCTCCACAATGGATGGGTTGAACGTCATAACTATATGTAAAATAAGCAATAAAAGGTGGGCAGAAAAGCATTGTCCACCCTACATAGCTGCATTCCCAGGCTGGAAGTTTGGGAGGGAGCGTAAACATTAATATGGAACTTATACCTATGGCTTTACCACCACTGACCAAACGCGAACAGGCTAGAGAAACCGCTTTTAGCGCGGTTTGGTCCGAACAACTGAATGATGCTTTCAAGAACATTGCCCCTTATTACGATCGCGGCAATATGGTTGCCAGCCTGGGCTGTTGGAACTGGTTCCTGCGTACCTTTATGTCGATGATTGAATTGCAGCCGAACCAGCGGGTACTTGATGTTTGCGCGGGCACTAATGCAATTGGCATTGCCTTGCTTAAACGCGAACCTACACTGGAAATACATGCGATAGACCGTAGCACCGACATGCAGGAAGTGGGCCGCCAACGTGCCGAGAGCCAGGGTTTTCACATTAACAGTGTGATTGCTGATGTACACACCTTGCCTTTTCCCGACAATCACTTTGATGTCGTCACCTTGCAGTTCGCCTCGCGCCACTTAAAAATAGCCCACATGTTCGGCGAAATTAACCGCGTTCTTAAACCCGGCGGGCATTTTTACCATTGCGACATGTTAAGGCCCAGCAACCGGGTGGTTGAAAAAGTTTACTACGCTTATTTGCGTCTGTGCCTTAGCGGCACCGGTTTGTTATTTCGCAGCAGTCCCGCTGCGTTAAATTTGATTCAGTATTTTATTAATGCGTTGGAAATTTTTTATTCGACCGAAGAGCTGTCCATCCTGCTTGAAGAGCAGGGCTATTGCGAGATTACCGCCAAAGCCATATTTTCAGGAATGCTGGGCTGTCATCGGGCGCGTAAACCCTTGCTTGAGGCGGATAGTCAATAACACCGGCTTACGTGTTCCCGGCAGGCCTTCCAACTTTCTCCACTCATCTTTAGACTCAATGTCCGCAGTTAAGAAGTTTCGGCTTCCAATTTAAAGTATATATCATACAGATAACATCCCTTAGAGGGATGTTATCTGTCTCGCCTTAAGTTGATAGTCGGCGTTTCTAATGCTGTCCGCCGCCAGGTCTTGATGGCGTACTGGTACTGGTTGTATTAGTGTTATATGACTCGTCAGGTTCATCGGAACCGCCGAACCCGAATAATCCGGTGATTTTTTCCCATAAGGTTTTATCGAGATCGCGCTTGGGTACATCCACCGTTGTTTCAGTCGATGGCTTGATGACCGGTACTGAGCTGGGTCTAAAGTCTCCCTGAACGCCGACAATTTGATCATTTTCAAAATACAAGGACAGTTGTTTTTGCACCTTGTCTTCACCGCCAGACTTATCATAATAAAAATAATCCCAGCGATTTTTGTGGAAAATATCATCCAGCATAGGCGAACCCATGATATAAACCACCTGCCGCTTGTTCATGCCGGGCCGGAGTTGGTCAATCATGGACTGTTCGATGATGTTGCCTTGTTGAATTTCCAGTTTATAGACGCCGGGTAAATTGTTCAGTATGGTAGAGCAGGAGACGAGTGTCAGGCTAGTCAATAAACTTAAAGAAAAAATCGACTTTCTCATTTGAGGCTGCGTAGTGTTAAAATGTTAAATGATACAGGATGTTAAATAATTATCCTATAAAACTGTCATGCTCTTGCTATCTAAAAAGGCTACAATGGGCGTTTTTAGTATTTAATTGCCTGCACAGCGGAATAACCGGAGATTGCTATTGGAAACACAGGATTTAAAGAATGTGGGTTTGAAGGTTACTTTACCGCGCATCAAGATTCTGCAAATTTTGGAAAAGCAGGTTGATGAACGCCATTTAACGGCTGAAAAAGTTTATAAAATCCTGCTGAGTGAAAATGAAGACGTCGGTTTAGCGACTGTTTACCGTGTTTTAACGCAGTTTGAAGCGGCAGGACTGGTAACCCGGCATCACTTTGAGGGTGGTAATTCGATCTTTGAACTGGCTACGGGCGATCATCATGACCATATACTTTGTATGAAGTGTGGTAAGGTGGATGAGTTTACCGATGAATTTATCGAAGCGCGGCAAAAAGAAGTTGCCGAAAAGCTGGGTTATGAATTAACCGATCATGGCCTTTATTTATATGGATTTTGCCCTCAGTGCAGAAAATCCTGATTTTTTTCTTTAAGCTATAGACTTCATGTTTAAACCTCTCGTTTTTTATATCGGCTTGCGTTACACGCGGGCCAAGCGTCGCACCCAGTTTATTTCTTTTATCACCTTAACTTCGGTGCTCGGCATTGCTTTGGGGGTAACGGCGCTGATTACCGTTTTGTCGGTGATGAACGGTTTTGAAGCCGAATTACGGGAGCGCATACTCGGTATGACGGCGCATGCCACAGTTACGGGTAAATACGGTCAGTTGGATAACTGGCGCGAACTCGATCAGAAATTAAAAGACACGCCGCATGTGCAAGGCGCAGCGCCCTTTATTACCGGACAAGTCATGATTAATGCCGACCGGCGCGTTAGCGGGACGATGCTTAACGGGATACAGCCGGATTATGAGTCACGGGTTTCGGATGTGGCCGATAAAATGAAAGCAGGCCAACTTACCGATCTGGTTGCCGGTCAATACGGCATTGTTTTAGGCGCGGAACTGGCCAGTTATTTGGGAGTGATGATGGGCGATAAAATTACCGTCATCAGTCCGCAAATCAATTCCACGCCGGCCGGAATCGTCCCCAGAATGCGGCGATTTACCGTGGTGGGTATTTTTCAGGTCGGCATGTACGAATATGACCGCAACATGGCGCTGATTAATATAGACGATGCGGCCAAGTTGTTTCGTATGGATAATTCGGTATCGGGTTTGCGCATCAAACTGGACGATTTGTTTAATGCGCCGCAAATTACGCGCTCATTGGCAAACGCACTTTATGGCGAGTATCAGGTCAGCGACTGGACGTTGGCACATAATAATTTCTTTAAGGCTATACAGACGGAAAAACGGGTGATGTTTATTATCCTGTTGTTGATAGTGGCGGTGGCGGCTTTTAATATTGTGTCCACATTGGTTATGGTCGTTACCGATAAGCGCGGCGATATTGCCATCCTAAAAACCCAGGGACTGACTTCAGGCTCCGTGATGGGTATTTTTATGGTATTAGGCTCCATCATCGGGGTGGTCGGCACGGCGCTAGGCACTTTAGGCGGCATATTGTTGGCGCTAAATGTGGAAACTATCGTCCCGGCCATTGAAAAGTTATTGCAGGTGCAGTTTATGGCGGCTGATGTCTATTACATCAGTGAATTGCCCTCCAAGTTGGTTTGGTCGGATGTTTATGTGATAGCAGGCATGGCTTTTTTTCTATCCTTATTGGCGACGATTTATCCTGCTTGGCAGGCATCCCGAATAAACCCGGCGGAAGTTCTTAGATATGAATAACACCCCCATTTTGCAGTGCCGATATTTGACCAAACGTTACGACCAGGGCGGGTTGGATGTTGAGGTTTTGAAAGGCGTCGATTTAGTCATTAATAAAGGCGAGCGCGTCGCTATTATGGGAGCCTCGGGTTCCGGTAAAAGCACTTTGTTGCATCTGTTGGGCGGCCTTGAAAAAGCCAGCAGCGGCGAGGTGGTGCTGGACGGGGTTAATATTAATCAAGTCAGCGCCGGAAAACTGGCTAAATTAAGGAATAAATCCTTGGGATTTATCTATCAATCCCATCATTTGTTAGGCGAGTTTACCGTACTGGAAAATGTGGCTATGCCTTTGTTGATAGGCGGCGAGTCGGTCAAACAGGCGAGTGTTCGCGCCGCTGCATTATTGCAGCGGGTAGGTCTGGGCCATCGCATTGAACATAAACCGGGTGAACTGTCCGGCGGCGAAAGGCAGCGCGCCGCCGTGGCGCGGGCATTAATCAACAAGCCCTGCCTGATCTTGGCGGATGAACCTACCGGTAATCTCGACAGTAAAACCGCTGATCAGGTTTATCAGTTAATGTTGGAATTAAATCAGGAACTGAATGTCAGTTTTTTGGTGGTGACTCACGACCATGAGTTGGCGGCGCGTATGGGCAAGGTTTTGCACATGGAAGATGGGTTGATAGTCGGTTAATAACGGATAAAAAACAAATATAATCCGTTTCAACCCATCTGGATAAGCGCCTGCCACTTGAGGTGATTCCCGTTCAGGTTAGCTTGTGAGTCGGTTGTTTTCTGCAAAGTACTTGATTAAAAAGTCCACAAATGTAGCCAACTTGGAGGGCAGAAAACGTCTTTGCAGGTAAGTCGCATAAATCTTTAGCGAGGGAATACGGAAATTCGGCAAAATCTCGATCAACTGGCCCTGTTCCAGATAATTCATCACCGATAATTCAGGTGCCTGGGTTATGCCCATGCCCAAAGCGGCCGCCTGACACAGGGCCCTGCCATTGTTTGAGGCAAAGTGCCAGTTCGCCTTGATTTTAACCTCTTCGCCACCGTCATTAAACACCCAATAATCTTTATGCGGTGTGTCCATATAATGTAAGCAGCGATGCGAGCTTAACTCGGCAATGGTTTGCGGCTCACCGTGTTCAGCGATATAGTCGGGAGATGCATAAGTGCATAATCGGGTTTGGGAAATTTTTCTGGCAACCACGCCCAAATCAAGCGTATCCGTGACCAGGATAGACAAATCGAAACTGCCTTCGCTTAAATTAACATGGCTGTTATGCAAGGTCATCAAAATTTTGACATCGGGATATGCGCGCTGATACGCATCAATGGCAGGCACCATATAAAGTCCGCCAAAATCGATCGACGCGCTGATTTTTAAAGTGCCTTTTACCTGTAAACCCAGTTGCGAGGTATATTCTTCCAGTTCCGAAAAATCCTCCAGCAGTTGCTTGCTGCGGTGATAGTATATTTTCCCCGCTTCGGTCATGCTGAGTTGCCGGGTTGTCCTGTTTAATAAGGCAACCCCTAAAGATTCTTCCAGCTGAGCCATGTACTTGCTGATCATCATCGCTGAAAGATTCATTTCGCGGGCAACCGCTGTAAAAGTGCCCAACTCAACAATCCGGCAAAATACCTGTGTATTATTTAATTTAGCCATATTCGATCTTTTATAAACTTTGAGTTTATATTGTATAACCTATATCGCTATTTGAAACCCTGCTTTATTGGAGTAGACTCTAAACCGGAGATAGTAGTCTACTTGCCGCTTGGTCTTTTTCATTCCTTAAGTGATCAGGAGCAAGCGGTTTTTTTATGGCCCAACAATAATAATGAGAGGTGTTTATGAGTAAAATTCTTAATGAAGTTTTAGCGGCAAACAGAGATTATGTGAATGATTTCGGTGACAAAGGCGCATTGCCTATGCCTCCCGGAAGACATTTTGCGATTTTGACCTGTATGGATGCCCGTTTGGATCCCGCCAAATATGCGGGCTTATCTGAAGGTGATGCCCACGTAATTCGTAATGCCGGCGGCCGTGCCAGTGACGACGCCATTCGTTCTTTGGTCATCTCCTATAAATTACTGGGAACCCGTGAATGGTTTGTCGTTCATCATACCGACTGCGGCATGGAAACGTTTACCGACGACGTCATGCGTGGTCTGTTAGGCAGCAGCTTAAAAACCGCCTCCGTCGATGCCGACGGCTGGCATGACTGCTGCGAAGGCCCTGGTTCAGCAGAAGGCAAATACATCGACTGGTTGACCATTAAAGACCAAGAACAAAGCGTTTTTGAAGATGTAACCCGCATTAGGAATCATCCGCTGGTTCCTTCCGACATCCCCGTTTACGGTTATATCTACGACGTTAAATCAGGCCGGTTAATTGAAGTACCCGCCGCTACAGAAGTCGGTAGAGCAAGCTAACAACCGTTCAAACATGCTCGCATTCCTATCCCTGGGTGTGAGCATGGCCTAATCCTCCGCAGTACCCATACGCGGAAATTGTCAATGTAGTTGTCGGTGTGCCGGAAACGCTTTTTCTCGCTTGTGCTCGAAAAAGTCTTATTCCTGCCTACTGGTCTGGTAGCGCTGGACGCTTATAACGCATAGTTAGGCAATCCACCATAAACTATTCGGCGGCAACAAGCCTTGCCGATAAATTAATCTTGAATGCTAGGGTGGCGTGTGCTAATCTATATTAGTAGTTGCTAATATATTGATTTACTTTTAAGTTTTTCGGTGCTTTTGTCTGATGGATTACCGGCCAATGATTTTTCTCTTTTCGTTGTTCAGTGCTTGTGCCGATTGATTTTTCGGGGTTACAGTGATTCAAAGTCACCATAAAAACAATAAACTTTAATGAGGAGAACAGCATGGCTCGTATTGTAATTTTAGGCGCAGGCATAGGTGGCGTACCGATGGCTTACGAAATGAAGGAAACAGTAGGAAAACATCATGAGGTCATCGTGATTTCCGATTCGCCTACGTTTCATTTTGTACCTTCAAATCCGTGGGTTCCAACCAGCTACCGTAAGCCTGAAGACTTGAAGATTGAGTTAGCGCCGGTGATGAAAAAGAAAGGCATAGAATTTATACAAAAAGCGGCGGCAAAAGTGGATCCGCTTAATAACCAGGTTCAGCTGGTTGACGGCTCGGCCGTTGCTTACGACTTTTTGATTATTGCCACTGGGCCGCGTCTGGCCTTCGATGAAATTCCCGGTTTAGGGCCGGACGGTTATACTTCCTCCGTCTGTCATGTCGATCATGCAGCGATTGCTGCGCAAGATTGGGACAAGTTCATGGAAAATCCCGGCCCGATTGTGATCGGTGCGGTACAGGGCGCTTCCTGTTACGGCCCGGCTTATGAATACCTGATGATACTGGAAACGGAACTGCGTAAACGTAAAATCCGCGATAAAGTGCCGATGACATTTGTGACCGCAGAGCCTTATATAGGGCATTTGGGTTTAGGCGGCGTCGGCGACACCAAAAGCATGCTGGAAAGCGCCATGCGTCACAGGCATATTAAATGGATAACTAATGCCAAGGTCGATAAAATCGAATCGGGCATGATGTTTGTCACTGAAGTCGATGATGAGGGTAAGGATAAGAAAAAACATGAACTGCCTTTTAAGCATTCGATGATGTTACCCGCGTTTACCGGCGTTGACGCCGTGCGTCATGTCGATGTTGAAGGCTTGGTTAATCCGCGCGGCTTTGTGTTGGTGGATGAGCATCAGCGTAATCTTACCTTTAAAAACATCTATTCCATCGGCGTTTGTATTGCGATTCCGCCGGTTGAAAAGACGCCTCTGCCGGTCGGCGCTCCAAAAACCGGCTACATGATCGAGTCGATGGTGACGACTACCGCGCATAATATTGCGGAAGAATTGGCAGGCAAGGCACCCTCGCACCACGCAACCTGGAATGCCTTATGTCTGGCCGATTTTGGCGATTCTGGGGTGGCTTTTCTGGCTATGCCGCAAATTCCTCCGCGTAATGTAACTTGGTCGGCTCAGGGTAAATGGGTGCATACGGCTAAAATCGCCTTCGAGAAATATTTTATGCGTAAGGTAAGAAAAGGCATTAGCGAACCTTATTATGAAAAAGCAATACTCAAATTAATGGGCGTAGTTCGGATCAAAGGTAAATAAAATGAGCATTGATAGAATCGTACTTGCGGTTGCCGGTAGTTTTATCCTGATCAGTCTGTTGCTGGCGCATTTTCATTCCCCACACTGGTTATGGTTTACGGGGTTTGTCGGCGCCAATCTGTTGCAATCAGCGTTTACGGGATTTTGCCCCATGGCCATACTGCTTAAAAAACTGGGCGTTAAACCGGGCTGCGCTTTTTGATTGCTTGGGGTTAGTGTACTAACTTACGCAAACCACATAAAAACCACGAAGCTTGTCCTGAGCGTAGCCGAAGGGAGCACGAAGTTATTGGCTTTTCTTCGTGCTCTTCGTGTCTTCGTGGTGAAATAAAAATGTATAACGAGTTTTGCCAATTTTTAACCGGTGCGCGAAGATTATGCTTAAAACAATAAAAAACAGACTGGCATGGGGGCTGTTTCCGATCATTATGCTGTCGAATTTTTCAGCGGCGGCGGATGCTGTTTTTGAACATCCAACCGATAAAGCGGCGCCGGAAAATGCAATAGCCCTATCTTTTACGCTGGATCAGGCCATCGATTATGCATTGGTCAACAATCCCGACCTGCAAATTGCCGCAGAACGCATCAGTCAGGCTGAGGCTCAATTGGGCGTGGCCTTGTCGGCGTTTTATCCGCAAGTAAGCGCCAAAGTCGGCTATGAGCAATCCAACAATCCCGCGCAGGTCTTTGCCATGATCGTGGCGCAACGGGATTTTAATTCCAACTCTATCCAGAACATTAATAATCCCGGTTACCGGCAAAACTTTCGCCCGGAAATCATCGGCAAGCTGTCTTTGTTCCGGGGCGGCCAGGATTATCAAAACAGTGAAGCGGCAAAATTAGGCATAAGCGCCGCCGAGTTTGAACGCTCAGCCGTGCATAATGCCTTGATTGAAGCGGTAACGGCGACCTATTATGCTTATTTAGCGGCGCAGGAAGCGCATAAAGTCGCCCAAAACTCCATTTTGGCAATCGCCAGCGAGTTAAAGCAGACGCAACTGCGTTTTGATGCCGGAACCGTGCTTAAATCTGATGTGCTGTCTCTGGAAGTGCAAATGGCGCAAATGCAGGAGGCCGAAATCAGGGCCGCCAACGGCATAGAACTGTCTAAAACCAGCCTCGCCAATCTGCTCGGCCTGTCCAGTTATCAAGTATTTACGGTCGCGGCTACATCTCCTTTGTTAACCCAACCCAAAGTGACGGCATCGTTTAACAACCTGTTGGAGCTGGCCATGTCGCAACGCCCGGAAGTTGAAGCCGCAGCAAAACAGGTGGAAATTGCGCAAATTAAATTAAAAAGCGAGCAAGGCGCTTACCTGCCCAAAGCGGACGCTTATGTGAGTTACGGTCAAAACAGCCAAAGCCCCGGCTTTTCTACCAGCCAAGACAATGTCACCGCTGGCGTCACCGTCGAAATGGATTTGTTTTCAGGGTTTAGCACCCAGCAACGCGTCAGCGCCGCCAGCCGCAAAGCTTCGGAAGCTCGGGAAACGGAGCGAAAAACCAAGCTGGCTATCGAACAGGAAGTGAAAATAGCTTTTCTGAAACTTCAGGAAGCGTTGGCGCGGGTGAATGTTACCGAAATCTCGGTGCGATCCGCCGACGAGGCCTTAAGGCTGGTCAATGAGGAAAGACGCGCTGAAATAGTCACGGTCACCCGTTATATTGAATCGGAAGTCGCCAGCAATAAAGCCAGATCCGATACTATCGCCGCGCATTACGATGCCCTGAGTGCCGAAGCCGCATTGAAAAAAGCTGTCGGCGACTGGAAATAAAGGAAACCTTATGTCACAAACCGAACCCAAAAAATTTAACAAAATCGTCATGATGGCCGTAGCGGTTTTAGCGCTGATCCTGTTGCTGCTATATATGCAGGGCACATTCGTCAGTAAAGTGCCGCCCGGGTTAAGTCCGCAGGCCCAAGATGCCAACGTGCCGACAAACAACAGGGTACAGGTTGAACAACAATCCGTTGATGACATACTTAGCTGGCCCGGCACGGTAAGGTCAAGAACCGTAGCCAATATCTCCCCAAGAATGACGGCACGGATTATTGAGATCAAGGTCAATGCGGGCGACAAAGTCAAAAAAGGCGATGTCATCGC
>Ga0182021_10003325_pt1 | contig 18914 bp, 11 predicted proteins | sample 612E3MmetaG_FD_120493 | JGI IMG/M metagenome (GOLD analysis project Ga0182021, IMG submission 120493) | Permafrost microbial communities from Stordalen Mire, Sweden - 612E3M metaG (Illumina Assembly) | ecosystem: Environmental > Terrestrial > Soil > Wetlands > Permafrost | place: Sweden... | reverse complement strand
GGTGCTGGCGCTGCTGGCAATCGCGATCAGGCTCGACTCAGAAGGGCCCGTTCTCTTCCGCCAGGAGCGCGTCGGGCTGCACGGGCGATCCTTCAACGTTCTGAAGTTCCGGAGCATGTGCAACGACGCCGAGGGGCAGCTCCCGGATCTCCGGGATCAGAACGAGATCAACGGGCATGCCTTCAAGCTGGCCGAAGACCCGAGGGTCACGCGCGTGGGGCGATTCCTGCGGCGCTCGTCTCTCGATGAGCTGCCTCAGCTCGTGAACGTGCTACGTGGCCAGATGAGTCTCGTGGGACCGCGTCCGCCACTGCCCACCGAAGTCGCCAACTACGACACGTGGCATCGCCGCAGGCTCTCGATGAAGCCCGGAATGACAGGGCTCTGGCAGGTCGGCGGACGCCACAGCCCGGAGTTCGACTACTGGGTCGCTCAGGACCTGGAGTACATCGACAGCTGGTCCCTGTGGCTGGACTTCAAGATCATGGCAAGAACGGTTCCGGCGGTCCTGGGCGGCACCGGCAGGTAGCGCGCGCCGCGCCGAGTGGCGGGTGCGTCAGTCGGCCTTCCCCAGCCAGTGTTCCAGCCGCGCTGTCTGGCGAGTGACCTTGCCACCGACTCGCAGCACCCTCACGAGGTTTGAGGCCACGTGATAGCGCATGTGGAACACGAACAGCGTTGCGACCCTCGCTTCCAGCTTCTCCCTGAACGAGAGTGACGACTCATCGATCGCAGCCATATACAGGTCGCGCAACTCACGGTAGAGGCGCGTTCCCGGAAGGACGGCGCGTTGCCCGGCCTGCTCGGGGTTGAGGTCTTTGAGGGTTCGGAGATGGCGTTCTTGCACCGTCTCCGGGGCGCGATTCTGTCGACCGATGTACAGGTAGTCGTCGACCTTCTCGAATGGTCCCTGCAAGGCGAGCCGGACGAGGAATAGGCGGTCCGGGGCCTGGACATCAGGGAAGCCGCCGGCCGCCGCCATCGCCTCGCGCCGACCCAGGCCGTAGATCTTGCTGGCGATGTTCCCCCAGAGCAGATGCTTGTAGCGATACAGCGCCGACGGCACGCTGAAGTCGATCGGATCGCCTATCTCCTCGATACCCGCACCGCTCTCATCGATCATGCGACACAACGGGTAGGCCAGAACGGCCGCGGGATCGGCTTCCAGCGCCCCTACGCAGCGAGAGATGAAGGTCGGCTCCCACAGGTCGTGGTCCGCCGCCCACATGAAGTAGACGCCCGTGGCCTCGTTGAGGGTGAGGTTGAAGTTGGCCATTGCGCCGAGATTCGTCTCGTGGCGGACGTAGCGGATGCGGTCCGACCGGCCGGCATAGTCACGCGAGATGGCTTCCGTGTCGTCGGTGGAGCAGTTGTCGCTGATTACCAGTTCCCAATCCGCACAGTCCTGCTTGAGCAGTGCGTCGAGGGATTGCGCCAGGTACCTTCCACCGTTGTACGTGGGCAGACCGATACTCACGAGTGGCACGCGCCGATCCAAGCGAGACCTCCGCTGGCGCCCGACCGATCGCCTACTTGGGGGGGTCTGATCGGGCATAATTGCTCGCATGAGAGCAGTCATCCTAGCCGGGGGCCAGGGTACACGACTGGCTGAGGAGACGGAGACGCGCCCTAAGCCGATGGTGGACATTGGCGGCCGCCCAATCCTGTGGCACATCATGAAGCACTACGCCCAGTACGGCGTGACTGAGTTCGTGATCGCGCTGGGCTATCGAGCCGAGGATGTGAAGCGGTTCTTCGTGGACTACCTCTCGCTCAACGGCGACATGACCGTCGAGCTCGGCAATCGGGCGGTACAACGCCACGAGCCGGAGAGAGATGCCTGGACCGTGCATCTCATCGACACGGGCATGGATACGAACACCGGTGGCCGGGTCGGCCGACTCCGCTCCTGGCTCGCGGACGGCCCCTTCTTCCTCACGTATGGGGACGGCGTCTCCGACGTTGACCTGGGGCGACTCGTCGAAACTCACCGGTCCTCGGGCAAGCTCGTCACCGTCACTGCGGTTCGGCCGCCATCGCGGTTCGGCGGCTTGAGCCTGGAGGGCGACGGCTCGGTGCACTTCATCGAGAAGCCGCAGATCGGCGAAGGCTGGATAAACGGCGGCTTCATGCTGGTCGAGCCTGAGGTCCTGGACTACATCCCCGGAGACGACACCAGCTTCGAGTCCGATGTGCTCGAGCGGATCTCCAACGAAGGCAAGCTCGGGGCCTACCGCCACGAAGGCTTCTGGCAGTCGATGGACACCCTGCGCGACGTCCGCTACCTGCGGGGGCTCCTGGCCGCACAGACGGCGCCGTGGGTCACATGGCGGTAGGCGGCGAATTCAACCGCGGGCTGAGCCCCTGGTCCGGTCGCTCGGTTCTGGTCACCGGGGCAGCGGGTCTTCTGGCCGGGTGGGTGGAGCTGGAACTCCTGGAGTCCGGGGCCACGGTCCTCGGGTTGGACAACGCCTGGGACGGTCCGCGCGCCACGATCCCGCCGGAAGGCGTCGAGCGCATCGACGGCGACATCCGGAACACGCCTCTGCTTCGTGACCTGCTGGCCGACCGGCGCGTCGACACGGTCATCCACCTTGCGGCCCAGACGCTCGTCGGGCCGGCGATCGAGGATCCCGTAGGCACCTTCAGCAACAACATCGAGGGAAGCTGGAGCGTGTTGGAGGCCTGCCGGGCAACGAGCGGCGTGCGCCGGATCGTCGTGGCATCTTCGGACAAGGCCTACGGCGACGCCTCAGGCCGGCCCTACCGCGAAGATATGCCGCTTCGAGCGCACCATCCCTACGACATGTCCAAGGCCGCGACGGACATGCTGGCCCAGACGTACTCCGTCACGTACGGCCTGCCGGTCGCAATCACCCGGTGTGGCAACTTGTACGGCGGCGGCGACCTGAACTGGAGCCGGATTATCCCCGGGACGATCCGCTCCGTCTTGCTTGGGGAAGCTCCGGAGATCCGTTCCGACGGGACCTTCGTGCGGGACTACCTGTACGTGCGCGACGCCGCAGCGGGAGTCCTGATGCTGGCCGATGCCGTTGGCGAACGAGCCGAGTTCACCGGCGCGGCGCTCAACTTCGCCGCCGGAGGCCGGATGCCGGTCATCGACATCGTGCGACGGATCCTCAAGCTGATGAATTCCAATTTGGAGCCTGTGGTGCTCGGACTTCCGCTCAAGGAGATACAGGACCAGCGGGTCTCGGCCGCCCGGGCGCGACGCCTTCTGGGCTGGCGGCCTCGCTACTCCGTCGACGCGGGTCTGCGCGAGACGATCGCCTGGTATCGCACCCACCTGAAGGTCCCGGCATGAATCAGACCACCTGCCGCGGCTGCGGACGATCCGGCCTGGAGGTCGTTCTGGACCTCGGGGAGATGCCGCTCGCCAACGCGATCCTCAAGGAAGAGGATCTCGCCCGGCCCGAGCCGCGCTTCCCGCTCGTGATGGCCTATTGCCCCGACTGCTGGCTGGTCCAGATCACCGAGACGATCCCGCCGGACGTGCTCTTCCGCGAGTACACCTACTTCTCGTCCGTGTCGGACGCCTTCGTGGAGCATTCGCGCGTTATCGCCGAACGTTTGACCGCAGAGCGCGGACTCCGGGCCGGGAGCCTCGTGATCGAGCTGGCGAGCAACGACGGCTACCTGCTCCAGCACTACGCCCGGGCTGGCGTGCCGGTTCTGGGCATTGACCCCGCCCGCAACATCGCCGAAGTGGCGACCGCCCGCGGCGTACCCACTCTGGCCGAGTTCTTCACCCGCGAACTCGCCGACGAACTGGCTACAAGCGGCCGAACGGCGGATGTCGTCCACGCCAACAACGTGATCGCCCATATCCCGGACCTCAACGGCTTCGTGGCCGGGATTGCCCGCATTCTCAAGCCGGGCGGCGTGGCCGTGATCGAGACGCCGTACCTGCGCGAGCTGGTGGAGCGGCTCGAGTTCGACACGATCTACCACGAGCATCTCTTCTACCACTCGCTCACGGCGCTCTCACGTGTCTTCGAGCGCAACGGGCTCACTATCGTCGACATCGAGCGGATCCCCGTTCACGGTGGCTCGCTGCGCGTCTTCGCGATGCGCACCGGCGCCGGGAAAGCCAGTGCGGCCGTTCGCTCGCTCCTCGCCGAGGAGACGGCGATCGGCCTGTGCAGCCCTCAGTACTACACCGCCTTCGCCGGCCGCGTGGAGGCTCTCGGGCAAGAGCTCCGAGCCCTGCTCACCGGCCTGCGGGCGGAGGGGCATACGATCGCCGCGTATGGAGCCGCCGCGAAGGGCGCGGTCCTGCTCAATGCCTTCGGGATCGGCCCGGACCTGATCTCATTCGTCGCCGATCGGAGCCCTCACAAGCAGGGCTTCCTGATGCCGGGCGTCCACATCCCGATCGTCGACCCGGATCAGCTGGTCGCTCGCCGGCCCCAGGAATGCCTGCTGCTCGCCTGGAACTTCGCCGACGAGATCCTGGCCCAGCAGGCCGAGTACCGGCGCCTCGGCGGCAAGTTCATCATCCCAGGCCCCAAGCTGACGTTGGTGTGACCATGATCGACGGTGTGCTCGTAGTTCCTCTCAAGCGCATTCCCGACGAGCGCGGCACGGTGCTGCACATGCTCAAGCGCACGGACCCGCACTTCATCGAGTTCGGCGAGATCTACTTCTCGACGATCTACCCGGGCGTGGTCAAGGGCTGGCACAAGCACAACGAGATGACGCTCAACTACGCCTGCATTCACGGCCGGATCAAGCTCGTGCTGTTCGACGGCCGCGAAGGATCGCCGACCAAGGGCGAGATCATGGAGGTCTTTCTGGGTCCGGACAACCACAGCCTGGTCCAGATCCCGCCGGGCGTCTGGAACGGCTTCAAGGGGATGGGCAGCGAGACGGCGATCGTCGCCAACTGCTGCACCCACCCTCATGACCCGAGCCGCTCGATCCGTCTGGATCCCTTCGACAACGACATCCCCTACGACTGGGAGATACGGCAGCACTGATGCGCATCCTGCTGACCGGGGCCACCGGTTTCATCGGAGCGCACGTCGCCCGGGCGCTGATCGCCCGAGGCGCACAGGTCCACGGCCTGGCTCTTCCGGGTGCGCCCCGGGACCGCCTGACCGAGATCGCGTCGCAGTTAGAGCTGCTCGAGGGCGACCTGTCGGACGCGGCCTGGACCCGCAAGACCGTCGAGTCGATTGCGCCGGATGCGGTCATCCACCTCGCCTGGTTCGCGGAGCCGCGCACATATCTCCGAGCGGTGCCCGAGAATCTCGCGTCGCTACTCGGCGGGATGAACCTGCTGGAGGCTCTCGCCGACGGCGGGACCTGCCGCCGCGTGGTTCTTGCCGGAACGTGTCTGGAGAACCTTGCCACTCCCCAGCCGACGATCTACGCGGCGGCGAAGGCGGCCCAACACGATCTCGCCATGGGTTTCGGCGATAGGTCGATGACCGCGGCCTGCGCCCACATCCACTATCTGTACGGGCCCTGGGAGGACGAGCGCCGCGTCATCCCAACCGTGACCCGGTCGCTGCTCCGCCGCGAGCAGATCGACGTCACTTCCGGGTCGCAGTCTCGCGACTACTTGCACGTCACAGACGTTGCCGAGGCACTGTGCCGGATTGCGGAGAGCGATCTGACGGGCCGGGTCGACGTCTGCACGGGCAAGCCGGTCACGCTCCGTGACGTTTTCGAAGAGATAGCGAGAGCTACCGGAGCGGCGGATTCGCTTCGGATCGGTGCCCTGCCGGACTCCGAATCGACCGGATGGCCCGCCACGGGCGATCCCACGGCACTATTGGCCACGGGGTGGCAGCCACGCTTCAACCTTGCCCAGGGAATCCAAGAGACCACCGCCTGGTGGGCCACCCGCGAGAGGATTGGTCAGTGAAGGAATCGACAAACGCGAGCCAGCCGGACAGGTTGATCAAGGTTCGGACCGCCGAGGGCGAGCGAGAGATCGACATCTACTCCCCCGAGGGATTTGCCGTCATGGCCAACCTCTGGACGCGGTCCAACTGGCAGCGGAAGCTGTCCTATGAAGTCACCTGGCTAGGCATCCCGATCATCCAGCTCCCCGAAGACATCCTCATGGTCCAGGAGCTCGTCTGGAAGAACCGGCCGGATGTCATCGTCGAGAGCGGCGTCGCCCATGGCGGCGCGCTGATCCTGTACGCCTCCCTATTCGAACTGCTGGGCCGAGGCCGGGTAATCGGCGTCGACATCGAGATCCGCAAGTACAACCGCCTCGCCATCGAGAGCCACCCGGCGAGCCGCCGCATCACGCTCATCGAAGGCAGTTCGACGGACAAGACGACACTCGACGCGGTCCGCAGCCGGATCCAGCCAAACGAGAGCGTGATGGTCATGCTGGATTCGAACCACACCCGCGACCACGTCCGGGCCGAACTGGAGCTATACGCGCCGCTCATCGGCCCCGGCGGGTACATCGTCGTCTTTGACGAGGTCATGCCGATGGTCGCCGATGCCCCTAACGGCAAGCCAACCTGGGATCTCGACAATCCGCTCGAGGCGGTGCGTGACTTCCTGACGTCCCATCCCGACTTCGAGGTGGACCGCAGCTACGAACGCATGGCCACCACGTATTGCCATAGCGGCTTCCTGCGAAGGATGAACCCGGCCTCGTAGGGGCGGGTTCAGGGCAAGTAGTAGCCGGTCACGTCCAGTACCAGATCCATGGCGTTGCCGGACGCGGCCAGGTAGACGGCGCTCAATGTGCCGTGGACGCCATCCGTGCCGAGAGCCACGGTCAGGCCGTTGGCTCTGACGTCGCCCTTCACGAAGTTGAGCGTCGACGTGGGCGGTTTGGCGATGTAGTCCGGCCCCACGAAGACCGCTCCGGAGTGGGTCTCGTTGACGATCGTTGCGTTGCCGCTGACGGCTATGGCATTGGCCGGGACGCCCCGATCCGTGATCTGCACCGTTCTTGGGGTGTTGGCCCGGAACTTGCCGGACAAGCCGTTGGCGTAGCGCGTGTCGAGCAGGCGCGTGGGCGTCATCGGCACGTACTTGGCGCCGCTGAGGTCGTTGGTGTAGTAGCCGGTCACGTCGAAGACCAGGTCCGTGGTGCCGGATCCGGCCAGGAATGTCGCGCTGAGCTCACCCGTCGCGCTCAGGGCGACGGTAACGTTGTTGGCAAGGTTCTGGCCCTGCTTGAAGTTGATCGTCGATGTCGACGGCTTGACGATCGGGTCCGGACCGACGTATAGCGCGCCTTTGATGCTGGACCCGGTGACGGTCACATTGCCGGTAATGGCGGTGGCGGTATCGGGAACCTCGCCTCGCAGCCAGACCGCAAAGGTGCGGGGCACGTTGGCGGAGAACTTGCCCGAAAGGCCGTTGCCGACCCTCGTGTCCAGCAGCCTGGCGGGAGTCAAGCGGTGATAGGTGGCACCCGTTGCGTCTGGTGTGAAGAAGCCGGTCACATCGAACACCAGATCGGTGGTGTTGCCCGCCGCGGCCAGATATGTGGCGCTCAGGGTCCCGGTGGAGCTAAGGGCCACGGTGACACCGTTGGCAGTGACGTCGCCCTTCGCGAAGTTGAGGGTGGACGTGGACGGTTTGACGAGCGAGTCGGGACCCAGATAGACGGCCCCGGAGTGGGACTCACCCGCAACCGTCAGATTGCCCGTGATGGCCGTGGCTCCGGCGTCGATGACATCGCGCCCGGCGACTTGGAATGTCCGCGGCGTGTTGGCGACGAACTTGCCCGACAGACCGTTTCCGACCCTCGTATCGAGGAGGCGGACCGGCGGCGTCATGGGGTGATACGTGGCCCCGCTGATGATCGTGACTATGGCCGAAAAGTCGGAGGGGTCGCCAGGGCCGATGGCGTTGTTGGCCACTACAGCGAACTTGTATGTGTGTCCGATCGTCAGGCCCGTGACCGTGCAGCTCAGCGCGCCGGTCGTGGTGCAATGCAGGCCTTCCGGCGTGGAAGTGACCGTGTAGCCGGTGATTGCGCTCCCGCCGTCATCGTCTGGAATCGTCCAGGAGACCCACGCCGACCCGACGCCACCGATAGCGGTCACGCCGTTGGGCTTGGTGGGCGCTGTCAGCACCGCCGGCGTGACGATGTTGGACTGGTCCGATTCGACGCCGTCGCCCTCACTGTTCGTGGCATGCACGGTGAACCTGTACGGAACGCCGTTGGTCAGGCCGCTGACAGTGCAGGCGGTAGCGCCGGTCATCACGCAAGTCACGGTGCCAGAACCGACCTCCGTGACGGTATAGCTGCTGATTGCGCGGCCGCCGTCGAAGGGCGCCGTCCAGCTCAACTGGGCGATCGCGTCGCCTTTGTGGGCGGAGAGGCCGGTGGGCTTCCCGGGCGTCGTCGCCGCCGCAAATGCACGCGTGCCGTTGGGGGTGCCCACGCCAGTTGGACCGTCATACCCCACCTTGCCGTTGCAGAGGAGCGACCCCGTCGTACAGGTCTTGAAGGTGACGTCGTTGTTGCCACTCGTGACGTCGAAGAGATCCAACGAGTCGGCGTAGAGACGGCTCGCCGGATAGGTGCCGGAATCGGGCGCACCGCCCAGGGCATAGACGGCGGCGACGATTGGAGAGGCGGCGCTGGTGCCGCCCTCGATGTGCCAGCTACCGTCGAGTGTGATTGCCACGCCCGTCCCCGGGTCCGCAATCGCCGAAACGTCGGCCTGGATTCTGTATGAACCACACGCCCCGGCAGGCTGCCACGTGGGTTTGATCTCGTAAGCGGAGCATCCGCTGCCGGCTCCGCCGTAGCCGTTGCCCCAGGCCGACTCGGTCCACCCGCGGGCGCTCCCGTTCCTGGCAAGGCTGGTGCCGCCCACCGCGATCACCTTGGGCGAAGCAGCCGGGTATCCGACACTCTTGACGAGGGAACCCTGGTACGGCATGCAGTTCCAACCGCAGTCGCCCGTTGAAGCCGTGATGACTACGCCGGGGTTGTCGTAGTAGGCCGTATCGAGTGCCGCCTCGGAGGAGAACTCCTTGCCGGCATAGCTGTTCGAAACGTATTTCGCGCCCATCGCCACCGCTCTCTTGACCGCAGCGCCGAGGTCCGAGTACGCGTTGCTGAATGCCTCGACGAGAAGGATCTTGCAGTTGGGGCATACGGCCGAAACCATCTCTATGTCGAGTGCGATCTCGTAATCCCAGTGGTGGACCACAGCCGAGTCCGGAAGCGGGGAGGTGCCACCGGCCTGGTTGACTTTGGTGAAGCAGCCGCTGAGGCTCGTGCATACCGGCAGACCGAACTGCGATCGATAGGCCGCCAGATCCGACTCCGCCGTCGGCAGATCGTAGGCGTCGACGATGGCCACCGTCATGCCGGTGCCCTCGCTGCCCGTGGGAAGGGAGTAGGCACTCTGGAGATCGGCGGGACCGAATCCCGGGGGCATTGTGCCCTGCGGCGAGACTCCCGACGCAGCCATCGCCCCTGCGTCCGTCCGAGTCAGTGCCAGACACTGGGCCGTGCCGAGCGTCGGTTCGGGGCAGGCAGCCTGAAAGCTGACCGGAGCCGCCGATCCCGCGGCCGCAGGCACCGCTCCAACGAAAGGGGCGGTGAAGGCGCCCAGCGCAACGGCAACGGCAACTCGAATCGCTGCTCGCAAGATCCTGGACAAGGCACGCCTCACTAGGTTTCCGTCAGCGACAAGCCTACTCCGCCTCGAGGCGACCCGACGTCTACGGAGCGAAGTACCCGGTGACATCCATCACCAGATCCGTCGTGTAGCCCGACCTGCACAGGTAGACGGCGCTAAGCGAACCCGTGCCGCTCAGACCAACGACCAGGCCATTCGCCCGGACCTCGCCCTTCACAAAGTTGAGGGTTGATGTTGACGGCTTGACGATGGAAACGGGCCCCACGAAGATCGCCCCGGAGCGGTTCTCCCTGACGACGGTCACATTGCCGCTGATCGCGACCGCTCCCGATGGCGCTCCCCGACCGACTATTTGGAATGCCCGCGGCGCGTTGGCCGACAGCTTGCCTGTGAGGCCGTTGGCGACGCGAGAATCCAGTACGCGAGTTGGTGTCAGCGGCACGTACTTGTCGCCGCTGAGGTCCTTGGTGTAGTAGCCGGTGACGTCGAAGACCAGGTCCGTGGTGCCGGAGCCGGCCAGGAACGTGGCGCTGAGTTCGCCCTTGCTGCTCAGGGCAACGGTCACGTTGTTGGCCAGATTCTGACCCTTCCTGAAATTGATCGTCGAGGTGTCCGGCTTGACGATCGGGTCCGGGCCAACGTAGACGGCGCCGTTGCTGGTGGAACCGGTCACCGTCACGTTGCCGGTGACGGCAGTGGCAGTGTCCGGGACGTTGCCGCGCAGCCAGACCGCAAAGCTTCGCGGCACGTTCGCCGAGAATTTGCCGGCAAGGCCGTTCTTGACTCGAGTGTCGAGCAGCCGAACCGGAGTCAGCGCGTGATATGTGGCGCCGGTCGTATCCGGCGTGAAGAAGCCGGTTACGTCGAAGACCATGTCCGTCGTATTGCCCGAGGCGACCATGTACGTGGCGCTAAGGGTGCCGGTGGGACTCAGGGCCACGGTCAAGCCGTTGGCCGTGACGTCGCCGGTGGCGAAGTTGAGAGTCGAAGTTATTGGGTAGGTCATGGAGCTCGGGCCCAGGTAGATGGCCCCGCCCTTGCTCTCACCCGTAACCGTCAAGTTGCCCGTCACTGCAGTGGCTCCGGCATCGATGCCGTTAACACCCGCAATCGTGAGCGTCCGCGGTACGTTGGCGGAGAACCTGCCGCTCAAGCCCTTGTTGACCCGAGTGTCGAGCATCCGAACCGGCGGCGTGAGTGGATGGTAGGTAGTGGGGTCGTAGGTGACGACCTTGCCTATGTCATCGGTGGTCAAACCCGGCAGTGAGACGAGCGACCGGTAGTAGACCTCGCCGCCGGTCTGAGGGTCCATCTGGGAGGTGAAACCCGTACTGCGTGAGCTGGCCCAGCTCGAGAAGTTGCCGTGGTTGCCGGGATACGTCTTCCAGATCTGGTCGATGGTCAGATGGGGCGTGAAGAGCGCGTCTATGTACGGGTTGAGGCTGCCGAGCCCCTCGGCAATGACGGCTCGCGCGTTTCCGCGCAAGAAGCCCGCGCCAAAACCGTCGATGCGCGTCTTCGCGACAGCGAGCGTAGCCAGCGTCTTGCCGGACTCGCTGTTCCCCGAGGCGTAGCAGAGGTGATTGAGTATGACCACCGCGTTTGGCGCCAGCTGGAGCGTCGCCATGTAGCTCTCGCCGTAATAGCAGTGGTACGAGTCGCTCTGGGGATGGCTGCCGTCGCTGCAGTTGAGGCCCATGCCGTTGTCCTTGGCCGGCTGCAGGTACGAGAGATATGGGTTGGGGTACCCGTTGCCGTGAGCCAGATAGACAAGAATCCCTGCGCCCTGGGCGGCGGCCTGGACGGCCCCCCAGGTCGCATTGGGCGAGTAGACCTTCACGATGTTGGTGGTGAACTTGGCGAACTCGGCCGCGTAGCTGTTCGCATCTGTCCGATACGAAGTGGTCGAGCCTTCCACAGCCCCAACGACGATGACTACCTTGAGCTGCGAGGAGGCAGCGGCGGCGCTCTGAACGGACGCTTGCAGTCCAACGGTGGAGGCGAGCAGTCCGACGGCGAGCGCGAGGGCGATCTTGCGCATGCGATGTTCTCCAATCCTTGACAGCGAACCTGTCCGAACTAGCGACATCCGGGCGGCATTGGCGTCGCGAGTCCTCAGTCAGCGTAGCGTGTCTCGGTGACCCGACGCTACATAGTCGCGCCTTGGTCCGAGGACCAGGGGCCTATTTGGGTGGGCTGCGGTGTGGTCTAGAGTAACAGGCACCAGTTGAGGCGCATTTACGCGAGGGTACTCAGCTACCCAAGCCCGGGACCTTCGAAGTAGCCCGTGACGTCCAGAACTAGATCTGTCGTGTTGCCCGATGCGGACAGATACGTGGCACTCAAGGAGCCGCTCGGCCCCAGAGCGACGGTCAATCCGTTGGCCTTGATGTTGCCCTTCACGAAGTTGAGAGTCGAAGTGGGTGGCTTCACGATCCGATCGGGGCCGACGAAGATCGCCGAGCCGGAGGTCTCGTTCACCACTGTCACGTTGGCGCTGACTGCCACGGCGTCCGGAGGAATGCATTGTCGGCCGGTGATCGTGAAGGGCCGGGGCGCATTGGCCGCGAGCTTGCCCGTCAGGCCATTGGCAACGCGAGTGTCGAGGAGGCGCGCCGGGGTGACCGGCACGTACTTGGATCCGGATAGGCCTGCGGTGTAGTAGCCGGTGACATCGAAGACGAGGTCCGTGGTGCCATAGGTCGCCAGGAAAGTGGCGCTCAGCTTTCCCGTTGAGCTCAGGGCCACGGTCACGTTGTTGGCCAGGTTCTGGCCCTTCTTGAAGTTGATCGTCGAGGTGGACGGCTTGACGATCTGGGTTGGGCCAAGGTAGAGCGCACCCGAGTGATTTGAGCCGGTCACTGTCACGTTGCCGGTCACGGCAGTGGCAGTGTCCGGGACGTGGCCGCGCAGCCAGACCGCGAAGCTTCGCGGTGAGTTGGCGGAGAACTTGCCGGACAGGCCGTTGCCGATTCTCGTGTCGAGGAGCCTCGCCGGAGTCAGCGGGTGATAGGTGGCGCCGCTCGTGTCCGGGGTGAAGAAGCCGGTCACATCGAAGACCATATGTGTCGTGTTGCCTGAGGCAGCCATGTATGTGGCGCTCAGGGTGCCCGTGGGGCTCAGGGCCACGGTCACGCCGTTGGCGGTCACTTCGCCCCAGGCAAAGTTGAGCGTCGAGGTGGACGGTTTGGCCGCCGCATCAGGTCCGAGATAGATGGCCCCGGAATGGGAGTCGCCGGTGACCGTCAAGTTGCCGGTGACCGCCGTCGCATGGGCATCGATGACACCGAGGCCGGCAATCGTGAAGGTCCGCGGCGTGTTTGCGGAGAACCGGCCCGAGAGGCCGTTGGCGACGCGGGTATCGAGCAGGCGAACCGGCGGCGTCATGGGGTGATACGTGGCACCAGGCACAACCGCCGGCGTAACGGGACTGGAAGGGTCGGACGGCAGCCCTGTTCCAACCCAGTTCGTCGCGGTCACCGTGAAGGTGTAGGCGGTGTTGTTGGTCAAGCCGGCTATCGCGCAGGTCAGGGCTCCGGTCGTGGAGCAGGTCTTCCCATCCGGCGCCGAAGTTGCGGTGTAACTCTTGATCACCGGGCCGCCGGTGGAAGCCGGAGCCAACCAGCTAACCTGGGCCGACTGATCGAAGCCAACGGCCGAGACACCCGTCGGCTGGCCCGGAGCCGTAGGGCCGCCCTGGAGAACCATCGGGTCGAAGTAGACATGCAGGATGGTCTCGCCGGGCATTCCGTCGGAGGCGCACGTGCGGGCAGTGTGCTGCCACAGGTGCGCGCCGTCCTTGTCCGCTCCGCAGGGTCCGTCGTTCCCCGAGCGGTAGCCGGTAACGATGAAGGAGCCGTTCTTGATGATTGACTCCGTCCACGTGCTCTCGACGGCCTGGACGTCAACGGCCGCCAACGCCCTTGTTTCGGGTGAGTAGACCTGGTCGGCATTGCTGTCGCTGACGTCGTAGCAGCCGGCCGCCACGGTCCCGCCGCGATAGTGCATCGCGTAGTACCAGGCGTACTGCTTGATCGTTACTGCTCCCGCCCTGAGCGACTCGATGGGCCAGGACTGCGGCCACTCCGCCGCCATGACGACCTTGACGTATGTCTTGAAGTCGACCGTCTGGACGGCGTTTGTCGCGTGACGCAGAACTCGGATCGTGGACGGGGGTACGACGGTATCGGTCCAGCCCGTGCATGTGGCCGCGGCCGGCACGGCCGCCGGCACGTCGGCCGCCAGCACGTCGGCCGGGCTCACGGCCGTGGGAAGCCACAGGGCGACGGCGAGCAGACCCGCAGTCGCGAGGCGGCAAAACCGAGCGCCGAACGGGACCCGACTATGACGATCCATGTCCGTCACGTTACGGGACGAAGTATCCGGTCACGTCGAGGACGAGATCGGTCGTGTATCCGGACCTGGACAAGAACGTCGCGCTGAGACCGCCGGTTGGACTGAGAGCCACGGTCAGGCCGTTGGCCCGTATGTCGCCCCTGCGGAAGTTGAGGGTTGAGGTCGACGGCCTTGCGGAAGCCGTGGGCCCCACGAAAATGGCGCCGGAGGACGACTCGCCGACGATCGCGAGGTTGCCGGTGATTGCCCTGGCGCCCGACGGTACGCTGATGCGAGCGCCGATCTGGAACGTGCGGGCCACGTTCGCCTTGAGTTTGCCGACGAGACCATTGCCGGACCTGGTGTCGAGGAAACGGGCCGGGGTGACGGGGACGAACCTGAGACCCGTCGCGTCGGCGGTGTAGTAGCCGGTCACGTCGAAGACCAGATCCGCCCTGGCGCCCGCAGCAGAAAGCAATGTCGCACTCAGCTTGCCGTCGGAGCTCAGCGCCACCGTCAGGTTGTTGGCGATGACCTGACCCTTGTTGAAGTTGACCGTCGATGTCGACGGCGCGAACACGGGATCCGGTCCTATGTAGACCGCGCCGGAGTTGGTGGAGTTGACTACCGTCAAGTTGCCGGTGACCGCCGTGGCACCGGCCAGGACTGCGCCGCGGCCGCTGACCTGGAAGGTCCGTGGCGCCTTGGCAAGGAATTTACCCGAGAGGCCGTTGCCGGTCCTTGTGTCGAGCAGGCGAGCAGGGGGCGTCATCGGGTGATATGTGGCACCGGTCGTGTCGGTCGTGAAGTAGCCGGAGACATCGAACACCACGTCCGTCGTGTTGCCGGCGGAGGACATGTAAGTCGCGCTCAAAGTGCCCGTCAGGCTCAGAGCGACCGTCACCCCGTTGGCCGTGGCACTGCCGCTGCGGAAGTTGATCGTCGAGGCGGACGGCTTCGAGACCGGATAGGGCCCGAGATACACGGCGCCGGAGCTGGTTTCACCGGTGATAGTGAGGTTGCCGGTGACCGCCACGGCGGTGGTTGGGACGCCGTCGACACCGCCCGCACCGCCGACCTGGAAGGTCCGAGGCGCATTGGCCGTGATCTTGCCGGACAGACCCACGCTCTTGCGGGTGTCCACCAGACGGACCGCCTCCTTGAGCGAGTGGTAGGTAGTCCCGGCCACTCCGGTCTCGAACTTGGTGGCGATGGTCGCCGTCAGATCGCCGTCCCCATTGTGGTTGTCGTAGCCCAGGGCCCATATTCCGACGCCGCGAAGATTCCAGCCGTCGATGGCATCGCACTTGGCGCCCAACGCCCTCGAGTCATCGAAGTAGCCCTCCCGCCAGGTCGGCTGGCCGCCGAAGGTCCCGTAGTAGGCGGTCCAGGCAGTTTGCTCGACCGTGTCGTAGAACTTGCCGAGGTGCGTGCTGTCGGACATCGCCGCGAGGGCGGCGAAGGTGTCGTATCGGACCTCCAACGGCTTGCCGTATGTGGTTGCGGATGCCGGAGGCGCATTGACCGCATGGTTCGCGGCGGTCGACCAGGCCGAGCCATACCAGGGCAGGCCCAGGATGACCTTTGAGGCGGGTACCTTGGAGATGAAGGCATTCACGGCGTCCGTGAGGTCATAGGGTATGTATGGGCTGGTCAAGGGATCGATTGATCCGGCTACTCCTGGCGTCCCGCCTCTCAGGTTGTAGCCCATGATGAATACCGCGTCCGCGGCCCCCGCAGCCAGCAGATTGGGGAGGTCATAGGTGTTCGGCCTTCCAGTGGCGCAGAAGGTCAGCTCGTAACCGGGGCCCAGCGCGTCCAGGGCGGTCCGCAAGGCCTGCACGAAGTGGACGAAATTGGTCTTCTGGCCCGACGCGATCGGCTCGAAGTCCAGATCGACGCCGTCGACCCCTCTGCTGACGACCTGCGCCACGATAGCCTGGATGGCGGTCTGGACTGCCGCCGGCGTAGACAGAAGGGCGGTCTGCGCGGCAATTCCGCCGCTGTCCCACGCGAAGCTCTCGATGGTCAGGACGACGCGCGTGCCGTGAGCATGCGCATTGTTGATCACCGTTGTCAGCTTCGAACTGGTCCAGCCGTCCCACCCGTTGCCGGACCGTCCCAGGGTTCCGTCGGCGTTGACGTTGACGCCGAAGTAGGCGATGGTCGAAAGGGTGTCGTAGTCCAGCGTGGTGCCCAGATCCCAGTAGGGCAGGAAGCCGAAGACCTCGCGACGCAGACTGCTGATGATGCTCGTCGGGACGACAGACGCTGGACTACTGGGGCCGGTCGTCGTGGTGCCGCTCCCCTTGCCTGCCGGCAGAGCGACGGGCGCCGCGCCGTCCACCATAGTGGAGTCCCCGGGACGCGGCTGGAAGGGCACGGTCACAACCCCGCCCTCGGAGAACGCATAGGCCTCCCCGGCGTGGGAAATGGCCTCTTGATATTGGACCGACTGGTGTGAAGCCTCGCCCGGTCCAGCGGTCGACGCGGAGGGAGTTGCCATCGCGACGACGGAAACGGCGATGGCGACCGCGAACCCGATCGGGAGCAGGCGGCTCGAGGCGCTCAGGCGACTTCCGCCGATTCTCGCGAGCGTCTGCTCCGTCAAGCGGTCAAACATAAAGGTCCTCATCTGATGGCACCGCGGTCGACTGCCCTGGCGGACATCCGACAACAATCCGCGCGATTCGCTCCAGATGACGAAGCGACTTTCTGGTTGACGATGCGACTGACGGTATCTGCCGCCAGATTGGCAAACCACTGGGGCGATCCAATGGGGAACGGCCCGATGCCAATCCTAGCATCGGACCGCCCCAATCTGTTCTTGGAGAACGCCGATTCGACTTGTCGCAGCCGGGTTCGGGCCTCTACACCTGAAGTTTGGCTAGGGTTTGACGAAGTATCCCGTAACGTAGATGAGCACATTGGTGCTGTATCCGCTCACCGCCATATACGTAACGCTCATCGTCCCAGTGTCGCTCAGGGCAACTGTCAAGCCGTTGGAGGAGTTGTCGGTCCTCACGAAGTTGAGGGCCGATGTGGTCGGCTTCACGATCGGGAGCGGTCCAACGAAGACGGCGGAACCACCGCTCTGGTTGTACACACTGACGAGGCCGGTGACGCCGGCCGCGTCAGAGGGAACACCGCCGCGGTTCCAGGCAGTGAATGTCACCGGGACGTTCGCGGCCGCCTTGGCCGGAGTTCCGCCCGCGAGGCCGTTGCCCGTGCGAGTGTCGAGAAGTGGCACCGGCGTGATCGGGACGTACTTGTCTCCACTCAGATCCGCGGTGTAGTAGCCGGTCACGTCGAAAACCAGATCGAGCGTATTGCCCTTCGCCACAAGGAACACGGCGCTCAATGTGCCGGTTGGGCTCAGGATGACAGTCAAGCTGTTGGCCCTGACCTGGCCCTTCCCGAAGTTGATCGTCGATGTGGTTGGGGTCGCCGTCTTGACCGGGCCCAGATAGAGGGCCCCGGACTTGGTCGAGCCCGTGACCGTCACGTTGCCCGTGACAGCCTTGGCCCCGGCGGGCACACCGAGCCGTCTGACCTGGAACTCTCGCGGCACATTCGCTACAAACTTGCCGGAGAGGCCGTTCTTGACGCGATTGTCGAGGACTCGGACCGGTGTGATCGCGTGATAGGTGTCGCCGGTGGCGTCGTTCGCCATGAAGTAGCCGGTGATGTCCATAACCAGATCGGTGGTCCCCGAGGCCGCCATGTAGGTGGCGCTCATGGTCCCGGTCGGGCTCAGTGCGACAGTCACGCCGTATGCCGTGATGTCGTTTGCGTTGAAGGCGATCGTGAACGTGGACGGTTTGGCGATCGCAGTCGGGCCGAGATAGACCGTCGAGGCCGCCCCCGGGCGGACGATGGTGACGTTGGCCGTCACCGCCGTGGCCGCGAGCGCGATCGGCAACCGTCCCCCGACATGGAGCGTGAGTGGGCTGCCGGCCTTCAGTTTGGCGATGGTGCCGCCGGGCATGCCGTTGCCGTTGCGGGTATCGAGAACGCGAAGCGGAGTGATTGGGTGGTAGGTGGAGGTGACGCGCGTGACTACGATGCTTGGCCCGTTGCCCGTTATGGAGCTGGTCACGGTGTCTGTCGCCGTTACCGACTGGGTGCCGGCCGTCTGGAGAGTGACGCTGAAGACGTGGACGCCCGCGGTGAGGGTTGAGTTGGCGGGCAGGCTTGCGCCGCCGTCGGAGCTGGTGATGTGGACGATGCCGGCATAGTTCGTCACGGTGCGCCCGTAGGCGTCCTGAGCCGTGACGGTGTAGGACTGGACCGTGCCAGCGGCAACGGTCGTGGCACCCGAGACCTCGACCAGGAACTTAGTGGCGGGGCCCAACGCAGTGACCGTGACCGGCAAACCGGTGGCAACCAGCGCCCCGTCATCGTGGGCCCTGACGGTCTGGGAGCCCGTCGCGCTGAACGTGATCGCGAAGTGGCCGACGCCGTTGGTCAGGTATGCATGGGTCGGAGCGGAGGTGAGATCCGAGCCGGTGATCGTGACGTCGCCGGTATAGCCGGTCACGATGGCGTCCAAACTTGTCTCGGCCGTGACCGTGTAGTCCTGGGGGATGAAGGTGGCTGCGGTCGCCGAGCCGGCGATCACGAGCTTCGCTGCCTCGACTGGCGCGATGACGGTGACGACCTGATCTGCCTGACGAGTGCCGTCGTTGGCATGGACGGTCTGAGTGCCCGGCGTATTCAACGTGACGCTGAAGAAGCCGATGCCTGCGGTCAGGGTTGCCGGGGAGGGCATCGGGGCGGCGGCGCCGTCGGTGCTCGAAATGGTGACTGTGCTCGAGTAGCCGGATGTCATCGTGTTGCCGTACTGGTCTTCGGCGGTCACGGTGTAGTTATGGGACGAGCCTGCGACGACTGTGGTCGGGCTGGTGGTGATCACGAGGTGATCCACGCCGCCCGGATCGACCGTGACCGTCTGATCGGCCTGCGGGCGAG
>Ga0182021_10003324_pt1 | contig 18915 bp, 11 predicted proteins | sample 612E3MmetaG_FD_120493 | JGI IMG/M metagenome (GOLD analysis project Ga0182021, IMG submission 120493) | Permafrost microbial communities from Stordalen Mire, Sweden - 612E3M metaG (Illumina Assembly) | ecosystem: Environmental > Terrestrial > Soil > Wetlands > Permafrost | place: Sweden... | reverse complement strand
TTTGAAAATACAACTTCAACATTTCCATTCCCCCACCTACCTAAACCGGTAATATCTCTGCATAAGCCCTTTGGATCAATAATATCAGGGAAATCAAGATTTAGTGTAAGACGCAATCGTGATTTTTGCGGAATAATATCAACGAAGTTTGTTGATGATTTAAATGCTATATATAGTTTTTTATATTCCTCTCTTACAGACGAATCTATATTTAAAATTCTTTTCTTAAGAGCTTCGTAAAGATTGAGCATTTCTCCTTTAACGTGTTCATAATTTTCTAGTGTATAAACGGTCGCCTCTTGTTCTTCCGGCTTATACTGTTCGAGGATATCTTGAGACAGATTTGGAGCAAACCAAATTTGCCTGGCCTTTTCTGCTAATTCTTTTGCACGCAATTGAATTTGCTCTTCGTTCCATAAATCTATCTTCCTTAAAAATTCGTTTAAACGAATTGGAGAATCATTAAAACCTCCTTCTATAGTTTTTTTAAGGTTGAATGGTCTGTCACTTAGCTCAGAATTATACCCAGTCAATGTTAAATTTCCTAATGTATGAAGATATTGTTCTTGTATATCTTTCCATTGTTCACCAAGCATTTTTTGCCATTCAAAGGATAATTGCGGATTTTGTGGTAAAATATGCTCAATGGTATAATCATCTATATTTACTGGTTCCTTACGATTATAGTTCTCTAACCTGCTCAGTAAATAATTTCTGCTACGAAAATTATAAACATCTTTTGTTACAATTTCCTTTTCAAATTCAGCATCATTAGGAAAGCGTTTGTAACTTCCCATTATTTGGAATGCAGCTTTCACTCCTTCGAGATAATTGGTTTGTCTAATAGATTTATAGAGTATTGCAAATGTTTTATTAAGGCTATTAGTTGGAATTCCACAAATTGCCCTACGGAATATATAATTCTCTACTAGACTAATAATTTCGCCAAATTCGTCCTTATTTATAAGGCCTCTTGCATAATCATGATAAACTGGCAGGAAAAATGGATAACTAACATCAACTTTCAATCGGGAAATATTTCTGAATCCCTTCAGTAAATCTGAGTCGGTTTCTTTATGCAAAACCATATTTACATAATATCCTGAAAAGCGATGAATATCCTGGACTACTTCTGTAATCGTTAAGTGGGACCCATCTCTTTGTAAATAGTTTTTGAACTCTTCATATACCCTATCTATTCTAGGAATGGAGCTAGTTTTAACCGATAAATAATCACGCATGAACCAGTCGAAAGATGCAGTGTATTCGTTACCATAACTCTGTTCCATCGGGAACCAATATTTTTCATATAACTCCGTTTGTAATTTAATTTCCTGCCCCATAAGTATATAATTACGGATCAGGTCGGCTTGTGAAAGGTCAAGTCCTGTGCTATTTAAACTCTCAAATATTAATTGAGGATTGTCTTTGTCCTTTTCCAGAGCAACGTCCACAACAAACAATCGCATGACACCATTGTAAATATCAATGGCATTTTCGTTGTTAATTTTCTCTTTGAAGAATTTAAAATTTTCTACAACCCGATGCGAATATTCAATACTTGGAGCGATTCCCTTAATGATATTTATTAGGGTATCTTTATCTCTTCGAGTAAGAAGTAGTTTGTAACGAAGTTCACTATCTTCTTCTGCATTAATCATGTAGTAATTTTGCAATTTAGTAAAATTAGTGTCTATGTCCACCTTATTGTCCCGTACAAATTCTGCCAATGCTGCAATTATCAATGTTATGGTTGTAAGTCGTTGCTGCCCATCAATTACTAATAATTTTGGAACATCAGAAACAGTATGGATACTCTCCTGGAAATAGACAACTGAACCTATAAAATGTCCTGGAAGTGAAGGATCTTTACTTATGCGAAGAATGTCGTTAAATAATTTATTGCAGTGAGCTATTTGCCAACTGTAAGTACGTTGATAGATAGGTATGACAAACTGCTTTGGTCCTTTGATAATGGTTAGAAAATTTGCGGCTGATGCTTTCATATTATATCAATATCTAGTTTTTTTACAGTTGTCTTATAAGTTCTTTTGCCTTTTCAACTGTAAAGGCATCTGGAATTACTTTTTTATCAAAAACCATAAAATATGAGAATTCTTTACCAGCCAATTCAGCCCATTTGTTTCCTAAACGACATTTAGCAGCACTATCCGAATTATCACGGTCGTCGCCTTTTGTCTCAATAATTATAACCTTGCCTGATTTTGAAACAGCAATAAAATCAGGATAATGATTAGATTTATAACCATTAATTGAAAACCCCTTACCTCTGCCTAAGTTACGATGCCAAAAGACAATGTTTGGTAAGCTTGCTATATCAGTAATTACAGTCGTCTCAAAATTATTCATAGCGCCTTCACGTTCATAAAGAGAGTTTCCTATCGAAGAGCCAAGAGCCCCTGGGACAATCATTTCTGGAAAATTCCACGTAGGTGTAGTAGTTACTTTACCAATCTTAATGAGATCAAGGAACCTTCCTTCTGCATATGTATCAGCATGAAGACGAATCCTTGCTTTAATCTTATCCGAATAAGTCCATTTTCGTACAAGAATATCCTGTAACTGTTCTGGATTGAGTTGTTTTAATATGCGCTCTACATATGCTCGTATCTCTGGATCGGGTATTGGGTACATGTCACCTACAAGTTGAACAAGTTGATGGGTTATGTCCTTTATCTGACCTTCTTTTGGTTTTGCAAGAATAATATCGACAATTGGATCTTTAATTGTAATATCTTCGATTTTTGTAAAACGTGGAGCGTATTCGTCTTTTTTTATTTGTACAATATCAATCTTGTATAAATCCGAAGAAATCTGGTCAAAATCAATTTTAGAATCTTCACTACCTAACTTAAAATCATTTAACAAAGACTCTTGGTTGAGAAATATTCTGTTTGTTCCGAAAACATCGCTCTGCTGTACTTGCAGAAAAAATTGAGGAAGTTTTATCTGCGATGCAATTTCTTTATTTGCATCAATAATCTTATACCTTTTTACTTTATCACCCATTTCCTGAAATATATTTTCATCAATTGGTTGTTTGTCTTGTTTTTCTATTTCAATTTCCATCATCCGATTTTGCTCTTCTGCCATCTTCTCAATTTCAATTATTGCAGCAACCTTTGAATCAGTCTTTGTTCCGGAATCAGGATTGTATATAATACGGTCTAGTTCTATTTCTTCCTCTTTTATTATAAATTCCTCTTGTCGCTCAGGGAATAGAAATGTATCCAAAGGTTTTTCTATTGCTTTGTTCTTAAGTTCTTCCGGCATATCATCTTTGTCCCTGTAATCTTTTTCACTAAAACCGGATGCCTGTAAACCCCTGACAATATTCTGTAATGTTTCATTGAATTTTGCAGAAGCGGTAAGTACATATGATATATTAAGTAATGAGGCAGAATGTTGCATTACATATGGCTGTCTCAAAACTCTGCCCAGTATCTGTTCAACCTCAACTGCTGAGGACTTATCAGCTAATGATGCAAGTATATAAGCAAAAGGACAATCCCAACCTTCTTTCAATGCATTAATAGTAATAATATACCTGACTTCACAGTCTTTAGAGTTTAGATCAATGCCTTTTAGCTCATCCTTTTCAGCGGTTTTGATTTTTATCTGTCCTTCAGGAATCCCTACTTTAAGTAATTGTTGTTTTAATTTATCAAAAGTAGTATTATCCTCATCCGTACGTGGTTGTGCCTGGAATAATATGATCGGACGTATATATTTTCCTCCATTCTTTTCTTCCTCAATCGAAAGTAATTCGAGTTTGTGTTGTAGGTGCAGAGAGTTGTTTATTACTTCTGTTTTATCATGATGATTATAAACAATTACCGGCAGTTTCACCATGTGTTCCTTTTTCAATTCTATGGCCGGAACAAGACTAACAATATTGCTGTTGTCTTTTGGTGTTGCGGTTAGATCAAGTACAAATGAAGGATTAAGAGCATTCAGCATCTCCACACTTAAATCGCTTTCGGCATTATGGCTTTCATCAACAACGAGGACCGGATTAAGGCTTCGTATAACGTTAATTAGGGCTGTTTCATCGGTGTCCTCCAGAAGATGTGATTTATCTTTATACTGGCTCGAAAATGGGGCCAATTCTCCATTCTCCTGATAAACTTTTCTGTCTTCTTTATTTCTGGCTCTTAAACTTGAAAAGCTCATGACAATAATCGATAGTTGCTCTTTAACAACACCCGGGTTAAAGTTTGAACCATACAAAAGATCTTTTTTTTGGTAGACTTCAACACGATGATTAAATAAGCTGTCAAGTTTCTGACGATAGGGATGATCAGGATTACTTAAATTATTGAATGTCTGATCAAGAAGGTTACTCCATGGGACCAACCATATAACCAACTTTGGTAATTCAGAGGAATAAGCCGAAAAGATTGTGTTTAACGCATTACATGCAATGAATGTCTTACCACCAGCTGTAGGGACTTTAATACAGACATGAGCAGCATTTGGGATTGTGTTTTTATAAGGTTGCATCCCATCTCCACTTAATGAATTATATGGCCCTATTCTGTCCTCCCAAAATTTATTAAATGCGGTATCAGTTTTTTTGAACCTTTGAACATATTGCAGATAGAGTTCAAGGTCTTTTATAACTTTATGTTGATAGTTTTTCAGCTCCATCTTAAAACCTTGTTATATCACGTGGAATTTTCTTAAATATGATGTTTTGTTTCATCATAAAATCTTTAGGTAAAAGGCAGTTATCAGCATAAATTACATATTGCCCTGCTTTTGATTTGATTGTAGAAAGTAAATCGTAATCGAGTGTAGTAAGGGAACCTTTTTCGTAAATGAAATAATATGCAGTAACATCTTTCTTCCCTAAAAAATATTGTGTTTCTTTCTTTAAACCAGGGTTTTCCCAAGTAGTTCGTGTTTCGCTGAACCAGATATATTCTCTTATTATATCAATTCCAATCTCTTCATTCAGGAACTCGCTATTCTCCCCAATAAAAAGAGGTTTCCCTAACACAAAATAATCAAAGCTTCCACCAGTACCTTCTTTATCGGAATACCCTTTTATTACCCGTTTTACCCTTTCAGCAGTAATTGAATCAGCGTAATCCTCCATTTCAATAAGAATAAACTTGCGAGTTCCACCATCCAGCTTATTGAGGTTTAAAACAGCATGCGCAGTTGTACCAGAGCCAGCGAATGAATCAATTATGATATCGTTTTGACCTAAACTTACGTTTAAAATTTTGTTTATGAACTTAGTGGGTTTTGGAGTTTTAAATACTTCAGATGTTTTTAACTCCGGAAATATTTTCATTAATTCATATTTTGCATTGCGATTATGACCTGAGTCTTCAACATCCCACCATATATTTGAAGGCACTATTCCTGATTGATCTTTCAAGAATGTCTTTTTAATAATTCTAGTCTGATCAGGTGAAAAAATGATTTCACTATTTTCAATCATTTCCACTATGCGCTCTTTGCTCCATCTCCATCCATTCTTAGGAGGTTTTATGATTGTACCATTAGAAGTAACAATATCAAAAGTGAGATTTATTCTTGGATTTGGAGAAGATACATTACCGGAGAACCATGGTCCTCTAGGGTCATTATCTGGATTTTTATAGTGCGCATTTGTGTCTTCTGATCTTTCAAGTTTTTTTGGCTGCCAAGATGGTTGTTTAGAATAAATCAAAGTGTGATTAAAGTCAACGGAAAATTGCTTCGCGTCATTGTTTGAAGAATCAGCCGAACGCCATATTAAATCGGTAATGAAATTGCCTGAACCAAAAATTTCATCGCAAATCAATTTAAGGTTAGCTTGTTCATTATCATCAATTGAAATAAATATAGCACCATCTTTTGCCAGCAACTTATGGAGAAGCTGCAAACGTGGGTACATCATACAAAGCCACTTGTCGTGCCTTGCAAGGTCATCAATGCCTATTGCTGCTTGCTTTCCATTTTCTCTTGCCTTCAGAGTAGCTTCAAGCCATTTTTTGATCTTTGGATGGTTAACATTGTCATTATATACCCAATTCTCATTTCCAGTGTTGTATGGTGGATCAATATAAATGCATTTAATCTTTCCTTCGTACTTCGGTAAAAGACTTTTTAGAGCTTCAAGGTTATCACCATGTATGATTTTATTACCGCTATTGACTGGTTCTTCTGAGTCCCCGTTCTCTGCAGAAAAACTATACTTGTGTTCTAATATCTTAAAGGGAACATCCCTGTGGTGATTTATTACCTTTTCTTTTCCTATCCAGTTTAATGTCGGCATATTTTGTTATAAATTCAAATATTACTCAAATGTAATTATTTCATTTAGTGCTTTGGCCGAATGCATAATATCAAATATGGGAGATTTTGTAAAAAAGTGTTTTAAACCAATTTTGGCGAGTGCTAAGTGACGAAAGGGAAAGTAAATATTTGAATTTTAATCTAACCTTACAAGTGAAGTTAGGAAAGACAAGTTTCGAGTTTTAAGGATTATACATGATTTACCTACTTAGTCAATTCCATTAAGTTTCTCCCAGACTTTTTTATAATCTTTCCCTGTCATTTTTGAATTTGGAGGTCTTACACTTTCCCAAGTGGTGTAATCTAATGATCTTAGCCAATTGCGTATTTCGCTTGAACCACTTCCAAAAATATCACCACCAACAGAAGCATTGTAAAGTTCTCCGACTCTTTTGGCAATGCTTCTAGGAATACAATTTTTTCTCATTAGGACGGCTTCATCAGTATTAACTCCATAATGCAAAAGTGCAGGAAGATTTGCCATTCTTTTTTTCTCTATTTCATTAAGACTGCCCCAATCAGCCCCGCTATTCGGCATTTTTTGAATTGCGGCAAGACCCCACGTTGCGGCATTCGCTAGATGCGAATACATAGCTCTTGTACACTTTTCAATTCTAATTCTTTGGTCAGTTTCACTTGAAAAATATCTATTAGCAATAAAATTAATTGATTTACCATTTACCCAATCAATCATCATTTTAGAGATAGAGGCTCTTTCTAATGAATTTTCACCACTTGACAACTTTTCTATAGTAGATCGTATTTCTGGAGTTTGGAGCATAATTCCTATTAGTTTTTGTAAACTACGATTTTGCTCAGAAAACAATTGATTTTTTTTCCAATCTTCTGAATTCAAATTAGCATCTCTTAAGCCACTCCAGAGTTTACCAATTGATATTGTTGAAAAGCCAGTAGAATCAGAAAGTTTTGCATCAATAGTGATAATTTTTTCCGCATAATTTCTAAGATTGATTCGTAGATAATTTTTCTGATCAAGGTTAAGTTTATTATATCCAAAAGTGTCTTGAAGTTTTTGTTCTAAACTTGAAATAAAGGTACTAAGATTATCACTTTGAACATGAAGGTGTGATATGTACTGTAGTAAGCCTGACCATCTTGGATCTCTAAAAAGCCATCTTTCAAACTCGATATTTGGATCTGTTAAGGCTTTATTCACAATGTTAATGAGTTGAGATTTTAATTCGTCTGCTGCCTTTTTAACATAATCAGATATCTGTAATAAATCTTGATCATTTTTGGAAACGATACCAACCCAACCTAATGATTGTTGGCCTGCACGTCCAACACGACCAGTAAGATTCCAAAAATCACGAACTGGCATAACTTTAAAAGGATAGCGATTTGTAGCCATTATTACTGAAGAGATCGGGAAATTAATACCCTGTGCAATTGTTGTAGTGGCAACAAGAGTTTGTAACTTCCCTTTTGACATTAATTCCTCGATCAAAAATTTAATCTCATCTGGAATTGCTGAGCTATGAACTCCAATTCTCTTTTTCAAGCAATCAGATAGCGAAAAACCATCACCTAATTCATCTTCAATAAATCTTCTTACAAGTTCAATTTCTTCATCATCATTAAATACAGACTGATTTCTTGAACAAATTTCATTGGCTATATCAAATGCATCACTAGGGTCAGCTGCAAGGATAACAGATGGTTCCTCAATACAAATTAACTTAGAGGCCAAAATACTAGCAAAAAGTTTCTTTGTGTTTAAATCAGAAGCCGAAGGATCATTTTCATTCGAACTTGCTAAATAAATGTCTTCTTCTGTTTGGTATGTCCCTTTATTAGTTAAAAGTGTTTTTAATTTAATATCATACTCTCGTCTTCTTCCTTGTTTGATTAAAGCGCCTATAACTCTTTCATTAGGTTGCCACCAATGTATACTTAAATGTAGTTCTTTACCTCTGTCACCACCTAACCATTTAGCAATCTCATATGAATTTGAAACATCAGGAGTCATTAAAAGAAAATTTGCCCTAATACAATCCGTTTTAATAGTTGATAATAAGAATTCCAGGTTTAAGCCTCTTGTTTCTTCAGCGATATTATGCGCTTCATCAACAATAGCCAATACTAAAGGTCTATTTTCTCTTGTCCCATATCCTTGCCTAATCATTAAATGTAATTTCTCGTAAGTAGTAACTAGTATATCAAATACACCAGATTGGGAGTCTCTTTCCATCAAGGCTTCTTCAAACCCATCAAGTTCCAAAGCACCACTAACTTTTTCAATTCGAATTTTTATTGGACTTAAATCTTTATTTAATTGATTGTAAACCTGATTAACTAATGCACGAGTAGGTACAACATAAGCGACCCATCCACCATCTTCTGAAAATTGGTTTAATGCCATTAAACTTCTGTATTCTGCTATCATAGTCTTACCACTTGAAGTAGGCAAATTCACTACAACGGCATTATGCGCTGGATTGAAGATTTCACCTAAGGCCTCTTTTTGTGGATAAAGCAACTCAAAAACCCCCTCATTCTCTCTTTTCGAAATAAATTCGTTAAATCTGGAAATTCTTGAATTAATTCCTCGAGTATTATACCAGATTGTATTTCTGATAAGTTTAGAAGAAAATGCATCAAAAAACTGAAATAAAAGTTGCAGACTTAGATTTTCTGATTTGACTGCAAATTCTTTTGCATAACCAATATGATATTGAATTTGACTTTCTGGTTCTATCGGTCTTCCCTCTATTAAATACTGTCCAAGAATTTCTATAGATTTTGCAAAATGATAAAGCGAAACTAACTCTGAAGCTCCATAAGGCCGATTCTTTTCTTCGAAATTATTTAAAAAATTCTGCTCAAATTGATTCTGTTGAGAACGCAAAGTTTCAATTAAATGAACAGAATTGTTTATATCTCGCCAATCTTTCTTTCTAATTAGACCTACTAATGCTTTGAATGAATTGTTTAATAACCTTGAATTCCATTTTTCCGTCTGAGGTAGGCTGTCAATTTTTTGTTCTTGAGTTTTCAAATACTGTTTTACTAGATGCCAACCTTCTCCAAGATAACCGAAGGCAATTATTTTTATATATTCAAATACAGAAAAATCATCATTTATATCAATATCTAGCTGCGAGGCAATGTCAAAATAGATAGAACATAACGCCTTAAAAGGTGCACTATTTTGATCATTCCAAATTTCTACAATACTTAATTCACAGAGATTTTTAGCATTTTCAAGTTTCGAGAGATCCGAGTTATCTAATACAACATCCTTAAAGCGTTTTGATATTTTTGCTTTCTGAATAAGCATACCAATACCTCCCAACATATCAGGATATGCTGTTTCAAGATAATGGTATTTTAAGTCTATACTCATTCTTCAATGGCTCCTTTAATTATTCTATGCCATTTAGAACTTGGAATGGATGTGTAGAGTGCAACTAATTTTAATCCAACAGGATTTAAAATAGTTGATTTAATTCTATTGTAGCTAACTGAGACATCCATTTCATCTGATATTATATCACGAACTAAAACTCCAATAAGCTGATAGTGTTCTGAAACATAATAAGTTCGTAATGCCAAATCGAAGTCTTTTTTGAATGAATTATCAGCAGCTAAAGTCATTGTCTTACTTTTCAAGTAAGTAATTAATACTTGGCGTTTCTTCCGATTCGAATATAGATCCTTCAATTGATTTTCTATACCGTCTGCTTTAGTCATAACTTGAGGTGGCCTGGATGCAGTTTCCGAAGATGTTTTAACCTCACCAAATAAAAAAAGAACACTATTTTCACACTCAACAAACCCTACCAGATCTGCGCCTGTCTTGTTCCCTTTAGGATTTCTTGAATCTCGAAGCTCATTCCAGTGAAATCTACATTGGAAATTCTCTTCAAGAATTACTTCAGCCATAGCTTCACCAATCCGCCATTCACGTAAATCATCTGGTTCTGCATTTTCAAGGGCTTGAATATCAGCCAAAATGCTTTCTGAGCTAAAGCCTGTCCCCAGTAAGCCCGTTAAATCATTTAATATTAAGTTTTGAACTTCTTTATCTAATAGATTATTTCGAACAGAAGTTTGTAGATGAGTAATAAACACATGGTTTTCCAAAGATATCCCATGATATCCTCTCAGATCATTCTCAATATGTTGGTAAAGAATACTCAATCGGTCGGAGAATTCTTTTTCAATTTTGGACTATTAGGAACAATTGACATGATGAAGTATGAAAGCCTACAATAAAATAAAGTTAACTTAAAGCGTTTTTGGACTTATAATGATACACTTTCTATTAAGAAATGCTCCGAAAAGTTGGCTAATATCAATTTGTTAAAACTTTTCATAAAATTGTGAATTTTATTCTGAATACATTTTTTAAAAAACATGAATTTAATAAAATATAATTGGGTCAAGCATATTGTCAAAAAATAAATTCATCGATCATATTTAGAATGTGAAAATTCTCTATCTAATACCGAAGCTAAGCATTTGTTCTTAAGTTATATACTCTATTACGATTTTACTAGCCAAGTCATTCCATATTTCAAATTAAATGCACTTATTCTTTTATATTCAACTAATCATAATGAATAATATTCTTGACAATACCTTCGATTCTAAAGTCATTGTCAGGAAATACTTCTATTAGTTTATATTTATCATTGAGAGAGTTCAGAACAAACCTTTTGGCAATGTGTAAGAATTGTTTAATTAAAACCTTTTCATTATAAATACAAACAATTAAATCGCCAGGTTCAGCAATATTCTGTCTTTTTGCAATAATTATATCACCATTTGCTATTTTGGGCTCCATTGAGTCTCCTTTAGCTTCTACAATAAAAGCTAACGAGGACGGAAATCTTAATAAGCTAGATGCAATTGGTATTCTGTCAATGACATTACCACTAAGTAATGACCCATCTGGGCCACATTGTGCCATACCATATTTATTGATATATACAATTGACTTCTCTGGAGAGTCCAATATATTGTAGTCCTTAGGATTATCTGGATTCCTTTTTAAATATCCTTTTTTCTCCAGTTGTCGTATATGATGATAGAGTACTCCTGGTGAATATATTTCAGCTTCTTCGCTTAATTCTGACATCATTAATGGAGCATCAATATTATCTTTCAGCAGCTGAAGTAGTTTAATTTGTTTTGGATGAAGATCGTTCATGAAAACAAAGATAATAATTATTAGCTAAATATAGAATAAATTATAACAACTCTAGTATTTACTCTATTTTAATGTTATATTTACCAGGAATATTTTGTTTAACTAAATTAGAATAATTATGAAAAATGATGCACCTGGAATGAGAGGCGAAAGAAGCCGAAACCAAGATGGTGAGCTTCGTCAAAAAAGAAGCGACACCCATATTAGCACTATTGAGAAAAAATATGATATTGATTTAGGAGTAAGGGGTGATATGCACCTTGGTACTTTACTTGAACAAAAAAAAGCGGAATCATTAGATGATATTCTACATAAGGGCAAATAAAGCCATTAGAGAAGTGAAGTAATCAATGACCTTGATCAAAGTTGGTTTGTTTATTTTGGCAAACCAAGGATAATGTTAAAAGGCTGTGATTAAGAAATGTATATTGATCGTAAACTTGCTGTTAGATGTAAGCATTAAGTAACTTATCATCCAAGCCATTCGGTTTTGTTTTAATTAAGAAAGATTGTTCTGAGACCTTTTACTATATTTTGTTATTTTCCCCAATACGTTTTTGAAAGTAATGATCTTGTAATTTCAGGAACATATCCTAGGTTTTGGTTTGCTAGGCTTTCAAGTTCGGATCTTTTTCTATCAAAATTATTTTTAAATTGATACCCCAAAGTGATAGAATTTATCTTTAATATAGGGATACTTTCATCAATATTTTGAAAAGCACTTTTAAAAATAGGTAAATCAAGATATTTAATAAGCTTAGTTGACCTATTTCGAGGCTCCACAAAGATATTAGGGAATATTTTGATACCATTTTGAGTTATGTTTCTTGGTTTATAGCCCTTAATTTCTCTTCCATCATAAAGCAATCTGAATTCCTTTTCCATTCTGTACAAACCAGATTTATGGAAACAAGGTAAAGGATCCAAATCAATTCCAATCTTTTCAGAAGATCTATTAATATTATCTAAGTACCTTTTTAATCTACTTATGTTTATCTTCTTTTCTATACCATACTTAATTGGAGCAAAATAGAATTCATGCCAATCTAAAGGGGGAGTAATAGAGAATTCAAAATTAATAAGACAGCCTTTTCCATCTTTGCCATATAATCTCCACATATTGAACTTTTTAGACATAAATCCCTTTTCGTTTTTATCAAGTTTTATCAAAGATAAATTGAATAGGTTGTCTAAAGAATCTTTAAGTCTTTTGGGATCTTTATTTAATATTCCACCAGCATAGGTGTACTCCCTTGGGTCTTTTAAGTTATTTAGATTATAAAGTCTTATACTTCTGGATGTAATTATCCCTTTGATCGATTCTATACTTGTAAAATGAGAATAGTTTTTTATTTCATCATAGAAATAATCACTCCCTTTTAGATGCTTGTTATAAAGAGGTAAAAAGTAATGAACATGATAGACTTGTTCTTCATTCCCATATCTGAAACAAGAAATTTTAGTATTTGGGAATAGTGTATAGAAGGAATCCTCAAATTCTATTTCAGAAGTAGTTATTTTCATTTGTTTATGGATTATTTCCTTGAGTTAAATACATGTTGGCTGTTAATGCTGTTAATTTTTAAGATTAGAGTCTATATTTTTTCATCAGGTTTATACAGAACTTAACTATCACGGGGCTGAAGAGAATTTGGTATTTAGGTCTAGAAACTAGGTATTCAAAAGAAAGATCTACGCGATGGGGAATGTGCTCTTCTAATCTCTTGAATCCAGACTTCATTTCACCAGAGGAGATTTCATCGTTTAGTAGCCGACGTACTGAATCTACTCCTCCACCATCAGCCATCATTCTGTCAAGTATTACCTGGCTAATTGCAATTTTAGCCGCCTTAGCTTCCTCAAATGCTTTTCTAACGTCATTTTCAAATTCTTGCCTAAGCAATATCTCTTTTTCGTCAAGTTTGGCTAACTCCAAAGCCATGTTCCTGGATTTATCCGTTATATTATTTAGTGAATTAACATCCTTTATATTCGTCGAACATTTATTGGTGAGATACCTGAATTTAACATTAAATTTTTCTAACAATAATAAATCCTCTTTTATGCCGTGATCAAGAGTTAAAATCATTATGTTTTCTTCATTTGTGATAGCATAATATGTCCAATTATAGGAGCCATTTATTATTATCGAATCATCGATGATACAAAATTTGTGATGTAGAAAAATAGATGTTGTAATATACAACTCCCCCTGATTTTTCAGGAATTCTTTGAATTTGTTATTGTTTTTAAAATTCTCTTCGGAATTACTAATTGCAATTTTTACATCTAGACCCCCCTCTTTCTTTTTAGTAAGCGCCCAAATTATATCTTCATCTGTCAACCATGCTACAGCCACTTTAATTTCTCTTGAGGCTTTTTGCAGATTTGAAATTATTTCACCTTTAATGTTCTTGAAAAATACTGTTGATTCCATTATTGTGGTTTCTGGGATTTTATGACCAGTTTCTAATATTTTCTAATTATTAATACTTATAGCCAACATTAGGTCATCTTCAATCTTCAATAAAGTTAATATCAATATTTTAAGATAAAATAAGTAGGAGTTTTTATGTTCTTGATCTGAATCCTTATTAGAGCCGTGCAAATACCTGTTTCGTAGATCTAAACCATTTGTAAATTCAGCTTTATTTAAAAAATAATTAAAATATTTTTGCTCTGGCACAGAAAAAAGTGTTTCTCCAAAATATATCATTTCAGATTCCTGCATCTTATCAATTTCTTTTCTTATTTCGGTAGGGGAATGCCAATAGCTAATTACTTCATCAAGATAAAGTTTACCTATAATGAATAGCATTAGGTATTGTTGTATTTTCACAAAGCCACTTGAATTAATTGTTAAATACCCATCCTCAATAAATTTCTCAATACTAGGCCTTTGGTATTTTTCAAAATTGGCTAGACTAACATCCTCTTGAACCAATAAACTGAAGAGATTTTTGTATCTATTTTGAAACGGTTTTACATACCATAACATACTTTGGTCGGAAAAAAATGCATATTGAAGACTCTGTAACTTTTCATTTTTGGCATATACGTATTTCTTTTTCAAAATACTTGGCAAATCTTTAAACTGAATCGACGAAGAACTAATCTGCAATAATTCATGATCAATTTTACCATTAACAACATATGCTTTATATTGCTTTAGGAGAAATTCGAATTCTGGAGCAATCATTCTAACTTTCTCCAAATTTGATGTGTTCTCTGATGGGAATGTTATTGTAAAACCCTTAACCTTTAAAGAGTCGCTAAGATATTCTCTGACAAAATTGGTCAAGATGTTCTCTAAACTACTTTTATTATGCTTCAAATAATCAGAATATATAAGAATCTGGGCATGAGATAGGTTATTTTTGTAAAAGAAGGACATCCCAACAGGATAATCATTCTTAGATTGCATCAAAACTTTTTCTAATATATCAAGTTCCTGATTTTTACTTATTAACTTAATACAGTAATGTGGATCAACAAATTTAAAAAGCACACCGAAGTTGTGAAATAAAGAAAGACTATCACTGTGTTGTTCAAGCCATAACATACTATATGAATAGAGTGTTAAATTTTCATTCTGGCTTACCTTTATTGGTTCTACTTGAGTATCGGAAATTGATACTTGAATACCCCTCTCAATAGCAAATCCAGAGTGCAACACCTCATCATTCTTTTCCTTTTCGGCTTTAATAGCTTTTAATCTTATTTGCGGAGAAAGCTTAAAATCCTGAGAATCTCTCGAATTGACAATCAACCTAATAAAATTGAGATTTACATTCTGCCTTTCAAGATATTTTGATATTATTAGCTCTTTGTCCTCAAGAGTCAAGCAATTCGGGAATAACAGATTTGAATAATCGGCGGTATGCTTCTCTTCATATTCACTTAGGATCAATTCTGCCGATTTCTCATAATTCATCAAATATTGTCTTATCACATTGCCATAATAATTCACTAGGTTTTTTTGATGCAAAACTTCTCTAATCCATATGCTTTGGGAATTAAGGATCTTATTAAAGCTGCCCTCAGAGATATACTTGTAGGTTTTAAATTTTTCAATTAAAGACCAGAAGGAACGCTGATTACCTATCTCCAATTTATTAAAAATAGTTGCAACATTTGTTTCATTGATATTTGTCCAGAATTTGGAAATAACATTCCATATTTCTTTTACTGTTCCTTTAAATTCAGCAATATCATTTTCAGTCCAACTTTGTAAGAAAAGATCTTGATCTATATATAATTTAATTTGATAAAGTTCAATGACATCATTTACGTCGTATGTTCGGTTGCGATCAAAACCTCGCAAGATAGGTTCTGCTAACGAAAGATTATGACCACAAAGGAGGTTTTCTTTCGAAAAAAAATTAACTCTATTTACATGCAAGGAGTTCATGTCACAAAAGCTTGAATGTCTAATAATTGGGATAAACAGTTAAATTATTAGTCCGAGCTAGACGCAGTTGTTCATTCAAATATCTTATTTAAATCTATTTTTAATCCTGCCGCCTTCATCTCTTTAGATAACATCATTTTCCACCCGTCATTATTGTCAACACCAATATAAATTACTCCTGTATAATCTGAAGGAATTTCAATATTATCTTTTACTAGACCTACTACATTTTTACGTCCAAGTTTTCCAATAAAATAACCTAATTCGAATATTACATTTTGCCTTGCTCTTTTTTGTAATTTTTCTTTCTCACTGATTATATTTCCATGGTCATCAGGAGTCAATAATACAACAGCAAACGCAACATCTGAATATTCTTCAAACTTTTCAATTATAGTTAGTCCCTTGCTAGTTTGCTCGTGTAGTACTATAGGTTTTAATTCTAATTTTTCAAGAAATCGAGCTGTTTTTTCTTTTAATTCATTATCATGACCATGGACTAGAAATACTCTATTTGAAATATTTTTCCCTTTTTGTACTTTGGGAACTATAATTTTGGGGTTTGGGTCAAAATCAGCTTTTGTTTCAATAACTCCAATTGCTTCATCAATCATATCAATTAATGCAGGTATTAATGGTTGTCCATAAGGAGGGTCAAAAATCATTGCAAATGGGTCAATATTTTGCATGATCATACCACCTATCATTGGAGGAGGGGCAATTGTAAAAGTCTTTAAAGCTCCCGCCCTCAGAACCAAATTTTTAATATTTTGAACCTTCTTATTTATTTGACTTCTAGTTTCAGAAGTTGGGTTTCCATATAACCAATATTTAAGAAGGTTTTTAAACTCTTCTAAATCACTAATATATTTTATTCTGTCTTCCATTTTATCTAATTGTTAGAATGTTGCGCTTTTTTTTACAAACTTGACTATTACGGCTAAGTAGGTTTTAGGTTTTGGAGCTAAGCTAGCGAAAGGAATTGACGTTGTTGATTGTGGTTTTTGCCAGACCTGATAGATGGACGAGCGTTTGGTGTCACTATAAAACTGTCCAGACGGCGTGGTCCTTATAAATGGGCAGAATTTGTCATGTCACGATAAAGTTGTCAAGGTGGCGTGCAAAAACCATGACAACTGAGCGTCGGCTTGCAATCCTATTGACGTAGTCTTGGCAGAGAAACAAGCCGGAAGCCAATTTGTATTACAATATTCCAGCTATGTTTGAGAAGCTTGCTTAGTTTAATAATTTATCATCAAATCTGGTTTTCTTTCAATTGCCGAATCGTAGTTTTATTATATGTAAGGTTACCTATTATTATAAGGGCAAGCAAAGGAATAAAAAAAGCAAAAATACACCAGCTTAATTGATTCCTTTTTAATCTCTTTGAAATACTGTTTATCCAAAAAGTAACCATAATTCTTAAGAGTAACCCAAGTACAACTAAAGTTCCATAGCTACTTTGATCTAATACTATAGTGCCAGTGCTTATTAGTATTGATATTATAAAGCAAATAATATAGATAAATATTCCAAAACTCATTGCCTCCCTTTCTCTTCTTGGCAATCTTATGTTTTTGTTATTCACTAAATCGGTCCTTTTTAGCGGAAAAGAAACATTCGAGGATTTGTTGCTATTGGAATCGTTTTGATGTGTAATGATGTCTGTATCTAACTCTGGTTTAACTGCCTGCCGAGTACCACAGGTGGGACAGAAATTTGAACCAGTCTCAATTGGTTGTCCACAATTTTTACAATACATTTTAATTTACGTTTTAGAATTTAGAATGTGTTTAAGATTAGATCTTAAGATTGTAATTTAAATAAAAATCTTGACTTGGAGATATCCGCTTTATGCAAAAAGGCCAAGTATGTTTATTAACCAGAGTATAATTGTATAGAGCTGACTCTAGTGGCGGTTGTGGTTTTTGCAAGTCCCGATAGGTAGCTGAAAAGGTTGCGGTCAAGATGAAATTGTTTAGACGGTACCAAGACCGGGTGAAAGCTGATGATTTTGTGGCTAGATAAAACTGTCAAGTCCTGAGCAAAAACCACAAGCAGAAATAATGGATCGAAAAAAAGTCCTGAATTGGGAACGAAATTATGGGACACAATGAACTAGTCTTGTTATGTGAAGGAATTGTAAAGCTATAATAAAAGTTACTAGATAAGATTTGAACTGGTAAGAAAACATCCCGATGAATCGGGACAAGTTGTGTTTTGCAGCGAAGGGACGGTTCACCCTGTGAAATAGTATATAATATTTAAGTTGTTAACAATTAACAATATTTCACAGGGTAAAGGGACGGGCTGCAAAACTCTTGCTTGTGCATCGGAAGTCATGGTCTCATGAGGACATGGGGCAAATTTGCCTTGCAGTTAGCTAGTTTATTGCGTTATGATTTATGCATATTAACCACAAAAAAGTAGTAATGGCAATTCGATTATTACCTGATTCGTACATTAAATATTTTTTTTGGCTACGGGTCAATCTGAATATTGATTTGAATATATAACATCCATATTAAAACTTCATTATTTATATTCAATTTTCCATAAGGCTGCTTCTGTCTGCTTAATGCACAGCCCCGTCAGTCACATTATAAAATGGTCTGACCAGGACTGCAAATCACATATATTCATCATCCTAAACTTGCTTGCTTTCCTCTAGTCAAATTTACTTAACAGCTTAAAATATAGGCGATATAATATTGATTTATTTTCTTATCCGAATTCCAGGTTTAATACGAATCTCAACTATTTTGTTACCTGTGTCTTAAAAAGAATAGCTCAAGATCCTTCCTCTGCTACAAACAACAATAATCAATGACCTGTAAACTAATTATTTACAGGTTTTTTTGCCAAATTGGGAGCATATTGGAAACATTGCCTATGTTAAAGTCCTCGTAATTCTATTACCTACTGATAAGTATAAAAAATACCCAAATACTTGTAGCCAAATGTAAATCTGTAAGACTTAATTTTATTTTATTATTTAACATTTTGTCAACAGATT
>Ga0182021_10003321_pt1 | contig 18936 bp, 20 predicted proteins | sample 612E3MmetaG_FD_120493 | JGI IMG/M metagenome (GOLD analysis project Ga0182021, IMG submission 120493) | Permafrost microbial communities from Stordalen Mire, Sweden - 612E3M metaG (Illumina Assembly) | ecosystem: Environmental > Terrestrial > Soil > Wetlands > Permafrost | place: Sweden... | reverse complement strand
TTGCCAAGGTTGGGATATTCTCCAGGGATGGCCCAGTTACGTTTAATAGGCTTCCCGGCCCTGACCTCGGTAAACTTTCCGTCATCTACCACCACCACACCATTAACAATTACATAAGGAATTCCTTCCGATGGTAATCCCGGGGCAATATATGTGGACTTATCAGTAATAGCATTTGCATCAAAAATAGTGATATCGGCATCGCACCCGACCTGTATCCTTCCTTTTTTATCCAGACCTAAGAACGTGGCTGCCATACTGGATGTCCTGGCCAGTGCCGTACGCAGATCACAGACACCCTTCTCCCGTACCCAGTACCCCAGGAAATGAGCGAAGGCGCCCGAGTCCTTTGGGTGGCCGGCGTATTTTCCTGTTATTTTATCTATCGACATCGTACAGTCATTTTCAACCATAACAAGGGGACATCTCATCCAAAAATTCAGCTTGGATGGTTTGTAAAGATGCCCAATCAGACCGGGATCGGGTATTTCGTTGCTCTTCACCTTTTGCCTGATGTGCTGGAACTGTTCAATGCTGGAAAAGCGCTGGCCAGCCTCCATATAAACCTGGCCGTCGATGAGCACAGTCAAAGGTATCTCCATGTCAGATATCTGTGATTCCATTAACTGGTTCAAAGTTTCCATGGGAAGATCAAATACCGGAGCGGCCATCAGCGTTAAAAATGCATCGTATCCATAGAAATCAACCGCCAATTTCAGTCCTTCTTGAAGGCCTTCAAAAACGGCTTCCAATATGGGCCCGGAACTTTTTGGCATGACAGTCGGGCCACCGCCCGTATGCGATATGATAAAAGGTACTCCGGCTTCCCGCGCAGTACGGATACCTTCGTTGACGCTATTGACGGCGTCTGCCACCGTGTAACCTTCCCTCACATGGCTGGCAGAACAACCACCATATTCGGCAGCTACTTTGGCCAAGGCAAGCATCTCATCATATGTGGCCCCCGGACCATAGAAAGGGCCAAATGACACTCCCAGTGCACCATCCTTCATGCTTTGCCTTACATGATTAATCATGTCTGCCAACTGGGCATCATTAGCCGGCGTGCGGTTATCCGGCACTCCTACCGCCTGCCTCAAAGCATTATGCCCGACATATGTGGCTATATTGCTAATCAACCCGTTTTTCGCAGCGTCTTTTTCGAATTCCGAAAAATCGACGAAATCAAAGATGCCGCAATTCCCAGATATCTCGGTGGTAATACCATCCCGTATATATAGCTCAACGCCGCCTTTTCCTATATCTGTGGCATGGCTATGTACATTTATGAAACCAGGCGCAACAACCAGGCCGGATGCGTCAATCTCTTTTTTACCCTTCAGCTTATGTGAAATTGAGACGATATCGGCGATTCGCCCATCCCTGATACCCACATTCGCAACCCCATCAAATCCTGTAAGCGGATCAATCACGCGGCCGTTATTTATGACTATATCGTACTCGCTCTTGCCGGGAACTCTGCCTGCCATACGTTTTCCTCCCTGTGTGACACGCTGCACCGGCACCCGCCGATACTTAATATAGATTTCAATGATACCTAATTTCGTGCCCGATCATTATAAAACAAAAGCCAAGGTTCAATCAACCGACCAAATTAAGGCAACACCGCAGCCTTATATTAACCGGTTTGATAGTTTTTATTACTGCTGCTTTTATGGTTGGTTATACTACGTATATCTACCTCTGGTTACACCAATTTACGTAGTTCCACCCTGAGTGTCTTCCCAAGTATGTTTTTTGGCAAAGCCTGGATGAACTGTACCTGCTTTGGCGTTTTAAAAGTTGGCAACGACTTCTTGCAGTGCTCGATAATTTCCGCCTCAGTGCATTTCTCACCGGGTTTTAGTACAACAAAGGCCTTAATCTCCTCTCCGTAAACCCTGTCTTTGACCCCTACGCAGCCCGCCTCCGCTACCTTCGGATACTTACAAACCACATCTTCCACTTCCCTGGGAGATACGTTCTCGCCACCGCGGATAATAAGGTCCTTTTTACGGTCGGTTATAAATAAATAGCCGTCTTCATCCATATGTCCGATATCGCCAGTGTGAAGCCATCCGTTCCTGAGAGCACGCTCAGTTTCCTCCGGCAAGTTCCAATAGCCTTTCATAACCGCAGGCCCCTTGATTACCAGCTCTCCTGTTCCGCCAGGCGGCAACTCCTTATCATCATCGTCGAAAATTTTCACCTTGTTGCACCGCAGCATATTTTCGCCGATAGAGCCATATTTGGGAAGACGGATAGAGTTATTGCCGGTTGTAGTGGCGCCGGACTCCGTCATTCCCCAACCTTCAAGAATATGCACTCCAACTTTCTCTTTCCACTTCAGACCAACCCCCGGGTCCAGTGCAGCAGCACCGCAGATGCAATATTTAAGGGACGATAAGTCATATTTATCAAAGTCCGGGTGGTCCAGAATTTGCACATACATGGTGGGGACGAGGACGATGTACTTTATTCGCATACTCTCAATCAGCTTCATTGCCTCTGCTGGGTTCCACCAGCGCATCATTACGCTACTACCTCCGACAACGTTGCCGAAGTTGCTAAAAGAAATACCATAGCTATGCGATAAAGGTAAACACGCCAGGGATAAGGTATTGCGGTCCGGCCCGGTTACAAGATGTTCAGTTTGAACAGGCTGATAAGTTTTATCATCAAAATACCTGGTAGCACCGGACAATGTCGTGGGACCAGAGAGCAATTGGTACTCAGTAAAGCATACAGCGTTGATCCACAGTGAATAGTGCGTATGCATGACTCCCTTGGGATTGCCTGTAGTACCGGAGGTGTAAATCAAGGCAGCAAGATCATCATTATCCATATCTGCAGACTTAAGCGTATCTGCACTGTCGGAAAGCAATTTCGGAAGGTACAGTGTACCCGCCTCGCCATCTTTATCAATAAGTATGATATTTTTCAGGTGAGGTGCGCTCTTTTGTGCCTCCCGTATCCATGGCAGGTAATCAGAACTTGTTATTACAGCCACGGCGCCACAATCTTTATAAATGTAGGATATTTGATCAGGGCGTAAAATTGGATTCATCGGGACCATGACTGCGCCAATCCTGTAGACAGCGGTAAATACTTCAAATATTTCTATGCAATTTGGCAATTGTGAAACAACGCGGTCACCCTGTCTAATACCCAGGGCTTTCAGGGCATTTCCCAGGCGGTTGGCTATGCGGTTTATCTCCGCATTGGTATACCACTTACCTTCAAAATAGCAAGCATTGTACTCACCGAATTTTCTGACACCCTCGTCAACAAGATCGGCCAGATTCATTTTTATTCGCCTCCGTTCAATAATGTATCAACTGATACAACGCTAAAATCCGCGTCGCAAAATTTATCACCTTTCCCGGGTAAAGTACAGCTCAAAGGGAATTGACAATTATTCACATTCGTATATAATGTTCATAAAACAAAACAGAGCGCTCGCTCTATGAAAGAACACGATATCAGAACATATAGCCGCAATGCTGAATTAGTCTCTGAAAGAAGAGAGCACATCGCAAAATCAGTAGCACCGCTTTTTGTTAAACAAGGGTACGAACGCACTACTATCCGCGATATTGCCAAAGTGTGCGGCATGTCTATGGGTCATCTCTATTATTATATCGGCAGCAAGGAAGATATCCTCGGTATAATGATGGACTATGACCAGCATTTTTACACCGACTTCGTAAAGCAGATGATCGCCAACTACGATTCATTCAGCCCTACCGATGCACTAATTAAAATCATTGATGAATTATACAGGGGTATGGCTGAAATCCCTGATTTTACCCGCTTTTTTTATCAGGAAATGAAAAACCTTCAACCGGACGCTCGCAGAGTAATCATGGGTAGGGAAAGGGCCCTTATGGCAGAATTCGAGAAAATGTTGAAAAGGGGTTGCGACAGCGGAGAATTCGTCATTAATGATCTGACTGTTGTTGCCAATAATATCATCACGACCGGTCATATGTGGGTTTTGAGGAGGCCGCTGCTTGCCAGGGGATATACACTGGACGACTATATCCGTTGTCAGACCGAAAATATACTGAAAAGCATATCAGCTTACGGTAAAAAAGAAGGCTGAAGACCAAGATCAGTTTAGTTAGCCATTTCATTAATAACTGTCTTGAGTTTAACATATAAGGAGTCACGATTCAGGAATTTAATTATTTGTGCCTGGTACACGGCCAAACGGATGTCGAATTTAGATTTTACGGGAGGTATGATGGACTATAACATAGGACGCTGGCTTGACGACAACGTAAGAAAATACGGTGAATACAAACAGTTTATTTACCTGGGCGCCGCAGGGGAACAGACCTGGACAAATAAGCAAATCCTCGACCATGCAAAAGCGTTGGCTACCGGATTGCAGAACATCGGTGTAAAAAAGGGGGACATCCTGGGCTCCGTAATCAGCAATATCCCCGAAATCCCGGAGATTATGAATGGCGTTACCAGGATGGGTGGGGTCTACCTGCCCATAATCTACATGCTGACGCCAGCCGAGATACGCTACATACTGAAGGATTCAGCCTGCAAAGTGGTATTTACAGAGGACATCCTTCTCCCCAAAGTGCGCGAGGCTGCCGCCGGCCTGAATACCATTCAAAAGATAATAATCATCGGTAAAGAAAGGGGGCCAGATATAATTCCCTATGGCGACCTGTTGAAGGACTCCAGTAAAGGTAATGTGGCCGATGTAGATAAGGAAGACCTCGCTATCCTGATGTACACCTCAGGCACCACTGGTTTCCCCAAGGGCGTCATGCTTACACATTATAACCTCGAATGCCAGATGAAAACCGGTTTCTCGGTCTGGGCCTGCAATCCCGGTGACGCGCTGCTTACTACGATACCTATGAACCATATTTACGGCGTGCTGAGTTGCCTGGAAGGCTATTTCTCAGGTTTTGTAAATATTCTGATGCCGCCGTTCGACCCCAGAAAAGTATTAGACGCTCTCAAGAAATACAATGTGAAAATCATACCGGTTGTCCCGACCATGTTGATATATATGATACTTGTGGCGGACCCAAAGAACGATGACCTGTCATTCGTTGACTTGCTGATCAGTTCAGGTGGCCCGCTTTCCATGGAACTTATAAAACAGTCGCAAGCCATTTTTAAAAAAGAGATCACCCAGGGGTATGGATGCACCGAAGTGGGTGGCTCCGTTGCCCGCCAGCGAAGGGACTGGCCACGAAAACCGGGAAGCGTGGGGTTCCCCATGCCGGGACTGGCATTAAAAATAGTAGATGATAATGATAACGAGGTCCCGCGTGGTACCGAGGGAGAAATTATCTGCTGTGGCCCGATCGTCACAAAGGGCTATCTGAATAAACCTAAAGAAACGGCTGAGGCTCTCAAGGGAGGGTGGCTGCATACGGGAGACCTTGGAAAATTGGATGACTTCGGCGAACTGTACGTTACGGGCAGAAAAAAGGACTTGATCATTAAGGGAGGGGAGAACATAGACCCCGGTGTGGCTGAGGGCTGGTTATATAAACATCCGGCAGTGCTGGAATGTGCCGTTGTCGCCATACCCGATGAAAAATATGGAGAGGAAGTCGGGGCGGCCGTAGTGTTGAAACCGGGACAGAAGGTCACCGAAGAAGAGCTACTGTCTTACCTGGGAGAGAAACTGCACCACTTTGTCGCACCCAAGAGAATATTCTTCATGGAAGCGCTCCCCAAGACCGGACTGGGTAAGATACTTAAGCGTGAGATCCGGCGAATAATCAAGGAAAAGATGCAGAATACGTCAAAATAAGACTCCCCTGCAAAACGGGAAACTGCAGTTGACCCGGCAAGTGCTGAAAATAGGAAACAGGGTCTTACACAAGTCAACCTGACCGGTTGCCAGGTGTTTACCTCTGAGAAAAATAATAACTAATAAGGGAGAAATAAATGTCAAACAAACCAATCACTGAATACCAGGATAAAGACGATGCAACGCACCCCTACCCGGACGAAAAATACTATGAATGGTGGTACCTTGATGCGCAATTTGATAACGGCTATTCATGCGTAATTACTTTCCATTACCGCCTCGTTTTTTCTGAACCCCATATACCGGGTATACAACTGCATATTTATGCGCCCGATGGTAAAAATGTCGTCACTTTTAAACCTTTCGATGTTAAAGACTGCAGCGCTTCAGCCGATCACTGCGATGTTAAAATAGGCGACAATTTCGTGCGTCAGGAAAAAGACGGCACCTATAAAGTCTCTATACACACAAGGCGCGCAGGCGCAGACCTGACTTTTAAGAATATACTGCCCGGCTGGAAACCAGAAGGATCAGGTATACTCCTGGATAAAGGCGGCGCCGTACAGGGTTGGGTTGTCCCAATCCCGCGGGGAAAAGTTGAAGGCACCCTCTACGTCGGGGAAACCCCGATAAAGGTAAAAGGCAACCGGGGATACCACGATCACAACTGGGGTAACTCCAATATGCATGATTATTTCAGTGGCTGGTACTGGGGCCGCCTTTACGATGATAAATATACATTGATATACGGCTGGGTGTATCCGATGAATAAGAAGGACCCCATGTCTGCCAAGCTCTATCTTGCCCGCGAGAATAAAGTTATACTTACCACTGAAAATTTTACGCTCAAAGAGGCGAAATTGGAGACAGACCCCGAGCTACAAAGGCAGTATGCAAAAGACCTGACTCTAATAAGCAAAGACAAAGGCGTAGAATTTAACTGCCAGATGATAACAAAAAGTGTTGTGGAAAAAGTAAATATGAGTGCTGCCGCCAAATGGCCCACGTATTACTGGAGGTTCCTCGCTGATTACAAGGCAGAGATCAAGGCAGACGGCCGCACGGAAAAGGTCAAGGGCGAAACTATACACGAATATATGCTTTTTAAATAGCCATATAAATTAAATCATCTTAATAGAAGGAGACTTTTCATGCCAGGCACATTAGGTTATCAGGACAAAGACGACGGAGTCCATATTTTCGACAGCCCGGACTACTACGAGTGGTGGTATTTCGACGGACATTTCGATAACGGCTACACGTGCGCACTGGGTTTCCATAAGCCGTTCGCACATTATAAACCGCATTTCCCGGCACTAAACATGTCAATCTACACACCGGAGGGAGAAGACATCGCCGTCGTTAAGCTCATAGATCCCAATACTTGCAGCTTAAGCGCTGAAAAATGCGATGTTAAGATGGGCGAATATTTCGCAAGGCAGGAAGACAAAGACACCTACCACATCTATGGTAAAAGCAAACAAGGTGGCGCTGATCTGATCTTCCACAGGAAACTTCCCGGGTGGAAACCACTCGGAAAGGGATATCTTTACGATAACGGCACCGAAAAACAGAACTGGCTGGTGCCATGCCCGCGCGCCGAGGTGGAGGGCACGCTTTGGGTTGGCGACAAGGCCCTCAAAGTAAAGGGATTGGGATATCACGACCATAACTGGGGAAATTGCGAAATGGAAGACAGCCTGCACAGATGGTTCTGGGGACGCCTGCACCATCCGGAATATACAGTGATTTACTATTACCTTTATCCGGCAAGGAAAGGCGAACCTGATGAATCACGTTTTTACCTGGCAAAAGGCGATAAACCTATTCTCTTACCCGACCATTTCAACCTGAAATATTCGAATGAAATCCGGGATGAGAAGTATAACCAGTCAATTCCCAGCGACCTTGCTATATCTGCCAATGGCGATGATGCCCAATTCAAAATGGACGTTCATTGTTCAGCCATCTCCACCCATGCCGTAATAGACCACGCCGCACCGTGGAAACAATTTTACTGGCGGCTGGTTGCTGACTGTAAAGCGGAAATAACCTACGACGGAAAAACCGATAAAATAACGGGCAAACCGAATGCCGAATATATGCTACTTAGATAAGAGAACCCGGTGCAACCCAATGCCCGGCTTCACATGTTCAGTACTATATCTCGAGTATTAACTCGAACTTGTAATAATTCAGGCTTATATATTTGACACAAATCTAACATATGACGACTTGGATTGTGGGAGAAATCGTATCTGAATCACAATGTTACCATAGCACCGATGGATCAAGTATATTATCCCGGTTTTAATCTTTGCCATATACCGATTATGATCGTTCCAACAACCCCGACGATAAAGGTAACCGGAAATACGAAGAACACCAAGACATAGGTAACAGGTTCGGTTGGGAAGATCTTGATTAAAAGGTCATGTGCGAATAGGCTGACTTGCCAACCAAGTGTGGAAGCTCCGGTAAAGATAAAAAAGAACCTGAGCCATTTGCTCATTTTTGTCAGTGCTGCTAGTACTAGGAGCACCGTGCCCACAATTCCGAGCGGAAGTACAAACGATCGGAAATCCCCTCCAAGTCGCAGAAGTGTGTGTATTGGTGAAATGGCAACAATGCCTATTGCCACAAGAAGGGCAAACATCAACCAACAAAACTTCAGACGCATAATCGCCTCGCAAAACGAGTTTAGCGGACTTCATCTTAACGCTTATGGATGAAAAGGACAATCCAGTGGCAGGATCAACTCGATAAGAATCCAGAATATACGTTTTCATGTTATTATAGCTTCAGTCAGATAAAAAACGGCTTGGACTAAGGTCAGGAAAGAGGAACTATGCTGGAAGCCTATCGATCGAAACGAAACTTTGCCTTGACTCCTGAGCCTGTGGGAGAGGTACGTTGCATCGGGGAAAGTCGTTTTGTGGTGCAGGAGCATGACGCCAGTCACCTGCACTACGACTTTCGACTTGAGATGGATGGTGTGTTGCGTAGCTGGGCGATACCCAAAGGACCCCCACAAAAACCCGGCATTCGTCATCTGGCCGTGCAGGTGGAGGACCATTCTGTAGAATACATCGATTTCGAGGGTACCATACCGGAAGGACAGTACGGAGCGGGCACAGTCCGCATTTGGGATTACGGCACTTACAATCTGGAAGAATTAGAGCCTGACAAGTTGAAGTTTATATTGCACGGAATGAAGCTGCGTGGTCACTATGCATTGGTTCGCATGGAAAAACGCCCTCAGGACTGGCTGCTCATCAAGTTGAAGGAAAGTTGAATAGCATCTGATTGTTCAATATTGCACGATTTAGCGAAACCTGCGTATTAGCTACTGATGCTTGGCGAAGAAGTAATCAGCATCAGTCTTTGCCAATTTGCTAGTCTCTGGGTCCGTAGTCACGTTGGCTAAAGCCTGCAAGGCCCTGGCGGTGGCAAGTTTATTGCCGTTGTGCGCCTTAAGCGCGTTTGCTCGCCTCATTTCAACCGATTGGTCCTTGTGCCAGTGCATCTCCACCTTTGGATGATAGAACTTTTCACTCTCTGGCGTTTTGCCTGGTTTACCCTTATCTTTGGTGTAATAGGTGGTACCCTTCACCACAGTGCCGTCTTTGCGAACGTAACTCTTTCGGGTGACTTTGATTTGGGCCATCATGTTTCACCTCCCCTTCTGATTGGAAATGACTTCCTTATCTGGTTCAGAATCTGCCTGTTCAAATTACTTAATTCCAGCGGCTAATTCGGGCTTATATACTTAACCCATCGGGGCTATGGTAACATTGTGATTCAGATACGATTTCTCCCACAATCCAAGTCGTCATATGTTAGATTTGTGTCAAGTATATAAGCCCGATTAATTAGTATTTTGGCTTTGTATAGCATACTAGTTCCTTCCTCCTTTTTTTATTTAAAACAGGAATTCCCCAGTGCAATTCGCAACTAAGTAAATATCAGCCTTCATTTATTTACTGTTAAATAAATACTATCAGAGTGAATATATAGAAGTAATATAAATGAGACACGAAATGTTAAATAGTTATCATTTCCTGACGAAGGAGCAGACTCCGGCTTAAGTGCAGGATTGGATTTGCCTCTGCCATTGGTGACGGCTTTGTGGTCACCAATGGCAGCAGGGAAAAATGTCATCTTTTTAGTCGGGTTTCTATCACCAACGATCAGTTACTGCAGGTGAGCGAATAGGATACGGGAACTGACGATACATCATCGGTCAAAACATGGAGTTTAACCGAGCCGGAAGATGTCTCACCAAAGTCCCACAGCTTTGTCGTTGTTTGTGTGCCCGCTGCGGTAAAGGTCATGCTTTGGACATCACTATATCTGATATCGTCCCTTTCCCACCTGTAGGTAATAGTGCCGGGAGCATTGGCAGTGATACTGCCGTTCAGAGTGAAAGTTCTGGGACAGGAACCTGTAAAGGTTGATGGCGAAATACTGACTACAACACTGGTCACCAGGAATGAGGCTGCTGATGGGGCCAGTGGGTTAACAGTAACCAGCGCATAGCCGTTAACGGTGCCAGTAGAGTTGGTAGCACTAATGGTATAAGTAGTGGATTCAGCAGGTGATACTGCCATGGTCCCCGAAGCATTCACTACACCTATGCCATGGTCTATGCTGACTGAATTGGCTCCGGAAACATTCCACGTCAGATTTGACGAGCCTCCTGGATTAATCGCCGACGGATTGCTGCTAAAGATCACCGAAGGCTGCCCTGCCGGCTGTTGAACAACTGTCACGCAACTTGGAATGAGAATCACTAGTAGTGCCAGAAACAGAGAAAGAAGAACTAATCTTTTCAAGGTAGTTACCTCCAAAAATTTATTGCCTGTGACACCGACACGCCTTTATCTCTGTATTGTTAACCGTTGTGCAAAATTTCTTATATGTTACGTTAAATACTTTAATAGCCTCTTCTCAAACTTTTTCTTATTGATTGCTTCCTGTTATTGAGACGTGTCAGTCACTAATAGCAATTACAATAATCTTCCCATATGAGAGATGGATAAGTAATATAATCAGAAGGCACAACGTTAAATAGTTATGATATTTGGATAAATCAGCAGGTCAACGGGGGAAATGCCAAAAAACCATTTAATCTTTAACCAGGGTCGAACTATGCCTGAAACCATGCTCGATTTCCTTGATGACGCACAGCGCCGCCCATTCGGCGTTATTTAATGTAAGAGTCAAGAAGTAACAGATGTTGAATTCGCGCAGTCTGTCGAACAGGTTTGCAGCAATGGCACCTGGGCCAAATTTCGAACTCACTATTTAGGCGTCGTCGCCGGGCAAACCTCAGGAATTGCCCAAGCGTTGGACTAGAGCGAATTTGCAGGAGAGATGAAAGCTCTTGCTCAGTGTACTAGACTGCATTTATATGGATGCTAAGAAGACCAGGTCGATTGTGACCATAAAACCAAAACCGCCATTTATGCCCGTTTTCCAGGTGGCGGTTTTGCGAGAAGGATCAGCTATTCAGTTATATCAGCAAACCCATCCACTCCCAGAAGTGGATATGGGTCGTGTTTCTGGTGGAGGCGAGGGAGGGTCGAACTCCCTGTCCAAGAAAAAGTTGCCAGCACCTCTACAGGCTTAGTCTACTCTTTAATGTCGCACGTTCAGCCTCTGCAGACGGAGTATAAACGTGCCAGCTGATTAGTCTTTAACAACCCTCATCAGCGTCAGGGCTGTTGCATCCCGGCATTTCGTCGCCCAATCCAATCCCACCGGGACGAGGAAAGGTTGGACGAGCGGCCTTTTAGGCTGCTACTGGAACTGCTTCGTTGGCAGTTGTTGTTTTGCTACCGGATTAACGAGGTAGATAGCACCTCGACCTGCCGTACTGTGGGCTCTTCCCTGTCGAAGCCACGCGCCCCCATAAATATTGAGTTGTTAACGTTCTTTGCGGGACCTATCTTTCATGGCCCGCTCGATCACCCGCGCGGTCTCACGCCGGGCGATAGTATCGCGCTTGTCGAACATTTTTTTACCTCTCCCAACCCCAATTTCTAACTTCGCGAGACCATGTTTAATATATATCCGCAGAGGCACCAGAGTCAAACCTTTTTGACTGGTCGTCTCCGCCAACATTGCTATCTGGTTACGGTGCAGCAGGAGCTTGCGCCGCCTGTCAGGCTCATGCGTATTAAATCCGCCCACCTGGTAAGCCGAGACATGCGAGTTGTAAAGCCACATTTCGCCCTTTTCCGGGCGCGCGTATGCATCCTTGATATTGACCCTGCCCAGCCGGATAGATTTAATCTCCGAACCGGTCAGGGCAATGCCAGCTTCATAGGTTTCCTCGATATGATAATCGTGATAAGCCTTTTTATTTACTGCTATCGACTTAGTATTGTCCATATGTGTTAAAATTCTACCACCGTATACGCTATTTATACACAAACAGGGGGCAGATCATGACGGGAATCCGCAACAAAATGTGGCTTATTATAGCAGTATTCCTTGCTGTCAGCCTTATTACAGGGGGCATTCTCCTCTCAATCAGACTGGCCCAACTGCAGCCGGTTGAGATCACACTACAAAACGCCAGGAAAGCCGATATCCAGGGCAATGTTTACATAGGCGGCGCTGTAGCGCGGCCCGGTATCTATGACACCAAAGCGGGAGACAGTCTCACGTCTCTCATCTCAGCAGCAGGGCTGTCCGATAATGCCGACACAAACCATGTAAAACTCTACGTTCCTGCTAAAGGAGAAGCCCTGCAACCTCAAAAGGTGGATTTAAACAGGGCCGAAGTCTGGCTTTTACAAGCGCTTCCCAACATCGGCGAAGGAAGGGCCAAGATGATCGTAGCATTCCGGGAAAAGAACGGCCCATTGAGAAGTGTTGATGACCTGCTAAAGATCGAAGGTTTCGGCCAATCTCTGCTGGACAAAATCAAAGGGCTGGCTACGGTCGGAGATTAATTTACTTTGTCCCTTCTCTATGTGAGCGTTGCCTGGCTAATAGGTACTCTGGCAGGTTCCGTAATAGCGGTGCCGGCATGGGCGCCAGCAGTGGGATTGCTGCTCTTTATCCCTGCAATTTTCATAGGGAGCCGCAGGAGAGCCCTGATAGTCTGCGGCTTTTGCTTGCTTGCGCTGCTGGGCGGCATACTCAGGTATCAATCATCAGTCCCGCCAACGGATAATACCAGCCTTCAATTCTATAATGGCAGGGGCATTGTACGGGTTGAGGGGAACATTTCCAACCCTCCGGAAACCCAAAAAACATCCGTCGAGTTCAGGTTGTCAGCCAATTCAATTACTGTCGACAATCTGACATGCGGGGTCAGTGGGGATGTCCTGGTACACGCTCCGTTTTACAAACAACTGCACTATGGTGACAGAATCCGATTAACCGGAAAACTTGAGAACCCGCCTCAATTCAATGAGTTTGATTACAGGAATTATTTATCCAACCAGGGTATTTATTCCATTATAAATTATCCTCGCCTTGAAATTCTTGAAACTGACAATTGGTTTTCACCACTCTCCTGGATTTACGATTTACGCTCCAGACTAACAGACAGCCTGTCAGCCTGCCTCCCGGAGCCGCAGGGTTCGCTGGCGCAGGCGATCCTTCTTGGCATAAGGGGTAGCCTGCCCCAATCGCTCGTGCAGTCTTTTTATGCGACGGGCACAACCCACCTGATAGCCATTTCCGGCATGAATTTAACAATCATCCTGGGAATGATGCTTCCGTTGACAATCCGCCTTTTTGGAAGGAGAAACCAGGTTTATATCTGGTTATCGTTGCTATTCATCTGGCTTTACACAATACTAACGGGATTGCCTCCCACGGTCGTACGCGCCACAATCATGGGAAGCGTATTCCTGGTTGCAGAACTTCTAGGCAGGCAGCGTAACGCAGTGGCCGCCATGTCATTTGCAGGGGCCGTCATGGTGGCAATAGAACCCCGTGTTCTCTGGGACACCAGTTTCCAACTTAGCTTCTTATCTATGCTCGGTCTGGTATTAATTTCACCATATCTCATTCGGATGTTGAACTACGGGACAAGATCAGATACTAAGAGTTATATTCAGTCTGTAAAAGGCGTCATTGTGACTACGTTCGCAGCGACAGCGGCGGCAATCATTGCCACCTTTCCCATAACCACTCTAAATTTTCGAACATTTTCACTGGTTGGGGCGCCGGCAACTTTTTTTGCCATGCCTTCATTTCCAGCCATCATGGTCACATCCATGCTAACGGCATTCACAGGAGTTATATGGCAGCCAGCGGGGATATTCTTTGGCTGGATTGCCTGGCTTTTCTTGAGCTATTTTGAATTAATTGTAAAACTTTTTAGTGCGATACCGATTGCCTACGTTTCAAATATTAACATTCAACCCTGGCAAGTAATTGCATACTATGCGGTGCTGACATGCATTGTGATCACTGCGAAAAACAGAGAACGCGTATTTATTTTTGTCAGGCTGCTGTGGAATAAAACCTGGCATTATTTGCAGGCATTCCAAATAAAGTCATTGAAACCGTATATACGCTGGGCAGTGTTAATCCTTTTTGTCGCCAATGCGCTGGTATGGACTGCTTACATAACAGCCCCCGATGGAAAATTGCATGTCAGCATTCTGGATGTAGGCCAGGGTGAATCTATTCTTATCAGAACCCCGGACGGACAAAATATAGTTGTAGATGCCGGACCTGACCAGATGTCAGCATGCACGTCGCTTGGTAAAAAATTGCCTTTCTGGGATGGGAAGATCGACCTGCTCATATTGACGCACATGCAAGAAGACCATATAGCAGGGTCGTTCGAACTTCTGCACAAATACAAAGTACCTACCATAGCATTATCACCTTTTAATATCGACTCTTCGCTTTCCAGAGAGCTGTTAAAAACTATAAAAAAGATCCCATTACCAATCCAGACCATTTACGAAGGTCAGCAAATGAGTTTAGGAAGAGACGTACAGTTAGAGGTCCTGAATCCTCCCCGTAATCTTCGTAAGGGGACCGGCGACGATGTAAACAACAATTCTATAGTATTAAGGCTTTCTTGGCACGACGTGAGCTTCCTGCTGACCTCCGACATGGGCAAAGACGCCGAACGTTACTTGATTGCAGAAAGAGCAGATTTACACAGCGATATATTGAAAGTAGGGCATCATGGGAGTAATGGGGCAACTTCAGACGAGTTCCTGGCAATCGTAAATCCTTCTGCTGCAGCTATATCCTGCGGAGCAGTCAACCGTTTCGGCCATCCTAGTAAAGAAGTGATGGAGAAGCTCGAAGAGTGGGTCGGCAGCTCCAACGTGTCAGTAACAGCCGCCAAGGGCAGCATTGAGTTCATAACTGATGGGCACAGGATTTGGCGCCAGGTGGACAGCCCCTGAAGATAATATGGAAAACTGAACACTCTTCAGCAAATTCAAGTATAATTGCATTAGATTTTGTTGGTTTACATATATTTTGAACATTCATCCCAAGGGATGTGGATAACTTCATGAGGAGGAATTAATGAAGGACCGGGTCATAATATTTATAGATGGTAGCAACCTGTACCATTCTTTAAAGAATAATTTTAAACGGGTCGATTTGAACTTTGCCGAGTTCACTAAGAAACTGGTTGGTCAGCGGCACCTGATCAGGACATACTATTACAACGTATTGCAGGAACCCGTTCAAAGAACTGAGGGTGTACGGGAACAGCAAGATTTCCTTGAAACTCTAAGGAAAACACCTTACCTAGAACTCAGGCTCGGCACTACCAAACTATCACAGGGAGTGCCGGTCGAAAGAGGAATCGATGTGATGCTGGCTACGGACCTGCTGCTTTTTGCCTCAAACAATTCATACGATATTGCTATCCTGGTAAGCGGGGATTCCGACTTCGGATATACCTTGCAGGTCGTAAAGAACATGGGCAAGCATGTGGAGGTCGCCTATTTTGAGAACGCTGCATCCAGGGACCTACTGAACTCCGCTGACTTTCTCCACCAACTGGACAGGAAGTTTTTTACCGGCTTATGGGCTGGCACCGGGTCGCATCCATATGCAGCCGCCAGGCGCAGAAAGCCCCGTTTCCGGCAGCAGGCCCCTGCGGCCATTACTAATAATTCCGTCCGGGAAGAAACTCTGCCTCTCCTGGAACCACGTCCAGATCCGGGTATTCCAGCTTCACCTGATGAATAGAAATCTCCTGGCCCAGCATATCCAGGACTTTACTGCTCCCCCGGCAGGACAAAACCGCATAGACCGGTTGTTTTATCACGTTGAAATACAGCACGCCCTTAATACTGAACCATGAGATGGATTGCTTTACCAACAGCTTAAGCGTCACATCACCGGTTATAACTGGCGCCTCGACAACTAATATCTCTTTTTTCATTTATTTCTGATCATTATCCATGCTGCTTTCCAGACTGGTTGAGAAAATATGAACGCTGTCATCGGGGCCAAAATGCGGATAGGCCTTACTGCAACCAGTCCCGTCAGAGAACCATTAACTATCAGGTCTTCCTCAAAGGCTGGCACTATCCTGAGCCCGCTGGATAACTGCATGTTCAAGAATATGACAACCGGCAGCAGCAGCCCGATAAGCATACCCGTGTAATAATCATCTGCCAGGCTGATTTTTAGATCGGACTCGAGCTTGCGTATTTTTATTGCGTGGGCCAGCCTTTTTATCAGAAGGCCGATACTGTTCCACAACCCACTAACCTGAATGACCTTGTAGATACTCGACCATGTGATATGACCGCGTTTTTCCTTTGCGGTCACCTGGTGCTCCTTTTTTTGGGCTGGTTGTTTTCCCCATTCCCACACGAGAAGCCGAAATAGATAGAATGCCCGCAGCCGGTAATCAATACCCGCACGAACCGTTACAATAACCTCGACGTATACAGGCAATACGAGAACCAGGACTATGAGCAATAGAATGACTAAACCGATGACAAGGAGCGCCAAAGCTTTTTATTCCTTCTTCTTTTCACCCCATTTATCAGCGATCCTCTCAACCACGTCCGGCACTTTTTCACCCAGTTTTTCAATCGCTGCGGCGACGCTGCTCTTTATAGGTTCGATCCGGACTCCATCCTTATCCACTACAATGATAGCAATAGGCTTCATACCACCTGCACCACCCGTACCACCTCCCTGCTGTGCTGCAGTATTACTTTTAGCAGTGCCCCCTGCCCCAAATCCAAATCCGACGCTTAGAAGTGGAATAAGCGTCGTGTCACCAACTGTTATGGGTTCTCCGACCACGGTCTTACTGCTCAGCACCTTCTCAATCTGGCTTAAGGTAGTTTTAACCATATTTTCAATATCTTCCATTAAATTACCCCCTTACGTACTGATATAAGCAAATTAAATATTCCGTCTGTATTCATTCTACAGTAATACTACCTCTATCAGAAAATGAGCAAGCCCAATCCTATTTAGTCGCATCGTATATCTCCAGGCTACCAATATCTATCCATTTTTCCTTGAACGGGTAAGCATATACATCATCTCTATCAATGAGATGCGTGACGAAATTGCCAAGGTTATCTCTCGTAGTTCCATGACAGAACTCAGAAATAAACGGGAATACCCTTAACGGCAGTATATAGCAGGCCGTCGCTACCAGGCTGGACCTGGGATTAGCGGGCTTCTCTTCCAGTTCAATGATGCGCCGGCCCTTTAATTGCACCACACCATATTGGGTAGCTTTAGAAGGATCACCTACATCATACACAGCGATTAGAGCATTTTTCCCGTTAAAAGCAGCAATGAAAGCGGACAAATCAAATTCAAAATAGTTGTCGCTGCCGAACAACAGCAGTTCTTCCCTAATATCTTTGTTTTTAATCCAGTAATTCAAAGCCCCCACGGCGCCAAGCATCTCTTTTTCCGAGTGAACATTTTCGACGCAAACGGTTATTTTTCTTCTTTGCTTTCTTTGCCATTCAAGAAAGTCAGCTTCAAATTTTTTATTAACGTTTACCAGTATTTCAATATCCAGCGGAATTTTATCTACGATATGATTGATCATCGGCTTGCCCCTGTAGGGCAACAGAGCTTTCGCATGATTTAACGTTAACGGGTACATCCTGGTGCCAAATCCACTGGCCAGTATCAAGCATTTCATGGCATCATCACTCCCTTAATTTGATAAGAAGTTTACGCCTGCGACAACCTGATATCAATAGGGCACAACTGTCAATTTGTACTTGAAGTTCACGGAAAATACAATATGTACATGACATTTAAACCAGCCGCCCGACTGTCCATCATCGGCCAGCATGAGATAATTCTACAAGGGAAGAAGATCGATTACGTTCTCAAGCAGAGTCCCCGAATCAGGGGGATCAGACTTGAGATACACAACGATTCCGGTCTGATCGTGATCGTTCCGAAAAAATATAAGCCTGAGCAGGTTGATGACATCCTTGAAAAGAAATCAGGCTGGATATTCCGTCACCTCCCCGGCAGAAAGCCATTGCAGATACCTCTTTTCAAGAAAGAGGTTGATCACGGGGAAAAGATCAGGTATATGGACAAAATGATCGAGGTAGTTGTAATAAAGGACGGGCAGAAAAGCACGCCGGCTTACCTCAAAGATAACAGGTTATTTATTTCCTGCGGCCCAGGGACACAAGGCAGCGCAAAGACCCTCGAAGATTGGTACAGGGTTCAGGCTGCATGTGTCTTTAAGGAAAAGGCCGATAGATTTCAGGCTGAAATGGGCCTACGGTACAACCGCATTGTCATACGGGGACAGAGGAAACGTTGGGCCAGTGCCTCTCCCATGGGAAACCTGTCGATCAACTGGAAACTGCTAATGGCGCCTGAAGCCGTAGTAGACTATGTCATAATGCACGAACTGGCCCATCTTAAACATATGGACCACTCGAAGAAATTCTGGGACTTCCTTGCCGGATTCTGCCCCGACTGGCGGAAGTACAGGAAATGGCTTGTAACTCACGAGGACGAACTAAAATCGGCGGCAACATTCGCCCGGTAATAGATAATTCTGTTGTTGTCCAGTGAAAATGTCCCCTTAATTGTCCAGTGATTTTGTCACCCCCTGTCTATATGAATTATTGGCATATGTCTCCATGGATGGTTTGGGGCTGGTTTGCGGCTGACTATCTGCC